>Ga0068853_100001138_pt1 | contig 18828 bp, 12 predicted proteins | sample KBSCornC32_FD_65655 | JGI IMG/M metagenome (GOLD analysis project Ga0068853, IMG submission 65655) | Corn rhizosphere microbial communities from Kellogg Biological Station, Michigan, USA - KBS Corn C3-2 | ecosystem: Host-associated > Plants > Roots > Rhizosphere > Soil ...
ACCGACAAGCAGTACGGCGCGAGCTTCGGCGGCCCGATCGTCCAGGATCTGCTGCACTTCTTCGTCGCGTACGAGGCGAAGGACATTCTGGCGCCGAAGGAAGTGAAGATCGGCGAGAACGTGCCGATCGGCGCGCTGCCGCCCGACCTCGCGAGCCAGGTCGGCACGACCAACGCGCCGTTCAGCGAGGATCTGTACTTCGGCAAGCTGACGTGGACGCCCGGCACCCAGCACCTGTTCGAGCTCACCGGGAAATACCGCAAGGAAGCGGACGTCAGCGGCATCGGCGACGGCCCCAACACGCCCTCGTTCGGCAGCCGCAAGACCAACGACGAGACGCGCGTCGACCTCCGCTACCAGTACAACGCCGACACGTGGCTCAACGACGCCCACCTCACCTACGAGGACCAGTCGTGGAACCCGAAGGCGATCACCAACGCGCCGGGCTACCGCCTGATCACGCCTGATCGAAGGGCGATTCTCAATACGGGCGGCGGCGAGGATTTCCAGGACAAGGGGCAGAAGGGCTATTCGTTCCAGGACGACTTCACCTACACCGGTTTCACGTTCGCCGGTTCGCACGTGATGAAGGCCGGCATCAAGTACAAGAAGGTCGACGTCAATTCGTTCCAGCAGGAACCCTACAATCCCCAATACTTCTACGACATCCAGGAAAGCCTGACGGTCCCGATCCGCGTCGAGTTCGGCCAACTGATTCCGGGTGCCGGCGACCTGAACGTGAAGTCGAGCAATCGCCAGTTCGGCCTCTACCTGCAGGACGACTGGGACGTCACCGACAAGCTGCAACTGAACCTCGGATTGCGCTGGGACTACGAGGAAACGCCGAGCTACCTCGACTACGTGACGCCGGCGCCGCTGGTCGCCGCGCTGCACGGCTGGGCGAACATCCAGCACACCGACTACAACATCGACAATTACATCAGCAACGGGCACAACCGCGACGCGTTCAAGGACGCCTGGCAACCGCGCCTCGGGTTCTCCTACGACCTCAACGGCGACGAGGAGCACGTGATCTTCGGCGGAGCCGGCCGCGCGTACGACCGCAACCTGTTCGACTATCTCGCGCTCGAGCAATCCAGCGCGATATTCCCGAGCTACGGTTTCGACTTCAATACGCACGATCATCCCTGCGACGTCGGCAACGGAACCTGCCTGAACTGGGATCCGTCCTACTTCAATCCGTCCAACCTCGCCGCGCTGGTCGCCGCCAATCCCAATCTCGGCGGCGAACTCAACCTGATCAACAACAATCTCAAGACGCCGTATTCCGACCAGTTCAGCATCGGCATGCGCAACAACCTCGGAAACTGGAGGACATCGGCGACGCTCGTGCACATCGAAAGCCACGACGGCATCGTGTTCACGCTCGGCAACCGGTATCCCGACGGCGGCTTCCGCGGCGTTCCAGGGGCGACCTGGGGCAGCCAGCCTTGGGACTACGGCGTGCCGGGCTACGGCCGCCTGATCCTCGCGAACAACGGCATCGAGACGCGCCTGAATTCCTTGCTGCTCTCGCTGGAGAAGCCGTACACGCGCGACTCCGGCTGGGGCGTGACCTTCGCCTACACCTTCAGCAATGCGCGCGAGAATCGCCCGAACGCCGGCGACGGTGACGAGCACTACGTGTTCGACTACCCCAACGTGGACCAGGTCGGCTGGCACCGCTCGCTCGGCGTGGCCCGCCATCGCCTCGTGATGACCGGCATTCTCGATGGTCCGTGGGGCGTTACCTATTCGGCGAAGGCGACGATCGCGACCCCGGAGACGCTCGATGCGACCAATTGCCACGACACGCCCGACTTCGACCACTGCTATTTCGACCCGTTCACGCCGGACAAGACGATCGGCTTCAAGCAGCTCGACATCGCGGCGTCGAAAGAATGGAACCTCGACGACAAGATGGTTTTCCACTTCCGCATCGACGTGCTGAACCTGCTCAATACGCGCAACTGGACCGACTACGACACCTGGCGCGGCGGCCCCACCGACACGAACCCCAATTTCGGCACGGTCAACGGACTCGGGGTGGAATTCCCGACGCGCACGATCAAAGTGTCGGGAAGGCTCAGCTTCTGAACACCGGGCGCCGCGGCGTCACGCGCCGCGGCGCCTCCTTCCTCGATAGGGAGCCGCATTGACGACGATCCACCGCAGTTTCCTGCTCATCGCAGTCGCGTTCCTGCTGTGCGCGGTTACGCCCGTCACCCAGGGCGCGCAGAGTGGCACCTATGCCGCGCTTTCGCGCGACGATCGCGACCTGATCGCTGACGTCGAGCAGCGCACGTTCGCGTTCTTCAAGGACAGCGCCAACACCGCGAACGGCCAGATCCCCGACCACTGGCCCGACGACCACAGCGGCGACTACTTCTCGTCGATCGCCTCGATCGGCTACGGCCTCACCGCCTACGGCATCGGCGTCGAGCGCGGCTGGATGAAGCGCGGCGAAGCGGTCAAGCGCACGCTCGCGACCTTGCGTTTCTTCCACGACGCGCCGCAAGGTGAACAGGCGGACGCGACCGGCTACAACGGCTTCTACTACCACTTCCTCGACATGCAGAGCGGGCGCCGTTACCACTCGGCCAAGTGGGTCGAGCTGTCGACGATCGACACCACGCTGCTGCTCGGCGGCGTGCTGTTCGCGCAGTCCTACTACGACCGCAACACGCGCGACGAGCGCGAGATCCGCCGCCTCGCCGAGGACATCTATACGCGCGTCGACTGGAACTGGGCCTCGCCGCGCGCGCCCGCGGTCGCGATGGGCTGGACGCCCGAAGCGGGTTTCATCCACGCCGACTGGCACGGCTACAACGAGGCGATGCTGCTCTACGTGCTTGCGCTCGGCTCGCCGACGCATGCGATCGACCCCGTCGCGTGGAACGAATGGACGTCCACCTACGACCACACCTGGGGCACGTTCCAGGGCCAGCAGCACCTCGGCTTCGCGCCGCTGTTCGGACACCAGTACAGTCACGTCTGGATCGACTTCCGCGGCATCCAGGACGAGTACATGCGCGCGCGCGGCATCGACTACTTCGAGAACAGCAAGCGGGCGACGCTCGCGCAGCGCGAGTACGCGATCCACAACCCCCTGCAGTGGAAGGACTACGGCAAGGACCTGTGGGGCCTGACCGCGTGCAACGGCCCGCGCAAGGACGTCCGCATCGGCGAGATCGACCGCTACGCGAACGACCCGAAGACGTTCTACGGCTACATCGCTCGCGGCGCCGGCCTGCTCGGCACGATCGACGACGGCACGATCGCGCCGACCGCGGCGGCGTCCTCGATCGCGTTCGCACCGGAGATCGTCATTCCCGCGATCCGCGCTATGCGCGAACGCTACGACGGCGCGCTCTACACCCGTTACGGGTTCATCGACGCGTTCAACCCGAGCTTCGACTTCACCGACCGGCCGCTGCGCACGGGGCGCGTGCTGCCCGGCGTCGGTTGGGTGGACAATCTGTACATCGGCATCGACCAGGGCCCGATCGTCGCGATGATCGAGAACTACCGCAGCGGCTTCGTCTGGGACGTGATGCGCAAGAACCCGCACGTTCGGCGCGGCCTCGAACGTGCCGGCTTCAGCGGCGGCTGGCTCGCGCGGGAGGCGCCGCGCGCCAGGGCCGCCGCCTCGAAATGAACGTCCTCGTCCGCCTCGCCGCGCTCGCCCTGCCGCTCGGGCTCGGCGCGTGCGGCGCGGCGCACGACGCGCGCGTGACCTTGAGCTTCTGGGCGATCGGCCGCGAGGCCGAAGTCGTGCCTGCATTGCTCGCCGAGTTCGAGCGCCTGCATCCGAACGTGCACGTCGAGGTGCAGGCACTGCCGTTGACCGCCGCGCACGAGAAGCTGTTGACCGCGTTCGCGGGCGATGCGCTGCCCGACATCGGCCAGCTCGGCAATACCTGGCTGCCCGAACTCGCCACGCTCGGTGCGCTCGAGCCGCTGCAGGTCCGCGTCGACGCGTCGCCGGTGATCCGCGGCGACGACTACTTCGAAGGCATCTGGGACACGAACGTGATGGACGGCACCCTCTACGGCGTGCCCTGGTACATCGACACGCGCCTCATGTTCTACCGCACCGACCTGCTCGCCGCAGCCGGCTTCGACGCGCCACCGCGCGACTGGGGTGAGTGGTCGCGCCAGCTCGCCGCGGTGAAGCAGCACGCGAAACCGGGCGACTATTCGATCCTGCTGCCGCTCAACGAGTTCGAACTCCTCGTCAACCTTGGCGTGCAGCAAGCCGATCCCCTGCTGCGCGACGACGCCACGCGCGGCAACTTCGAAAGCGCGGGCTTCCGTCGCGCGTTCACCTACTACGTCGACATGTACCGCAACGGCTGGGCGCCGCCGATGAGCGAGACGCAGATCTCGAACGTGTGGGACGAGTTCGCCAACGGCTTCTACGCGTTCTACGTCACCGGGCCGTGGAACGTCGGGGAATTCAAGCGTCGTCTGCCCGCGCGCGTCCAAGACGACTGGGCGACCGCACCGCTGCCCGGGCCCGACGGTCCCGGCGCCGCGATCGGTGGCGGCAGCAGCCTCGTGATGTTCCGCGCCTCGCGTCACAAGGAAGAGGTCTGGCAGCTCATCGAATTCCTGTCGCAGCCAGAGCAACAGCAACGCCTGCACGACCTGTGCGGCGACCTGCCGCCGCGGCGCAGCGCGTGGCAAGGCACCGCGCTCGCGAGCGATCCGTACGCGAAGGCGTTCCACGACCAGCTCGAGCGCACGGTCGCCGCGCCGAAGATCCCCGAGTGGGAACGCATCGCGCAGGAAGTGCGCTACGCGGCCGAACGCACCGTGCGCGGCGGCCAGCCGATCGACCGCAGCCTCGCCGACCTCGACGCGCGCGTCGACGCGATCCTCGGCAAACGGCGCTGGATGCTCGAGCGGCGCAAGGCGGCGCCATGAACGAACGCCGCGCCGCCTGGCTGTTCACCGCACCCGCCCTGCTCGTGATCGGGCTGTTCTTCTTCGTCCCGGTGCTCGCCGCGCTCGTGCTGAGCCTCACCGACTTCGACCTCTACGCACTCGCCGACCTGCACAACCTGCGCTTCGTCGGCCTCGGCAACTACATCGACGTGCTGCGTGCGCCGTTGTTCTGGAAGTCGCTCGCCAACACGTTCTACTTCGTCGGCGTCGGCGTACCGCTGTCGATCGCGGCATCGCTCGGTGCCGCGCTGCTGCTCGACTCTCGCCTCGCGCGCTGCAAAGGCGTGTTCCGCACCGCGTTGTTCGCGCCCGTCGTCACCACCGTCGTCGCGGTCGCGGTGATCTGGCGCTACCTGTTGCACACGCGCTACGGCCTCATCAACTACCTGCTCGCGAAAATCGGCATCGCGCCGATCGATTGGCTCGGCGACCCGCACTGGTCGATGCCCGCGATCATCCTGTTCGCGGTGTGGAAGAACTTCGGCTACAACATGGTGATCCTGCTCGCCGCGCTGCAGACGGTGCCGGCCGAACTGCGCGAGGCGGCACGCATCGACGGTGCGAACGCGCTGCAGCAGTTCCGCCACGTCACGTTGCCGCTGTTGCGCCCGGCGCTGCTGCTCGTCGCGATCATCACGGTCGCAGGGTATTTCCAGCTGTTCGCCGAACCCTACGTGATGACCCGCGGCGACCCGCTGCAGAGCACGGTCAGCGTGCTCTACTACATGTACGAGGAAGGCTTCAAATGGTGGAGCCTCGGCCGCGCGACCGCGATCGCCTTCCTGCTGTTCGCACTGATCCTCGTCGTCACGCGCGTGCTCGTGCGCATCGGCAAGCGCGGAGGCTACGCGTGAACCGGCGCTGGCAGGTATTCGCCGTCAACGGCGCGCTCGTCGGCCTCGCCGTGGTCGCGCTGTTCCCGCTGCTGTGGATGTTCTCGGTGTCGTTCATGCAGCACGGCGAGGCGAGCACGTATCCGCCACCGCTGCTGCCCTCGAAGCCGACGCTCGCGAACTACCACGAACTGTTCGAGCGCGCGGGCATGGGACGCTATCTCCTCAACAGCACGATCGTCGCGACGTTCACGACCCTGTTGTCGCTCGCCCTCAACCTCGCCGCGGGCTACGCGTTCGCGAAGCTGCGCTTCGCCGGTCGCGAACGCGTGTTCCAGTCGCTGCTCGGCGCCCTGCTGATCCCTGCCCAGGTCGGCATGATCCCGCTGTTCCTGCTCATGAAGTGGCTCGGCCTCGTCAACAGCTACGGCGGCGTCGTCGTGCCCGCGCTGGCGAGCGTGTTCGGCATCTATCTCGTGCGGCAATACGCGCGCTCGATTCCCGACGATCTCATCGAGGCGGCGCGCATCGACGGCGCCGGCGAGGTGCGCATCTTCGCGGCGATCGTGCTGCCGCTGCTCAAGCCGATCGTCGTCACGCTCGCGATCTTCACCTTCCTCGCCAGCTGGAACGACTTCATGTGGCCGCTGATCGTACTCAGCGACCAGGCCTGGCAGACCGCGCCGGTCGCGCTCGCCGGATTGTCGCGCGAGCACGTGCAGGACAACGAACTCATGATGGCGGGCTCGGTCGTCACGCTCGTGCCCGTACTCGCGCTGTTCTTCGTGCTGCAGCGCCACTACATCGAGGGGCTGCTGCTCGGCAGCGTCAAGGGATGAGGCGCGCCGCCACGCTCCTCGCCGCCATGCTCGGGACCGTGGCGGCGACAGCCGCAGCGAGCACCGGCTCGCCCCCGCTCGCGCAGGCATTCACCGATCCGGCCGCGTGGGCGGCGTCGGGCTCGGACCAGGTCGATGCGTCGCTGCGCCGCGACGGCGACGCGCTCTGCCTCGCGTTCGACTTCCACGGCGTTTCCGGTTTCGCCTCGATGCGCCGCCGCCTGCCGATCGACTACCCGGCGAACTACGCGTTCTCGTTCCGCGTGCGAGGCAATGCGCCGGGCAACGCGTTGCAGTTCAAGCTCGTCGACGCTGGCGGTGACAACGTCTGGTGGGTCAATCGTCCCGACTTCGCGTTCGCGCGCGAGCCGCAGGCGCTGCGCTACAGGAAGCGCCAGATCGACTTCGCCTGGGGCCCGACCACCGACAAGACGTTGCGCCACAGCGAGTTCGTCGAGTTCACGGTCTACGCGGGCACCGGAGGCAAGGGTGAAGCCTGCTTCGACCGCCTCGCGTTCGAGGCGCTCGCGGCCGCTCCGGACACGTGGCCGGTGCCGCTCGCGAGCGCGTCGTCCGCGCAGGGCCGCGCGACGCCGTCGCTCGCGCTCGACGAGGATCCGAACAGCGCATGGCGGAGCGAGCCGCGCCACGGCCGCGAGCAGTCGTTCACGCTCGACCTCGGCACGCGGCGCGAATTCGGCGGCCTCGTCCTGCACTGGACCGGCGATGCGCCCGCGACGCGCTACGACGTCGCGCTGTCCGACGACGGGCGTCGCTGGCGCAACGTGAGACACGTCGAAGCCGGTGACGGCGGCATCGACCCGCTCGCGCTGCCCGAATCCGAAGCACGCTACGTGCGCATCGCGATGCACGACGGCCCGGGGGCGGGTTACGGCCTCGCCGCGGTCGAGGTCGAACCGCTCTCGTTCGGCGCATCGACGAACGCATTCTTCGGCGCACTCGCGCAACGCGCACGCCGCGGCCTGTATCCGCGCGGCATTCTCGGCGAGCAGACCTACTGGACCGTGCTCGGCACCGACGGCGGCCATGAAACCGCGCTGCTGTCGGAAGACGGCGCGCTCGAAGTCGCGCGTGGCGGCTTCTCGATCGAACCGTTCCTGCTCGACGACCAGGGGCACCTGGCGACATGGGCCGATGCGCGCATCACGCACGCGCTGCAGGATCGCTACCTGCCGATGCCGAACGTGCGCTGGCAGGTGCCCGGCATCGAACTCGACACCGCGGTGTTCGTCGCAGGCGAGCCCGGCGACTCGCGCCTGCTCGCGACCTATGCCGTGCGCAACACCGGCGCGCAGCCGCGGGCGCTTACCCTCGCGCTCGCGCTGCAGCCGTTCCAGGTCAATCCGTCGGTGCAGTTCCTCAACACGCCCGGCGGCGTGAGCCCGATCCGTTCGCTCGCCTACGCCGGACGCGCGGTCGCCGTCGACGGGCGAGCGCGCGTCTACCCGCGCGACGCACCGGAACGCTTCGTCGCGAGCGCCTTCGACGCGGGCATGATCGCCGAACGCCTCGCCGCGCCGGCGCGCCCCTCCGCGCCGCTCGCCGACGCCGTCGACGACGCGAGCGGACTCGCCTCGGGCGCGCTGCTCTACCGCCTAGAACTCGCAGCCGGGGCGAGCCGCACGATCGTGCTAGCGGTACCGCTCGACGGTCGCAGCACGCCCCCGCTCGACGGCATCGGCAACGACGAGGCGCTCGCCGCCTTGCGCGCGCGCGTCGCCGCGTACTGGCACGACGTGCTCGACCGCGTCGGCGTGCGCGTGCCCGCGACGGCACGGCCGCTCGCCGACACCATGCGCACCGCGCTCGCGCACATCCTCGTCAGTCGCGACGGTGCCGCGCTGCGGCCGGGTACGCGCTCGTACGCGCGCTCGTGGATCCGCGACGGCGCGATGATGGCCGACGCGCTGCTGCGCCTCGGCCGCGACGACGCGGCGCGCGCCTACCTCGACTGGTACGCGCCGTACCAGTTCCGCAGCGGCAAGGTACCGTGTTGCGTCGATGCGCGCGGGTCCGATCCCGTGCCGGAGAACGACAGCCACGGCGAACTCGTGCACCTCGTCGCCGAGGTGTGGCGCTACACCGGCGACCGACGCGTCGTCGAGGCGATGTGGCCGCACGTCGACGCCGCGGTGAAGTACATGGACGAGCTGCGCGCGAGCGAGCGCAGCGAGGCGAACCGTTCGCCGGAACGCGCGGCGAACTACGGCTTGATGCCGGCGTCGATCAGCCACGAAGGCTACTCGGCCAAGCCGATGCATTCGTACTGGGACGACTACTGGGCGCTCGCGGGCTACAAGGCCGCGGCCGGCCTCGCCGCCGCGCTAGGCCGCGACGCCGACGCGACGCGCATCGCCAGGGAGCGCGACGCGTTCCGCGCCGACCTGCACGCGTCGATCGCCCGGGCGGTCGCCGCGCACGCGATCGACTACCTGCCCGGCTGCGCCGAACTCGGCGACTTCGACGCGACGTCGACGACGATCGCGCTCGCGCCTGCCGGCGAGCAGGACGCGCTGCCGCAGGATCTCCTGCGCAATACGTTCGAACGCTACTGGCGCGAGTTCGAGCGTCGTCGCGACGGCGACGCCTGGAAGGACTACACGCCGTACGAGTGGCGCACGGTCGGCAGCTTCGTGCGCCTCGGCTGGCGCGAGCGCGCGCAGCAGGCGATCGCGTTCTTCATGCAGGGCCGCCGCCCGCCGGAGTGGAACCAGTGGGCCGAAGTCGTCGGCCGCGATGCGCGCGAATCGCGCTTCGTCGGCGACATGCCGCACGGCTGGGTCGCGTCCGACTTCATCCGCTCCGTGCTCGACCTGTTCGCCTACGAGCGCTACGGCGACGACGCGCTCGTCCTCGCCGCCGGCGTTCCGGAGGCGTGGCTCGACGGCGACGGCGTCGCGATCGACGGCTTGCACACGCCGTACGGACGCCTGTCGTACTCGCTGCGCCGCGACGGCACGCGCACGCGGCTGCGCGTCGAACGCGGCGACTTGCGGCTGCCGCCGGGCGGCCTCGTGTTCCCGCTGGCGGGAATCGACCCGCTGCGCATGCGCCTCGATGGCAAGGCCGTACGCGCCGACCACGGCGAACTGCGCATCCGATCGCTACCTGCCGAACTCGTGATCGAAACGCGCAGTCCGCGCTGACGGCGTCAGCCGAGCGTGCGCGCGATCGCCGCGAGCGAACGCGCCGTAGCTTCGCTCACGAGATCGTAGCGGCCGTCCGCGATCCAGTCCGCGCGCACCATCCACGAGCCGCCGACGCAGACGACGTTGCGTTCCGCGAGGTAATGCGCGGCGTCGCCTTCGCCGATGCCGCCGGTCGGGCACAACAGCACGTCCGCGAGCGGCGCCTGAAGCGCACGCACGAGCGGCAAGCCGCCGACCGCACTCGCGGGGAACAGCTTGCACACGCGAAACCCGCGCGCGTGCAGGGCCAGCAGTTCGGTCGGCGTCGCCGCACCGGGCACGGCCGGCAGGCCGCAGGTGGTCAGCGCCTCCGCCATCGCCGGCGGCGTGCCCGGCGTGACGAGGAACTCCGCTCCGGCAGCGCGCGCGGCGTCGATCTGCTGCGGCGTGAGCACGGTGCCGGCGCCGACGGCGATGCCGGCGACATCGCGCTTCACCGCGGCGATCGCGTCGATCGCGGCCGGCGTGCGCAAGGTGATTTCGATCGCCTTGAGTCCGCCCGATTGCAAAGCGCGCGCCACGGCGACGCCCTGTTCCGCGGAGGCGACGGTGACGACGGGCAGGATGCGCGTCGCGCGCAGCAGTTCGATCGCAGCGTGTTGCGTGCTTTGCAGGCTCGCGGTGGGCATGTCAGGCATCCTTCGCTTCGAACGGCGCGTGCGCGGCGACGCGGCCGATGTCGTATTCGGTTTCGGTGCGTCGCTCGTCCGCGCGTGGCGCCGGTAGCGGGGGACCGCAGGATATCGACAGCGCACCCTCGTCGGCCGGTCCGACGTTGGCGCGGCTCGACGCGAACAGCGCTCGGCCGATGTCGTGGCCGGCCGGCGCGCTGTCCGGTGCCGGCCTGCGCGCGCTCCACGCCGCTTCGTCGACGCGCGCTTCGAGCACGCCGCCTTCGCAGTCGAGCAGCACGACATCGCCGTCACGCACGCAGGCGATGCCGCCGCCACGGTCGGCTTCCGGTGTCACGTGGATCGCCGACGGCACCTTGCCCGACGCGCCCGACAATCGCCCGTCGGTGACGAGAGCGACGTGTCGCCCCTGGTTCTGCAGCATGCCGAGCAGCGGCATCAGGCTGTGCATCTCCGGCATGCCGTTCGCGCGCGGCCCCTGGTAGCGCACGACCGCGACGAAATCGCGCGGCAGGCTACCCTGCTTGTGCAACGCGCGCAGGCGGTCCGGATCGTCGACGACGACCGCAGGCGCCTCCACACGCCGGTGCTGCGGCTTGACCGCGGAGACCTTCACGAGCGCGCGGCCGAGGTTGCCCTGCAGCAGGCGCAGGCCGCCGGTCGCCTCGAATGGCGCATTCGCCGGACGCACGACCGCATCGTCGCCGCTCGCCGTGGCGGCGTCGACGTAGTGCACGGCGCCTGCGTCGAGGCGTGCCTCGCGCGTGTACGCGCGCAGGCCGCCGGGCACGATCGTCTCGACGTCGTGCAGGAGCCCGGCGTCGAGCAGCTCGCGGAACACGAACGCGGTGCCGCCGGCAGCGTGGAAGCGGTTCACGTCGGCATCGCCGTTCGGGTAGATGCGCGCGAGCAGCGGCACCGCGGCCGCGAGGTCGTCGAAATCTTCCCAGGTCACGTGCAGTCCCGCCGCGCGCGCAACCGCGACGAAATGGATCGTGTGGTTGGTCGAGCCGCCCGTCGCGAGCAGCGCGACGATCGCGTTGACGAGCGCTCGCTCGTCGACGAGCCGTCCGATCGGCCGGTAGTCGTCGCCGAGCGCGGTGATCGCGGCAGCACGCATCGTCGCCGCGCGCGTGAACGCGTCGCGCAACGGTGTTCCCGGGTTCACGAACGACGTGCCCGGCAGTTGCAGGCCCATCGCCTCGAGCAGGATCTGGTTCGAGTTCGCGGTGCCGTAGAACGTGCAGGTACCCGGCGCGTGGTACGACGCCGATTCGGCCGCGAGGAGTTCCTCGCGCGTCGCCTGGCCGGCCGCGTAGCGCTCGCGCACCTCGGCCTTTTCCTTGTTCGGCAGCCCCGACGGCATCGGTCCGGCCGGCGCGAACACGACCGGCAGGTGGCCGAACGCGAGCGCGCCGATGAGCAGGCCGGGCACGATCTTGTCGCATACGCCGAGGCAGAGCGCGGCATCGAACGCGTCATGGCAGAGCGCGACGCCGGTCGCCTGCGCGATCACGTCGCGACTGAACAGCGACAGCTCCATGCCGACGCGCCCCTGGGTGACGCCATCGCACATCGCAGGCACGCCGCCGGCAACCTGCGCGGTCGCGCCGGCCGCGTGCGCGGCTTCGCGGATCAGCGCGGGATAGGCCTCGAACGGCTGGTGCGCCGACAGCATGTCGTTGTAGGCGGTGACGACGCCGATGTTCGGCTTCGCCGACCCCATGAGTGCGGCCTTGTCGGCCGCGCCGCAGGCGGCGACGACGTGGGCGAGGTTGCCGCACGACAGGTGGTTGCGGTTCGGGCCGCGCGAGCGCGCACCCTCGACGAGCGCGAGGTACGCGGCGCGGGTGCCGGCGCTGCGCTCGCGGATGCGCTGCGTCACGGCCTCGATGCGCGGATTCATGGACATGATCGGACTCCGGATCGGCGCCACCTCACGCGGCGCACCAGTGAACATGGAGAGGCACGCCGGGTACATCAAGCGCGGCGCGCACGGGCGCGTGCAATGCATCGGCTTCCGTCGCGCGTTCGAACACGGCGCGCTTGGCGTCGCCGCGCAGCAGCAGCATGCGCAGCGGTGCGGCGGCCCAGCCCGCGGGCGTGAGGCTGATGCGTCGCGGCCAGCGCCCTGCCCCCGCGCAGCCGCTCGCGTCGATCGCCGCGTACGGTTCGCGCGTCGCGAGTGCGACCGCGAGGTCGCGCGAACCCGGGAACAGCGACGCCGTGTGCGCGTCCTCGCCCATGCCGAGCACGACCGCGGCGAGCGCGAGCGTGCCGGCCGCGGCGTGCCATCGCGCGTTCGCGGCGGCGACCGCGGCATCGAGCGCGGCGTGCGCAGGACGCAACGGCCAGAATTCCGCGGCCGCGGCGCGGCCACGCAACAGCGTGCCCTCGGCGAGGCGCGCATTGCTGCCGTCGGTGCCAGGCTCGACGTCGCGTTCGTCGACGAGCGAAACGACGATGCGCGACCAGTCGAGGTCGGCCGTCGCGAGCGCATGGTGGACCGGTGCAGGCGTGCTGCCGCCGGACAGCAGGATCAGCGCGCGCGGCGCACGCGCGAGCGCCTGTTCGAGTGCACCGCGCAGCGCCGCGGCCGCGTCGTGCACCCAGGCCGCCTCGTCGGCACTCGCATGCCACGCGTACGGCGGCGCGTTCACGCGCGGCCTCCGGCGGGCGTCAGCGCGCGCCCGTCGTCTAGCACGGCGAGCGCAGCCGCGCCGAGCAGGCCCGCATCTTCGTGCAGCACGGCGATCGTCGGCACGTGCGCGAGCACGCGTTCGTAGCGCCCTTTCGCCTCGAAGCGGCGGCGGAATCCGCCGGCCTGCAGCCGGTCGAGCAGTTTCGGCGTGAGCCCACCGGCGATGTAGACGCCGTCCCACGCACCGAACGCGAGCGCGAAATCACCGGCGATCGAACCGAGCATCGCGCAGAAGCGCTCGATCGTCGCGCGACAGGCCGGATCGTGCACGGCGCCCGCGGTGATCGCTTCCGGCGTTGCGATCGGCGGCGCGTGCGGATGCAGCGCCGCGTGCAGGTTCACCAGCCCCGAACCGCACAGCACGCGCTCGGCCGAGACGCGACCGAAGGTCGGCATGAGGCGGCGCAGCACGTCGAGCTCGATCTCGTCGCCGGGCGCGAAGCCGACGTGGCCGCCCTCGGTTTCGAGCGCGACGTAGCGTCCGTCGTCGACGATGAGGCCGCCGACGCCGAGGCCGGTGCCCGGACCGACGATCGCGTACGTGCGCCGCCGCGCGTCGACGGCCACGGCATGCAGCGCGCCGAGCGGTTGCATGTCGGTCGGGCCGAGCAGTGGCACGCAATGACTCATCGCGGCGAAGTCGTTGACGATGCGCAGCTGGTCGAGCGCGAGCTCGCCGAGCAGCGCACCGCGCGAGAGCACCCACGGATGGTTCGTCATCTGCACGCTGTCGCCGGTGACCGGCCCGGCGACCGCGAACACGCCGCGCCGCGGCCGTTGCGGCAGGGTCGCGAGGTAGTCGCGCGCGGCGTCGCCGAAGGCGGCGAAATCGGCGACGCGCCGGCGCCGCACGCTGTCGGCGAGCAGCGGCATCGCCGCGCCGGTGTCGGCGAGCGCGAAGCGCACGTTGGTGCCGCCGACGTCGGCGAGCAGCACCCACTCGCCGGCCGGCGCGTCCATCACGCGCCCCGTGCGCCGCGGGCGCGCTCGGCGGCGGTCGGCAGGTTGCGCAGGAAGTCCGCAGCCGCGCCCGGTCCCCAGCTGCCGGCCATGTACGGAAGGATCGGCGCGTCGGCTTCGCGCCAGGCCGATTCGATGCTGTCGACCCACGTCCACGCCGCTTCGACTTCGTCGCTGCGCACGAACAGGGTCGAGTTGCCGTTGAGCGCGTCGAGCAGCAGGCGCTCGTAGGCGATGCGTCGGCGCAGCGGCGGCTCCATCGACAGGTCGAGCGGCAGCGGCTGCAGCTGCAGCGCCCCCCATTCGGGACCGGCGAGGCTGCTCATGAGTTCGAGTTCGATGTTCTCGTTCGGCTGCAGGCGCAGCACGAGCCGGTTCGGGCTCGCGCGCTCGCGGCGCGGCTTCTCGAACAACCAGTGCGAGGTCGGCCGGAAGTTGACCACGACCTGGGTCACGCGCTGCGCGAGGCGCTTGCCGGTGCACAGGCGGAACGGCACTCCGGCCCAGCGCCAGTTGTCGATCGACGCGCGCAGCGCGACGAACGTCTCGACCGGCTCGCGCCCCTGCACCGCCTGCAGCGAGAAACCACGCACCGGCTCGCCGTCGACGAGACCGGCGTCGTAGCGTCCGCGCACGGAATCATTCGCCACGCTGTCAGCGCGGAACGGGCGCAGCGCGCGCAGCACCTTGACCTTCTCGTCGCGCAGCACGTCGGCGTCGAGCGACGCCGGCGGCTCCATCGCGACCAGGCAGAGCAGCTGCAGCACGTGGTTCTGCACCATGTCGCGCAACGCGCCGTAGTCGGCGTAATAGCTTTCGCGGCCGTCGACACCGGCGGTCTCGGCGACGAGGATGTCGACCGATTCGATCCAGCGGTGATGCCAGACCGCTTCGAGCAAGGTGTTGCCGAAGCGCAGCGCGAGCAGGTTCTGCACCGCCGCCTTGCCGAGGTAGTGGTCGATGCGGAAGATGCGGTCCTCGGACAGGCAGGCGTCGAGCGCCGCGTTGATCGCGCGCGCCGAGGCGAGGTCGCTGCCGATCGGCTTCTCCAGCACGAGCCGCGACGGCGCGTCGAGCAGCCCGGCGGCCTTGAGCCCCTGCGCGATCGTCACGAACAGGTACGGCGGCGTCGCGAGGTAGCTCACGCAGCGGCCGCGGATCGCCGCCAGCGCCGGCGCGATCGCCGCCGCGTCAGCGAGGTCGACGTGCACGTACTCGGTGCGCGCGAGCAGCGCGGCGATCGCCTCGTTGCCGGCCGGTTCCTTCGCGAGCTTGTCGCCGAGCCAGCCGCGGAATTCCTCGGTCGACATCGGCTGGCGCGCTACGGCGACGATGCGGAACGTGTCGGGCAGCAGCCGGTCGACGTACAGATGCAGCAGCGACGGGAACAGCTGGCGCGCGGCGAGGTCGCCGGTGGCGCCGAACAGCAGCAGCGTGTCGTGCAAGTGTCGCCTCCTTCTCGCGCGCCGCGGCGCGGCGGCCTGACGTCCCTGCGCGGCGCGGCTACTCGGCGAGGACGCGGCCGTTGCTTTCGACGATCCTCGAGTACAGGCGCGCACTCCGCTTGGGCGTGCGCTTCTGCGTCCTGAAGTCGACGTGCACGATGCCGAACCGCTTCGAGAAACCGAGCGACCACTCGAGGTTGTCGAGCAGCGACCACGCCATGTAGCCGCGCACGTCGCAGCCCATGCCGATCGCGGCATGGATCGCCCGCAGGTGCTTGCGAAGGTAGTCGACGCGCAGCGGATCGTCCAGCGTGTCGCCTTCGGCGACCGGCGGGTCGTAGAACGCCGAGCCGTTCTCGGTGATGTAGACCGGCGGGTTGCCGTAGCGGTCGCGCAGCCAGACGAGCGTGTCGGTCAGGCCCTGCGGGAACACTTCCCAGCCCGTCTCCGTGTAGGTCGCGTGCTGCCTCACCGGCGACGCCTTCAGCGGCCAGGACTGCTCGTCGTGGCGCGTGACGTTGCGCGTGTAGTAGTTGAAGCCGATGTAGTCGAGCGGCTGCCGGATGAGCTCGAAGTCCTCGGCCGGCCAATCCGGCCACGCTTCGCCGAAGATCTCCTTGAGTTCATCGGGATAGCGGCCGAAGAACACGGGGTCGAGGTATTGCCGGTTCATGTACGCATCGGCGCGGCGCACCGCGGCGAGATCCTCGGCGCTTTCGCTCGCCGCGTACTTCGGCTCGAGGTTCACGACGAGGCCGATCTCGTGCTTGCCCTCGGCGCGATACGCCTGCACCGCGGCGCCGTGCGAGCGCAGCAGGTGGTGCGTCGCTATCGGCGCCTCGAAGCGGTTGCGATGGCCGGGCGCGAGCGCACCGTGCAGGTAGCCGCCATCGGTGACGACCCACGGTTCGTTGAGCGTCGCCCACTTCTTCACGCGGCCGTCGAACGTGCGGTACATCACCGAGGCGTATTCGGCGAACCACTGCGCGATGTCGGGATTGAGCCAGCCGCCGCGATCGTCGAGCGCGGCCGGCAGGTCCCAGTGGTAGAGCGTGAGCAACGGCTCGATGCCGTTCTCGAGGAGGGTGTCGACGAGGCGGTCGTAGAAGTCGAGCCCGCCCGGATTCACGCGCCCCTTGCCCTCCGGCAGGATGCGTGCCCAGGCGACGCTGAAGCGGTACGCCTTGAGGCCGAGGTCGCGCATGAGCCGCACGTCGTCCTTGTAGCGACGGTAGTGGTCGCAGGCGACGTCGCCGGTGTCGCCGTCGCGGACCATGCCCGGCGTGCGCACGAAGCGGTGCCAGATGCTCTGCCCGGCGCCGTCGGCGAGCGGCGAACCTTCGATCTGGTAGGCGGAGGTCGCACTGCCCCAGAGGAAGCCCTTCGGAAACTCGAACGCCTGGCTCATCGCCCCTTACCTGCCCTTGTCCGGACTGCTGGAATTCGCGGAGTGAAAACGATTACATTGCAGAATAGCGCAAGCCGTGCAGGATGTGCAGCCACCTGCGCGAATGGATCCGCCCGCGCGCGCCGGGCATCGACCGACAGGCAGCCGATGGCGAAGGTTCGATTCGAGCACGTCCGCAAGGTGTACGAGAACGGCTACGTCGGTGTCGCCGACGCGGATTTCGAGATCGCGCACGGCGAGATGCTCGTGCTGGTCGGGCCGTCCGGCTGCGGCAAGTCGACCCTGCTGCGCATGGTCGCCGGGCTCGAATCGATCACCTCCGGCACGCTCGCGATCGGTGATCGCATCGTCAACGACGTCTCGCCGCGCGACCGCGACATCGCGATGGTGTTCCAGAACTACGCGCTCTACCCGCACATGAGCGTGGCCGAGAACCTCGCGTTCGGGCTCAGGCTGCGCGGCACGCCGAAGGCGGAGGTCCACCGGCGCGTCGCCGAAGCCGCGACCATGCTCGACCTCGGCCGCATGCTGCCGCTGAAGCCGGCGCAACTGTCCGGCGGCCAGCGCCAGCGCGTCGCGCTCGGGCGCGCGCTCGTGCGCCAGCCCGCCGTGTTCCTGCTCGACGAGCCGCTGTCCAACCTCGACGCGAAGCTGCGCCTGTCCACGCGCGTGGAGATCGCCAAGCTGCACCGCGCGGTCGGCGCGACGATGATCTACGTCACGCACGACCAGATCGAGGCGATGACCCTCGGCCAGCGCATCGTCGTCATGCGCGATGGTCGCGTGCAGCAGATCGACGCACCCATGCGCCTGTACGAGCGCCCCGCGAACACGTTCGTCGCGACCTTCGTCGGCAGCCCCAAGATGAACCTGCTGTGGGGACCGCTGCTCGAACGCGACGGCGGCCTGCACGTGCGCATCGCCGACGGCATCGAGCTCGCGCTCGCGCCACCGCCCGCGCTGCAGGCGAAGCTGCGCGGCTACGTCGATCGCGAAATCATCGTCGGCCTGCGCCCGGAACACCTGCGCCTCGCACGCGACGACGACACGGCGACCCTGGCCGCGCGCGTCGAGGCGGTCGAGCCAGTCGGCAACGAAGCCTTCCTCAATCTCGGCTGCGGTGGCTGCGACCTCGTCGTGCGCTTGCCACCGCACGACCTGCCGGTCGCGGGCGACGACGTCAGGCTCGGCTACGACGCCGCGCGCATGCACTTCTTCGAACGCGACAGCGAAGGGCGCATCGACGAGGACACCGCGTGACGCGCGTGCTCGCGCGCGTCACCGCGCTGTTCCTGCTCCTCGCGTCCACCACGGCCGCGTTCGCGCGGGACGCGTCGACCGATCCGTGGGAAACCGAGATCGCGCGTTTCGAGGCGGCCGACCGCGTGGCGCCGCCGCAGCCGGGCGGCGTCGTCTTCGTCGGCAGTTCGTCGATCCGCCTGTGGTCGACGCTCGCCGACGACTTCGCCGGTACGCGCGTCCTCAACCGCGGCTTCGGCGGCTCGCGCATCGCCGATGCGACGCGCCTTGCCGCGCGCATCGTGCTGCCGTACCGGCCGCGACTGGTCGTGCTCTACGCGGGGGACAACGATCTCGCCGAAGGCCGCACGCCGCCGCAGGTGCTCGCCGACGTCGAGGCATTCGTCGCCTCGGTACGCCACGACGCGCCGGCGACGCCGGTCGTGTTCGTGTCGATCAAGCCGAGCCCGGCGCGCGTGGCGCTGTTGCCGACGATGCGCGAAGCGAACGCGCTCGTGCGCGCCTACGCGCGCCGTACGCGCAGCGTGCGCTACGTCGACGTGTTCGAACCGATGCTCGGCGCCGATGGTGCACCGCGCGCGGAACTGTTCG
>Ga0068853_100001139_pt1 | contig 18815 bp, 18 predicted proteins | sample KBSCornC32_FD_65655 | JGI IMG/M metagenome (GOLD analysis project Ga0068853, IMG submission 65655) | Corn rhizosphere microbial communities from Kellogg Biological Station, Michigan, USA - KBS Corn C3-2 | ecosystem: Host-associated > Plants > Roots > Rhizosphere > Soil ...
ATCCATCCGGGGCATGTGGACCTGCTGACAAAGGCGCGGGGGCTTGGGGACAGGCTTGTTGTCGGGATCAACAGCGACCGGTCGGTCCGCGCGATCAAGGGTCCGGGACGGCCGCTGCAGGATGAGGATTCTCGAAAGGCGGTGCTGATGGGTCTCAAACCCGTTGACGACGTCGTGATCTTTGACGAGCCGACGCCGGAGCGGATCATTCGCGAGGTGCGGCCGGACGTGCTTGTTAAGGGCGGCGACTGGAAGCCTGGCGAGATCATCGGTGCGGACTTTGTCGAGAGCTATGGCGGCAAGGTCGTTTCGATACCGCTGACGCCCGGATTCTCGACATCCGACATTGCGAACAAGATGAACGCAGCACCGGCACCGACGAGCACTGAGAATTCGGATACGATCACCGGGGCAATCGCGGAGCATATCGAGACCGTCGAGTCGTTACGCGAGCAGTGCTCGGAGCAAATCGCACAGAGTGCTTCGCTGCTGTCGGAGACGTTCGCAGCGGGAAAAAAGGTCCTGATCTGCGGCAACGGCGGGAGCGCGGCGGATGCACAGCACATTGCCGCGGAGTTCGTGGGGCGATACGAGAACGAACGCGTCGCCCTTCCGGCTATAGCTTTGACGACTGATACCTCGGCGCTGACGGCGCTCGCGAATGATTATGATTTCGAACGGATATTTGCACGCCAGGTCGAGGCCCTCGCGTCACCCGGCGACTGCCTCATCGCGATCAGCACCAGCGGGAATTCGCCTAACGTCATCGCAGCCGTAATGAAGGCGCGCGAAAAAGGCTGCAAGGTCATCGGCATGACCGGCTCGGCCGGAAAAAAGCTCGCAGGCCTCTGTGACCTCTGCCTGATGGTCCCGTCCGCACGCACGGCACGCGTACAGGAGGCACACATAACCGTCGCTCACATCTGGTGCCAGATGATCGAGGATTCGATCACGGATAAATGAATTATTTGCCCATCGACAAACTGCGAAGCGCCAAGATCCTCGTGATCGGCGACGTGATGCTCGACCGCTACTGGTGGGGCAGCGTGGAGCGGATCTCGCCCGAGGCACCGGTGCCGATCGTCGCGCTGGAGAACGTCACGCACGTCGCCGGCGGTGCCGCAAATGTCGCGGCGAATATTAAAGGTCTCGGTTGTGATCCGCTTTTGATGGGCATCTCGGGCAATGACGCCGAGGCGGAGCTGTTGATGGGATCGTTCGCGGATGCAGGGATCGTGAGATCACGGCTGTTCAAGGTTGATGGCCGCAAAACCACCGTCAAGAACCGCGTCGTCGCACACAACCAGCACATGCTGCGATTCGATCAGGAGACGACGGCTCCACTCACGCATGGCGAGCAGCTCGACCAGATCTCGATGGAGCTTGTGAGTTCGATCGCTGATTCGGACCTCGTCATTCTGTCAGACTATGGAAAAGGTTTCCTCACCGAGACTCTCGTCACGCGTCTCATTGCCACAGCGCTCGATAACAATAAACCGATAGTCGTCGATCCAAAAGGCCGTGATTACACCAAGTACCGCGGCGCGACCGTCATCACTCCAAATCAAAAAGAGGCGGAGGAAGCCTGCGGTCTGCCGCTGTGCGACGAGACCGTTGACAGCGCCGGTGAGAAGCTCCTTCAGGATCTCGATCTGAAGGGCGTGGTCATTACGCGCGGCGAGAAGGGAATGCGTGTTTATGAGCGCGAGCATTCGCCTATGGATCTCTCCGCCACCGCCCGCATGGTCTACAACGTCACGGGTGCGGGCGATACGGTCATCGCCGCACTCTCGATTGGCCTCGCGAGCGGACTGTCGCTTATCGACGCCGCCGGGATCGCGAATTTCGCCGCCGGGATAGTGGTCGAGGATGTCGGAACGACCGCCATCACGTTGTCGATGCTCCGCGACGGTCATGCGAGACACACTGCCGCCTGAACATGTCCCGGCAAGCAAAGGTCGTTATATTCCTTCTCGGTTCTCTTGGCGATTCCATCGTAGCTATCCCCGCCCTGCGAGTCGTGCGCCGCAACTTTCCCGACGCAGAGCTTGTCGTCCTGCATGAATCCGGGCTGGGTCTTGTCGAACCGCCGGACGTGCTTCCGAATGATCTCGTCGACCGTTACATCAGCTACAAGCGCCGTTTATTTTCTCTTACGGCTCTGCTTCTGCGATTGAGACGCGAGAGATTTGACGCCGCGGTTTATCTAGTCTTTAGCGATCGTCCCGCGGCGTCTGTGAAACGCGATCGGATATTTTTTCGCTCGGCCGGTATTCGGCGGTTGATAGGGTTTGCTCCGTTCTCGCCCAAAGATCTATATCCGCTTGATGCGAGCGGCCGAGCAGCCGCAGTTGCTTCCGAGGCAGAGCGTAAAGTAGCGAGACTCGAGGCTGACGGATTGCTAGTTGACAAGGACGCCATGCGGTTACCGTGGCTTCGTCCGACTATATCTGAGATCGACACGGCCACCGCCTGGCTCCGGGAGCACATCAATATCCGCACCGTTCTGGCGTTGGCTCCCGGATGCAAGACCAAGGCGAATCAGTGGCCGGTCGACGATTTCATCCGTCTCATCAAGCAGGTCCATGAGCGACTGAATTGTGGTGTGATCATAGTAGGTGGACCTGATGAAGCCGCGCTTGGAGATATGATCGGCCGCGAGGTGGACACGTGCGTAAACGCGGCAGGGAAGTTGAACGTGAGGGAAAACGCGGCTCTGCTTACCCAGTGCGACGGCTATGTTGGTCTCGATACTGGCACTACGCATCTTGCCGCGGCTGTCGGCATTTCGGTCGTAGCGATCTACGGCCAGAGGAATAACCCCGGCCAGTGGTTCCCTCACGCGGCGAGTTTAGAGATCCTCCAGAACGACGTTCCATGTGCCGGCTGTCGTGGTCAGACGTGCTCGGTCAATGGACATCCTTGCATGACCGGAATACAGATAGACGATGTAGCCGTGGCGGTGGTGCGAATGCTCCAGTCGTCCGCGGCGAGTAAGACTCGACGTGCGGCTGAGACAGCATAAGGATCCTACTCCTCGGAGCCAACGGGATGCTCGGCCACAAGCTCCATCAGGTGCTGGACCGCACGTTTGACAGTTGTGACGCGGCTGATCGCAGGGATTTTGCGCGTTTCAAACCGCCGTTGATGAGTGCTATCATTAACTGATTCAACCATTTGCGGCCGCGGGTTGCGGTGAACCTTAATGAGAGAACTTGAAGGTAAACGTGTACTTGTAACCGGCGGTACCGGTTCGCTCGGCCAGACTTTGGTCAAGCGGATAATGACCGGTCAACTCGGAAAACCCGCTTCAGTTACCGTTTTCTCCCGTGATGAATCCAAGCAGCACTACATGCGGCTGCACTTTCTGCAAAAGGACAATTCGCCCGCGCTCGACGGAGCGTTTCTAAATTCGCGCGAGCTGCTCAATTTCCGCATCGGCGATGTGCGCGACTATCCCGCCGTCGTCGCCGCAATGCGTGACGCCGATATTGTTTTTAATGCGGCGGCGCTAAAACACGTTTCGTCCTGCGAATACTTTCCAATGGAGGCCGTGATGACCAATGTCCACGGCGCGGCGAATATCGTGCGAGCGGTCCGCGAGAACAATCTTCCCATTAAAAAAGTGATCGGCATCTCAACCGACAAAGCTTGCAAGCCGATCAACGTTTTGGGCATGACAAAGGCTTTGCAGGAACGCGTCCTAATCGAGGCTAATCGCGATTGTCCTGACGTTCAATTTAGCTGCGTGCGCTATGGCAATGTCATCGCATCGCGCGGGTCGATCATTCCGCTGTTTGTCGATCTGATCAAAAACGACAAGGCTGTGACCATCACGCTGCCGGAGATGACGCGCTTTCTGCTGAGTCTCGATAAGGCGGTCGATACTGTGATCGAGGCCGTACGATCGAATGGACGCGGCGAGACTTGGGTTCCGATGGCCGCGTCGGCAAAGATCGTTGACGTTGCCGCCGCTCTTATGGGCGATAAAAAGCTGCCGGTGATCTTCACCGGAATTCGCCCCGGCGAAAAGATCCACGAGATCATGGTGTCCGAGGAGGAATGCTTCCGCACGATCGGACGTGGTGACTACTTTGTGATCCTGCCGGTGCTGCCTGAGCTTCGAGCCGGGAACGATCCGCAGCCGGTACTCGCTGGCGAGTATTCCTCGCGTGATGGCAATCTGACCGGCAAGGCGCTCCTCGACCTGCTGACAGGCGCGACCAGCGAGATCGAGCAGTTCCGCATGGCGGCATAGCCCTTATTACTCCCAGAGAATTCGTATGCGAGTGATGACCATCCTTGGCACCCGGCCCGAGATCATCAGGCTGAGCCTTGTGATGAAGGTACTCGACCAGCACTCCGAACACACCATCGTCCACACGGGGCAGAATTTTGACGAGTCGCTCAGCGATATTTTCTTTCGTGAGCTGGACGTGCGGGCACCGGATATCCATCTCGGCATCCGCTCCACCAATTTTGCCGATCAGGCTGCGGAGATCATTCAAAAGGCCGATGCCGCGATAGCTGAAAAAAGCCCGGACCGTATACTCATTCTCGGTGACACAAACAGCGGCCTGGCTGCGATCCCGGCGGCGCGGAGACGCGTTCCGATCTTTCACATGGAGGCTGGAAACCGCTGTTACGACGATCGCGTACCGGAAGAGGTGAATCGCCGCATCATCGATCACTCAAGCACCGTTCTTATGCCCTACACCGAGAGGTCGCGACAAAACCTGCTCCGCGAAGGCATCGAGAGTGATCGAATTTACGTCACCGGAAACCCTATCAAGGAGGTCATTGATAGTGTCGCCGACAGCACGGACGCAAGCACCGTGCTCGACGATCAGCAGCTTAAACCATTCGAGTATTTCCTCGTAACGCTGCACCGAGCAGAGAACGTAGATCAACCTGAACGGCTCAAGAGTATCTTTGACGGCCTCGACATGGTCGCCGAAACTTTTTCAAGACCCGTGCTCGTCGCCGTTCATCCAAGGACCGCCGACAGGCTTGCGCAGCACGGTTTGACGCCGGATCCCGACCGCATTCACCTTATCAATGCGCTCGGCTTCATCGATTTTGTAAAGCTCGAGAAAAACGCGCTCGCGGTACTCACCGACAGCGGCACCGTGCAGGAGGAATGTGCAATATTCGGCGTCCCAAATGTCACGCTGAGGGACGTTACCGAGCGTCCTGAGACGATCGAGTGCGGCAGCAACATACTCGCGGGAGCCGACCCTAATGCGATCGTTCGTGCGGTCGAGCTTGCGATCTCGCAGCCGGCCGGTTGGCAGGCACCGCAGGAATATCTGACGCCGAACGTCTCGCAGACAGTCAGCAAGATCGTGCTTGGCCATCTTTCTCTGCGTCAACATTGCTCCTGATGCGTCCGCGGATACTTATCTTCTGCGATTTTTATTTGCCGGGTTTTAGAAGCGGCGGCGGCATGTGGATGATCGCGAACCTCGTGGAGCGGTTCGCTGACCTCTATGAATTCTTTATCGTCGCCCGCAATTACGACAGCAAAGCCGATAGACGACCGTACGGGACAGTCGTCACAAATGACTGGAACACTGTCGGGCCCGCGCAAGTGTTTTACTTTGGCAAAGGATCTCTGACGGTCGCGAAGGCGGCCGACCTCGTCGCTGCCGTTCGCCCCAACGCCGTCTATCTTAATAGTGCATTTAGCCTGCCGGTGCGGCAATTCCTCCGTGCCCGCCGCCGAGACCTCAAGCAAAATGTACCGGTCATACTCGCACCATGCGGAGAGATGTCGGACGGTGCGTTATCGATAAAGCCGTTGAAGAAAAAGATCTTCCTCACCGTAGCGCTCGCATCGGACTTATACCGTGACGTGATCTGGAAAGCATCGTTCGATCCCGAGGCCGAGGAGATCCGCCGCGTTATCGGATCGGCCGCCGAGGTGCTCGTCGCACCCGACCTCGCGCCCAAAACCATCCTCCCGGATTTTAACGAAAGTTGGAAACCCGAGAAGAAGTCTGGCCATGCGCGATTCGCTTTTTTTTCGCGCGTGGTACCAAAGAAAAACCTCACGTACCTACTCGAGTGCCTGCAAGAGATCCATGAAGGACAGATCGACCTCGACATCATTGGCCCACACGAGGATCAACAGTATTGGTCAAAGTGCCGGTCGCTGATCGCTCGCCTTCCAAAAAACATTTCGGTAACCATCGCCGGCTCATTCCCGAATCAACAGGATGCATTACGCCGTTTGGCCGAGAGCCACTTTTTTGCGATGCCGACGCTGAATGAGAATTTCGGCTATGTTTTTGTCGAGGCATTGGCCGCAGGTTGTCCTCTGCTGATCAGCGACCGCACCGTGTGGAACGATATTGAAGAGAAGGGCGTCGGCTGGAGAGTGCCGCTCAATGAGAGAGATCGATATATCGCCCGCATCAGCCAATGTGTAGCTATGGATGACGACGAGTATCAGCAAATGTCTCGAGGCGCGCGACAGTATGCACTCGATTGGCTTTCTCGTGACGAAACCGAGGAGGCGAACGAGCACGTTCTCCAGTACGCTCTCTCGTTATCCCATCGAGAAGCTGTTTCAGTGTAAGGATGTCGTCTTCGCCGCCGCAAAAGCGCCTCTGGATCATCTCCGAGCTCTACTATCCGGAGATCACGTCGACCGGTTTTTACATCACCGGCGTCGCCGATTTCCTTGCTGGTGACGTGGACGCCCGCGTGATCTGTGGACAGCCGAATTACGCCTCGCGCGGCAAACCGGCTGGTCGCCTTGATACTCGCAACAACGTCCACATCACACGCGTGCGAGGTCTGCGCCTCGACAAGAACATTCTCGTTTTTCGGCTGCTCAACATGTTGAGCCTCTCGCTTTCGGTATTTCTAAAACAATTGAGCAGCTTTAGGACAGGAGATTCGATACTCGTGGTCACCACGCCTCCGCTGCTCCCGTTTGTGACCGCCGTTGCCTCACTCATCAGAGGCGCTGGCTACACGCTCCTGGTGCATGACGTTTATCCAGAGCAGTTGATCGCAACCGGCATTCTCAAGAAAAGCTCGCCGATTGTGAGCCTGATCGATCTGATGAACCGCTGGGTCTACAAGCATGCCCGGACGATCATCGCCGTCGGACGGGACATGAAGGAGCTTCTCGAGAAAAAGACTGCCGACCTCGAAATCCCTGTCGTGTTTATTCCAAACTGGGCCGAGATCGGACAGATCGCACCGGCACCACGCGAGCAGAACAAACTGCGACAACAGCTCGGACTTCAGGATAAGTTTGTCGTCCTTTCCGCCGGCAACTTTGGCCGGCCAAATGATCTTGAGACGATCCTCGCCGCGGCGGAGCTTCTCTCATCGGACCGAGATGTGCAGTTTCTCTTTATCGGCGGCGGAGCTAAGGAGCAATGGCTAAAAACCCGGTCGTCCAAGCTGTCTAACGTGACAGTCCTCGACGCGATGCCGCGAGATGAGCAGAACGTTTTCCTCAACGCTTGCGACGTGACTCTCGCTTCATTCGTCCGAGGCATGTGGGGCGCGGCGGTGCCGAGCCGTGTTTACAACTACATGGCCGCGGCCAAACCGGTTATTGCAATATGCGATCCAGCGTCCGAGCTGGCGAATATCGTCAGAGACGACCACGTCGGTGTCCGGGTTGACGCTGGTGACGCACAGGCGCTAGCACGCGCGATCATCGAGCTAAAGGACTCACCCGACCTCCGCTCAGAAATGGCTGAAAACGCCCGCGAAGCCGCAGTAGGGAAATACTCACCCGAATGGATCCTGCCGCAATTCCGAGATCTGCTGATCCGGTAAAGATAGGTCAACTTCGCATCGCTGTGCGATAATCCTCCACTTGACCAAAGGTGTAACGACCGTCGTCAATTAACTGCTTGTATTTCCTCATCGGTCCAGTCGTATTTTTGATCATTCTGTGCCTCTCATATGTCGGTGTGGCGTTCGTTCGACGCCAAGGCATTCGGCAGAATCGCGTCGCCATGCCCAACGAGCGCAGCCTGCACAGCGAGCCGGTCCCGTACGGCGGCGGCCTCGTGATCGCGATCGTCTGCATTCTCGCCTACCTGCCGATCTCGTACTTTGCACTCAACACTTTCTCCTGGGGATATTTTGCAGGGGCTGTCTTGGTAACGCTCATTAGTTATATCGACGATGTCCATCGATTAGGCACTCCGATCCGTTTTACGGCACACAGCATCGCCGCGATCCTCGTGATCGTAGATCTCGATACCTGGCACGGCATCACCATGCTTGGCGGACTCCAATTGGGGAACTGGGCCTATGTGCTGACATTCATCTGGATCGTTTGGATGGTGAATGCGTACAATTTCATGGATGGCATCGATGGGCTTGCGGGGCTGCAGAGCGTCATCGCCGGTGCGGGCTGGCTCGCGTTGGGATTCGTGCTGGATATGCCGGCTCTCTACTTGCTAGGAGGTGTTATCGCCGCGTCGAGCCTCGGTTTCCTGATACAAAATTGGCCGCCGGCGCATATTTTCATGGGCGATGTCGGAAGCGCATTCCTCGGTTACACGTTTGCCGTACTCCCGCTGCTCGCGAGACACATGGCGACGCATGCATGGGACCTTCTGCCGATCGCCGCGGTCCTTTTCGTCTGGTTCTTCCTCTTTGATTCGGCGTTCACACGACTTCGCCGTCTGCTCCGCGGCGCGAATATCGTTGCCGCGCATCGCGAACATCTATTCCAAAGACTTGTAGCCTCCGGTCTGACCCATCGACGAGTGACGACCCTTTATGGCACTCTTGCAGGCGCGTTGAGCCTCTCAGTTATCATCTCGGTAGCATTTCGATCCGAGATCGGTCTGGCAATGTTCCCGGTCGTTATTTTTCTGACGATCGTGCTCCTGTCGATCTGCGCGCGGCGCGGTGCTCTCCTTGGAAGGATTCATTGAATATGGATCTCGCGTTTTCAGCCGGATTTGAGTCCTACGGCACAAAGCTCCTGCTCAGGTCGAATGACAAAGACGTCCTGGAGAGCGTCGTCAAGATCGCCCGCTCCGCGCTTCTCGGCAATATCAAATCCATTCATCGTGGACCGTATCCGTTAACATTCGATCTTGTCGGTTCAAGAGAGCGGTTCGATTTTCTCCGGAACGGCGAACCTCTTAGCGTGGGCACGCCGGACCTTTTCTCGTTTCGTCATTTGAACGCTTTGATCCGTGTTAGCGTTGCGGAGTTTTCGCGCGACCTCGTCTTTCTCCATGCGGGTGCGGTCGCCTGGCGCGGCAAGGGCATCATTCTCCCCGGTATGAGCTTTGACGGCAAGTCGACCCTCGTGTACGAACTCGTCAAGCTCGGTGCTGAATATTATTCAGACGACTTTGCGATCCTTGATCGTGAGGGACTCCTGCATCCTTTCCCGAGAGACATTTCCATGCGGACGCGTGAAGAGGACTATCAAATATACGAGGTCGACCCCGCACATATCGGCGGCACTGTCGGCTCGGCGGCGGTCCCGGTCCGACTGGTCTTTCTCACAAAATATCGCGCGCGGACCCGTTGGTCCCCGACAAAACTCACCCGTGGCGAGGGCATATTCCAAGTGCTGCAATTCACGCTGCCGATCCGCCAAAAACCCGATCTTGCTTTGCAAGTTCTGAATGCAACTGGCGCGAAAGCGGTGTTTTCAACAAGTCCCCGAGGCGATGCTAAGGCCGCGGCAACTAGGTTGCTCGATTTCTTTGACAAGATAGCTTTTTAATGTACAATTGGCTGGTCTTGTAATCCACAAAATCGTTTGTTTCGATATCTCCGCCCGCATGGACGGAATGTCATTGGACAGAAATTCTGAATATTGCTCGGAGGAGATGATGAATAGCAATCCCAAAGCACGACTTAACGGTCTGGTCGTCCAGGAAATGCCTGACGAGGTCCTCGTTTATGACCTTTCTACAAACAAAGCCCACTGTCTGAACGGCTCCGCTGCCATAGTCTGGCGAGCGTGTGACGGGACGAATTCCGTGGCCGACATCGTAAATGAATTTGAGAGGTCAGGTAAGGGCAGCGTCAGCGAGGACTTTGTGTGGCTGGCCCTGAACCAATTGCAGGAGAATGATCTGCTCGAGACCGAGATCGCCAACAGATTCAAGGGCCAGTCGCGCCGTCAGGTGCTAAAGACCATCGGTCTTGCATCTGTCGTGGCGGTGCCGGTCATTGCCTCTCTGGTCGCCCCGCGAAGCGCTCTTGCGGTCGTTTCATGCGTTTGCGGAGGAGGTTTAGAACTCGACTGCACGACCCCGGGCAATTGCAATCCGGTGTGTAACAATGGTCATTGTGTGCCGTGTTTGACGGCTGGTACTGCTTGTCTCAGAAACGCGCAATGTTGCAGCGGCACCTGCGGCGGCGGCGGTACATGCGCGTAATTCGGACTAAGTAGCGATCGAATTTACCAGCTTCTAATCTCTGCGGCCTTTTACGGAAGGCCGCTGTTTCTATCTGCGACGTGGCCGATCGGTCGCTCGGCTTGTCCAACTTAACCGCCACTTGCTAATCTTCACGCGTGATCTCTCCGCCTGATCAGCTCAACGACTCCATGCGCTGGAATGTGCTCCAGCATCGTCGCCAGCAGATCATTACAGTGCAGGCAGTTGAATGCTTCCGGTCCCACGACATTGAGCCGTTGGTTATCAAAGGTGTCTCCGCAACGCGCTATTATCCGGAGGGAGTTTATCGTATATCCGTCGACGTCGATCTGGCGGTTTCGCGAGAGGATTTTGCTAAGGCTCGGCACCTGTTGAAGAGTGGCACTATACCGTTAGTAGATCTTCATTGCGAGCTTCGCCATTTTGATACCGTCCAGTGGGACGATCTTGTTGCAAATTCGGTCAACCTCACGTTTCCGGAGGGCCAGGTTCGCGTCCTCCGTCCCGAGGATGATCTCCGGCTGCTCGCCACACACTGGCTGACCGATGGAGGCGCTTATAAAGATCGACTATGGGACATCTATTATCTGATCGATCGTCGCGATCCGAATTTTGATTGGGACAGATGCCTCGCGATCGTCACGAAACGCCGCCGTCGATGGATCGAGTGCGCTGCCGGTCTCGCGGCTAAATATCTGGATCTTGACCTTAGTGATACTTCACTCGCCGGTGCCTCCGGGCGTCTGCCGAAATGGCTGACCCGCACCGTAGAAAGGGAATGGGCCGCCGAGGTAAAGCCGATCCCTCTAGAGGCAGTTCTCGATAACCGCGCGATGCTCTTCAAGCAACTGCTGCGGCGCCTGCGTCCTAATCCGATCTATGCGACCATCGACTGCGAGGGTGATTTCGACGCTCGGACACGCGTCTTTTACCAGTTGCGGAATGGTGTCCGTCGCATAGCTCCCTCATATCGCCGCGTCAGTTCCGTGCTCCGAGCGAGGTTACGATGAGCTCCAGCGATCTTACTCTCGGCATCGAAACCGCGGTCGCCGGCGGCAGTCTTAGCCTCTGTCGAGGCGAGGAGGAGCTGGCCACCTGGATTGGCGAAGCCGAGCCCGTGCGGGCTGAGGATGTACTGATACGCATTCAGGATCTGTTACATAAAGCCGGCATTCAAAAAACCGAAATTACCAAACTCGTCGTCTCGGCCGGTCCCGGCAGTTTTACCGGCATTCGCGTCGGCATCGCGACCGCTATCGGCCTTAAAGACGCGCTGCAGGTGGAGCTATCCAGTTTCTCGATCCTCGAAGCAATGGCCGCAAGCGTCGACCTCACCGGCATCGCCGCTATCCCGATGGGTCGCGACGCAGCGTGTGCTCAAAGATTCGTCAACGGCATCGCTGCGGGTGAGCCATTCAATATCCCGATCAATAACCTTTCATCGATGAGAACGGAATTGACACTCCTCGTTCATCAAGGGTTATCGCAATTAGCCGCTGAGGACGCTCGGGTCATAGTTTTCGGCAACGATCTCGCGACCGCTCTCGTGCGAATGTCGGCCAACAAGCCGTCGACATTCGCGCCGCCGATATTTATTAGTCGTGTTGCGTAACGATGCATCGAGACACCCCACGAATCGCCGCGATCACGCCCTCGCAAGTTGCCGATCTCATCCGGATCGGCGAGGCGACAAAGCTCAGCCCATGGTCCGCCGAGCACTATCTTGACGAGATCAAAAATTCAAAGGCGATCATGCTCCGGCTCGTCTCGGATGAGAACGAGACCATCGGTTTCGTCGTCGGAAGGCTTGTGCTTGGCGGCGACATCGAGGTCCGCACCGACGCCGAGATCTACAACATCGCAGTCGTTAATGAGCAGCAGCAGAGAGGCAACGGGCAAAGGCTGCTCGACGCATTTCTCGCCAGATGCTCCGAAAAAGACACTAGTTACGTATGGCTCGAGGTGCGTGAATCCAATCACAAGGCCATCGGTTTTTACGTTAAGAATGGGTTTGAGCAGGTCCAGAGCCGGCCGAATTTCTACAATGATCCCGTCGAAGCGGCCCTCCTGATGCGGCTCAAATTGCCGCCCAAAAAGAGTTGATAATTTGGCGGATCGGGTCTATTATGAGGCTTGAAGGGCACATTCTGACCACCACGGCCTTGCCGGTGCCCAAACTTTGAAAAGTGAGGACATATAAACGCTATGGACATGTCAACCGCTGATCCAGTGCGAGACGAGTTGCTAAGGAGCAACCAGGAGTTCCGCGAGCTGGTACATCAGCATGAGGATTTTGAAAAGAGGCTGAGCGAGCTCACCCATCTCACGTATCCAACCGACGACGAACAGTTTGAAGAGGCCACACTTAAGAAAAAGAAGCTCGCGGTAAAAGACGAGATCTACGCACTAATGCAGCAGCACACCGTTTCCCATTAGGGACGGCAGAGGCTGCTAAAATTGTTTTTGGGAACGGTTCCGGGCCATTATGGCTTCGGGACCGTTTCTTTTTGCCCGCAACCAGACAGCGAGTAGCCGCTCAACCCAACGTTTGTCGCGATGACGAACTTGTCCGCGACAACTATCGGGTCCAGTCCGATCTGGTCGTCACCCTCAAATACTATCTGACCCGCAACGCGGCCCGTGCCGAGATCGATCAATGACGCTCCGTGCTGATCAAATGACGACACAAGCAAATAGCCTTTGCCCACAGCGTAATGAGCGATACGGCCAGGCATGCGGCGCTTCCATTCCAAGCCGCCGTTTCGGGCATGGAGTGAATAAATGAAGTTGTCCCGCGAGATCACGACGAATCGATCGCCGACAGGGATCACCGCCGATATCGCGCCGCCGGTCTTGAATTTCCAGACTGGTCCAGTTCCTGAGAGCGACGTCACCAATCCAGCATCATTGCCAAGAATGACGATGTCTCCAGAAGACGCGGATGCGGTCGTGTTGTCGGAGGTTGCGGATCTTGCCGGCGGGGCGGGGTCACCGGAAGCAGCCGTCGGAACACCAGTCGCCGCCGAGAGTTGATGACTGACAACAACTCCGACGGCCGAGCGCGTACTAACGATGACAAATCCCTTGGAAACTCCGATCGCGGGCACGAGCTCGCCGCCGAGTTCCGTCTGCCAGAGCTTTTCGCCGTTTGCCGATATCGCAAACACGCGCCCGCCTTCTGCTCCGGCAAAGATATCGCGCCAATTTGTCGCGAGGGCGATCACATTCGCGGCAGGGAATTGCCAGCATCGTGTTACCGCGACTTCTCCCGTCTTGCGCTGTGAAAAAACGGTCCCGCTAACAAGAAGGACCGCAATCGAGAAAAACACAAGAGACTTGCAATGGCGCAGCATTTGTTGCGTCGTGGGCGGAGGGCTTGGATCGATTTTAGCACACGCACCCGCCGTGCTATATTGATGCACAAGCGTCAGCCCGAGTTTGAATTATAGGTCGTGAAGACCGCCTTCGTGTCCTTTGTGTCTTCATCTTCGTGACCTTTGTGGTGAGTCTCATCACAAAAGTATGCAAAGATCGGACACAAAGATCACAAAGGGCCGGATAGTTGACGATACACAGCACACACGAGGAACTCACACACACATGTCATTCAACAAAATAATCGTCGTCGGCAACTTGGGCCGCGATCCGGAATTGAGGTACACGCCGCAGGGCGTCGCTGTTTGTAGCTTTTCGATGGCGACCAACGAGAAGCGACGCGACAAGTCGGGTGAGTCGCAGGACGTCACGACGTGGTTCAAGATCACGCTCTGGCGCGAAAAGGCCGAGACCGCCGCGAAATACCTGACCAAAGGCTCGACCGTCTACATCGAGGGTCGCCTCCGCATCGAGGAATGGACCGACCGCGACAATAACAACCGCTACACGCTCGACGTTCAGGCGACCGATATGCAGTTCATCGGCTCTCGCGGCGACACGGTCGGCGGGGGAGGCGGCGAATACTCCGGCGGCGGCTCATCCGGCGGCCACGACGACGACCACGCCCCATCCTACTCCGGCGGCGCCCCTTCAAGTGGAAGCTCGGCCTCCGGCGGCTCAGGCTCGCCAGCGAGCAAACCCGCCGCCACCCCAGCCCCCAACGCCGACGACGATATACCGTTTTAAGCCATCGAAATTAGAGTTGCACAGCAATGCCCCGTGAATGCGGGGCATTTAGGGTTCCGGCGCTCGAAAACCGGTGGGCGTACGCCGGAAAACATTCGATTGGCGGCACGAGACCAAAACGGTCGTACATGTTACGAGGGTCAGGGTATTGGCGTAATCGTTGGTGACTGGGAGGGCTTCGCGCGGGGCGGTGGGTCAATCTCGTCTGGGGGCAGAGACTTGGGTTCCGGACCATTCCCCATATTGAGATCCTCGGCGATCCAGGCGGAAATCGTCTTGACGCGAAGTTTCCAGCGGCCCATCACCTTAAGACAGGTGTATCTTTGCGTCGAACCAGACCCACCAACTGGTTCTAGAGTATTCGTAATTACGTCGAAGACAATCCGATTACCACGGTGCTCAGGTCGAAGGAATGTGTACGACGTTACGCCATAAAGTTTTCGCTCAGTCTGAAGAAATTCGTTATTCACAGTAGTCCATCGCGCTGGAAAAGCTTGTCGAAGTTCGCGAGCCGAAAGCCTGCCAGTATATGCATCTTCGACATACCAAGGTTGTCCGGGTACCAAATGGAGTCTTTTGATCACCTGAGCGACTGCCACGCGCTCATCTATGGTCAAAGGCTTTGCAACGGATAAACCACTGCAGATCAAACACCAAATCAAGATTGGAACTATTCTAAACATCCTGGGTGATGCTTGAGGGTAATCGATAGCCGCATACACCTACACCCACTCACCCATCTTCCTAAACTTGGCGTACCGATTATCAAGAAGGGTTTTGGTGTCGAGGGCGGAGAGGGTTTTGAGCTCGCGGGTGACGGTGGTTTTGAGAGAGGCGGCGATGCGTTCGTAGTTTTGCCGTGACTTTTTGTCGTCGTCGGTGGGCATCGTCCAGGGAGCTGGCTCGGGGATGATGTCGTCGATTATGTCAAACTTTTTTAGCTCGGCGGCGGTGAGCTTGAGGCCTTCGGCGGCGTCCGGAGCCCGGGCTGCGTCCTTCCAGAGAATTGCGGCACAGCCTTCGGGAGTGATGACGGAGTAGACGGCGTTCTCCATCATCAGCACGCGGTCGCCGATGCCGATCGCGAGGGCGCCGCCGGAGCCGCCTTCGCCAAGGACGACGACGACGATCGGAACTTTGAACCCGGCCATCTCCCGCAAGTTGAATGCGATCGCCTCTGCTTGACCGCGTTCCTCCGCATCGATCCCGGGATAAGCTCCCGGCGTGTCGATGATCGTAACTATCGAACGGCCAAACTTCTCCGCCATCTCCATCACCCGAAGCGCCTTGCGGTAACCCTCGGGCTTTGACATCGCAAAATTGCGGTGACGGCGTTCGTTGATGTCGCGACCTTTTTGCTGGCCAATCACGCAAACTTCGTCCCCATCAAGCCTGGCAAACCCCGTGATCATCGCCGGATCGTCCGCGTAACGCCGGTCACCGTGGATCTCGACAAAGTCGGTAAAGACCGTGTTCACGACATCCAAAGCGTACGGCCTCTCCGGATGCCGCGCCATCTGAACGCGCTCAAATGCAGGTGTGGACATATAAGAATTCTTAACGCAAAGACGCGAAGATGCAAAGACGCAAAGGCATCGCAGCTAATAGGAACGGTATCGAGTTCCTTTGCGGCCTTTGCGTCTTTGCGTTAAAAACTTCTTCGGATCACTGAACCCAAGCAACGGTGCAGCCGCGGTCTTCAAGATCTTTCTGAAGCTGCCGCGATGGAGCTACGTTGAGATCCGCAGCGACGAGCTGAACGCGTGCGTGGCCGGCGGTGATCGAAAGGGAAACGCCACAATGGCCGCGTTCGCGTTCCAGAAGGCGATAGAGGTCCTCGAGAAACTTCGGCTCGACCTTTGCCTCGGGTACAGTAACATCGATCGTCCGGGCCTGCATCGCCTCGGCCTCGTAGAGCGAACGCAGCTCGTTTATCATGAAGGTCGATCCGCCCTCCTCGACCTTGATGTTGCCCTCCGCGATAAACATCCCGTCGTCGACCAACTGGTTTGCGAGCTTATTAAAATTCTCGCCGAGCAAAACACCTTTGAGCCCGCCCGAGCGATCCTCAAACCTGAACTGAGCAAAGCGATTCCCACGCTTACTCGTTCGGACCTGAAGACCGCTGATCATGCCCGCGAGTTTTACATTCTGATCAGCCTGCAGATTCGCGTACTCACTGATGTTCTTGAGCCGCATCGCGGAGAGAATAGCGGTGTAGTTATCGAGCGGATGGGCGGAAAGATAGAATCCCACCGCTGCCTTTTCGCGCCTCGCAACCTCGCCCTGCGGCCACGCCGCGACATCCAGCAAGACTTCCGCAGGTGGCGTCTCGCCAGCGGCTACAGCAAACAGCCCGCTCTGGCCCATCATCCGGTCCTCGGCCGCACGCTGACCGTGAGACAGCGCCTGATCTATCGCAGCGAAATTCTTTGCGCGCCACGCTCCCGACGCTTCGCTCTGAGGCATCAACGAATCAAACGCTCCCGCCGAGATCAGACTCTCCAGAGCCCTGCGATTTACGGCTGCGGTGCCGACGCGAGCACAAAAATCGAACAGGGAAGTGAAGCGTCCCTCATTCCGTGCCTCGACTATGGATCTAACACTCGATTCCCCCAAACCTTTGATCGCCGTTAATCCATAGCGAACCGTGTCGTCGACAGGCGTAAAGCCTTCGCCGCTCTCGTTGACGTCCGGCGGCAAAAGCTCGAGACCCATGGTCTTGAGCTCGGTCGCGTACTTGTAAACCTTGGCCGAGTCGTCGGCTTCGTGCGAGAGAACGGCGGCGTAGAAGTACGCTGGATAGTGTGCCTTGAGATACGCTGTCTGGAACGCCAGCACCGCGTACGCCATCGAGTGACTACGGTTAAAGCCGTAGTCGGCAAACTTCGCCATCAGGTCAAAGATCTCTTTGGCCGTTTTCTTCGGGATCTTGTTGGCAACCGCGCCGTCGACGAACGTCTGCTCATGCACGGCCATCTCCGCGATCTTCTTCTTACCCATCGCCCGACGCATCAGATCGGCCTGTCCGAGCGAGTAGCCCGCGAGCTTTTGCGCGAGCTGCATGATCTGCTCCTGATACACGAGCACGCCAAACGTGTTGCCGAGAATGTCCTCCATCTCGGGGACAATGTACTCGACAGGTTTAACGCCGCGATGCCGGTCGATAAAGTCGTCGATCATGCCACCATCGAGCGGGCCGGGACGGTAGAGAGCATTCAATGCGGAGAGATCCTCGAGTTCCTTCGGTCGCAGACGACGGCACATGTCGGCCATGCCGGAGGACTCAAACTGGAATATCGCCTCGGTGCGCCCTTCGGCAAAGAGCTGCATCGTCTTCTCGTCATTGATGGGCACCTTGGTCCAATCGATCTCAACGCCGATCTTCTCCTTCATCGACGCGAGCGTGTCCGCAATGATCGTGAGAGTCGTCAGCCCCAGGAAATCCATCTTGAGCATCCCGACCTTCTCGAGATCGCCCATCGGATATTGACTCGTGAGTTCGTCCTTGCCGGAGATCGCCACGGGCACAAGCTCGTGAAGAGGCTTTGGCGAAATAACAACTCCCGCCGCGTGTACCGAAGTATGTCGCGCACAGCCCTCGAGCCGGCGAGCGAGTTCAACGAGCTCCTTTACGCTCGCGTCCTTCTTCACCATCTCCGCGAGCTCCGGCACGGTCTCTAGCGCCTGCGAGATGCTGACGTTGCGGCCACGGATCGGCGGCGGAATAAGCTTCGCCACCTTTTCAACCGCACCGAACTCCATCCCTAATGCACGCCCGACATCCTTGATGGCGGCCCGCGAAGCCATCGTTCCAAACGTCACGATCTGACAGACGGATTCACGACCGTAAAACTCCGTCACATGATCGATCACGTGCCCACGACCGCGAATGCAAAAGTCGATGTCGATATCAGGCATTGAGATTCGCTCGGGATTAAGAAATCGCTCAAACAGAAGGTCGTACTGCAGCGGATCGACATCCGTGATCTTCATGCAGTACGCGGCAAGCGAACCGGCAGCCGATCCGCGTCCGGGACCAACCGGAATTCCTTGATCTTTGGCGTATTTGATAAAGTCCCAGACGATCAAAAAATACCCTGGGAAGCCCATCGTCTTGATCGTCTCGATCTCACGGTTAAGGCGAGCCTTATATTCATCGAGCGAGTATTTGAGGGTTCCGAGTTCTATGCGAGGCTGCCATTCCTCACGTAATCGCTCCTCAAACCCTTCCCACAGGACCTGATCAAAATACTCTTCGGTAGAGAGACCCTGAACCGGGATCGGGTACGTCGGCAACTGCAG
>Ga0068853_100001141_pt1 | contig 18806 bp, 13 predicted proteins | sample KBSCornC32_FD_65655 | JGI IMG/M metagenome (GOLD analysis project Ga0068853, IMG submission 65655) | Corn rhizosphere microbial communities from Kellogg Biological Station, Michigan, USA - KBS Corn C3-2 | ecosystem: Host-associated > Plants > Roots > Rhizosphere > Soil ...
GCGCCCATGCGCAATCGGCCACGCCGCGCGTCAAGCTCGCCACCTCGGCGGGCGACATCGTGGTCGAGCTCGACGAGGCCAAGGCGCCCAAGACGGTCGAGAACTTCCTGCAGTACGTCAAGGACAAGCACTACGACGGCACGGTGTTCCACCGCGTGATCGACGGCTTCATGATCCAGGGCGGCGGCTTCACGGCCGACCTGCAGCAAAAGCCCACGCGCGCCCCCATTCCGCTGGAAGCGAGCAACGGCCTGAAGAACGACAAGTACACGATCGCCATGGCCCGCACCGGCAACCCCAACTCGGCGACCTCGCAGTTCTTCATCAACGTGAAGAACAACGACTCGCTCAACGCGCCCAACCCCGACGGCTACGGCTACACCGTCTTCGGCAAGGTCGTCTCCGGCACCGACGTGGTCGACAAGATCCGCGCGGTCGCCACCGGCAACAAGAGCGGCATGCAGAACGTGCCGCTCGAAGCCGTCACCATCAAGTCCGCCACCGTCGTGGCGAAGTAATCGGATCGGTTTTCGAATCGGTTTTTCCCTTCCCAAGCAGGAGCCCAACATGAGCAACCCCCAAGTCGAACTGCACATCAAGAACCTCGGCGTGATCACGCTCGAACTCGACGCAGCCAAGGCGCCGAAGTCGGTCGAGAACTTCGTCGCGTACGTGAAGAAGGGCCACTACGACAACACGGTGTTCCACCGCGTGATCCCCGGCTTCATGGTGCAAGGCGGCGGCTTCGAACCCGGCATGAAGCAGAAACCCACCGACGCCGAGATCCAGAACGAAGCCAACAACGGCCTGAAGAACGACAACTACACCGTGGCCATGGCCCGCACCAGCGCGCCCCACTCGGCCACCGCCCAGTTCTTCATCAACGTGGCCGACAACGGCTTCCTGAACCACACCGCTCCCTCGGCCCAGGGCTGGGGCTATGCCGTGTTCGGCAAGGTCATCGCCGGCACCGAGGTGGTCGACAAGATCAAGGCTGTGAAGACCGGCCGCAAGGGCTTCCATGACGACGTGCCGCTCGAGGACGTCGTGATCGAAAAGGCCGTCGTCTCCGCGGAATGACCCGCAACCGGCGCAACGCACTCGCAGCGGCAGCAGCATGAGCACGGCGGCGAACCCGGCTTTTCCGGAGCTGGTGGCGCCGCCCGCGTGGCGCACGGTCGACCTCATTTCCGACCTGCACCTGCAGGCCGGAGAGCCCGCCACCTTCGAGGCCTGGCAGGGCTATCTGCAGACCACGCCGGCCGACGCGCTCATCATCCTCGGCGACCTGTTCGAGGTGTGGGTGGGCGACGATTCCGCCACCCAGCCTGGCGAGCCCGCGACCTTCGAGGCCCAATGCGCCGAACTCCTGCGCCGCACCGCGCAGCGCCTGCCCGTGTTCTTCATGCACGGCAACCGCGACTTCCTCGTCGGTGCCGCGTTCGCCGCGCAATGCGGCCTCACGCTGCTCGACGACCCGACCGTGCTGGTGCTGCATGGCCAGCGCTGGCTGCTGAGCCACGGCGACATCCTCTGCCTCGAGGACACCGAATACCTGAAATTCCGCGCGCAGGTGCGCACGCCCGAATGGCAGGCCGCGTTCCTCGCGCGGCCGCTTGAAGAGCGCCGTGCGCTCGCGCGCTCCATGCGCGTGCAGAGCGAGGACCGCAAGCGCAATCCGTCGATGGTCTGGGCCGATGTCGATACGCCGGCCGCGCGCGACTGGCTGCGGCGGGCCAACGCCCACACGCTGGTGCACGGCCATACCCACCGCCCGGCCGATCACGACCTGGGCGACAGCCTGCGCCGCATCGTGCTGAGCGACTGGGACGCCGGCGCGCATCCGCCGCGCGCGCAGTTGCTGTGCCTCTCCGCCGCCGGCGCGCAGCGCGTCGACCTGCGCTAGCCGCGCCGCCGCCAGCAATGTTCAAGTGGCTGCGCCGCCTGCGCGCCCTGCCCCCGATTCCCGAAGCCGCGTGGCAGGCCACGCTCCGGCGCTACGCCTTCCTCGGCGCGCTGCCCGAAGCCGACAGGCAGCGGCTGCGCACGCTCACGGCCGAGTTCCTGCGCGACAAGGAATTCCACGGCGCCAAGGGCTTCACCATCACCAACGAAGTGGCGCTGGCCATCGCGGCGCAGGCCGTGCTGCCGGTGCTGCACCTCAAGGGCGGGCTGAACTGGTACGACGATTTCGTCGGCATCGTCGTGCACCGCTCCGAGGTGGTGGCGCGGCGCAAGGTGGTCGACGAAGCGCAGGTGGTGCACGAGTACGGCGAAGTCGTGGCCGGCGAGGCCATGGAGCGCGGTCCCGTCATGCTGAGCTGGGACGACGTGCTGGCCAGCAGCATCACCAGCGAGCGCGGCTACAACGTGGTGATCCACGAGTTCGCCCACAAGATCGACATGCGCGGCGGCGACGCCAACGGCTGCCCGCCCCTGCCGCCCGGCTTCGCGGGCCAGCGCAACTCGCGCGCGGCCCGCGAGGCGTGGCTGGCCGTGCTGCAGCCCGCCTACGACGACTTCCGCGAGCAGACCATCAAGGCTGAGCGCTTCGGCACCGAGGCGCCGTGGCTCGATGCCTATGGCGCCACGTCGATCAGCGAGTTCTTCGCGGTGGCCTGCGAGGCCTACTTCGTGAACCGCCCGAACTTCGCGCGCGACTTCCCCGAAGTGCTCGCGATCTTCGATGAATTCTTTCTGCCTAAAAGGCCCTGAACGTACACCCAGCCTCAGTTGTCAGCTATTCATTTGATAGCTACCCAACCCTTACCATCGACGGGTTATCAACTCGTCCAAAAAGGCACACAACATGAGGGATTGGTTCTATCAGCTCACGGGCAAGGCGTGGATCGCGCTGGTGTTCGGCATCGGCATCCTGGGCTGGGCCGGGTATGCGCAGTTCAAGGCCAGCTCGGACACGCACGGCACCGCCGTCGAAGACCTGGTCGCCAGGAGCGGCACGATCACCGGCGGCAGTGAGGTCACCGAGACCACCAAGCGCCGCCGCGGCGGCAGCAGCACGCGCCGCTACTTCGTGCTCGACGCCAAGCTGGCCGACGGCAACACCGAGAAATGGCGCGTCGACTACGCGGTCGGCCGCAGCAAGCTCGAGCCGCTGATCGACGAAGCCGTCGAAGTGCGCGTCGATCCTTCCGACAACAACCTGGTCTACGAAGTGAAGCTCAAGGGCCAGCCCGTGGTGTCGCTGGCCGACGTGCAGAAGATCATGGAGGTCAAGGACAAGGCCGCGGCATCGAGCGCCACCGACAAGGGCACGCTGATCGTCGGGGCCCTCGCCCTGCTGCTGGGCATCGGCGGGCTGCTGATCCGCCGCAGGATCCGCGACGGCTATCTGGCCGAGCAGGCTGCGGCCGTGCAGACGCCGGCCATCGGCGAGAAGGTCTGAGTCGGCTGGCACGCAACCGCCCCAAAAGAAAAAGGCGCCCCGCAGGGCGCCTTTTTCGTGGCCGGAAAGCCGCTTTCTTCCCTACTTGCGCAGCAGCGCCTTCAGCGCGTTCTGCAGACGCCGCGCGCTGGCAGCGTCGTGCGCCGCGGCGAGCACCTTGCCGGCATCCTGACCCCAGGTCTGGGCAGGAGACGGGTCGCCGCGCTTCGTCAGCAACTTGAGCTGCAGGGCACGGCGCGCGTCGAGCTGCTCGGCGGGTGTCGGCACCTCCGCCGCCATTTCGAGACGCAGCAGCGCTTCGGCGGCGTCGTTCGCGGCAGCCGTCGGCGCGGAGCCGATGGCTTGCGACCAGCCGCTGCGCACCGCCGGCGTGACCGCGCGGCCCAGCTCCTGGATGCTTGGCAGACGGCTGGCGTCTCGTTGCTCCCAAGCGCCCAGCACCTGGGTCAGGGCCTCGCCGTGTGCCTGCGCCGCGAGCTTGCGCAGCGCCATGTCGGCGCGTTCGAGCGCTTCGCGCTGTGCGCGGAAGGCGGCATCGCCAAGGCGCGGGCCGCGATCTTCGCGCGGCGGACGGTCGCCGAAGCGGCCACCGGGCGCACCGCGATCGCCGCCACGAGGGGCTCCACGGTCACCGCGGTCGCCGCGATCACCGCCGGGGCGACCCGGGCCACCAGCACCGGGACGACCGCCGTCGCGGCGGTCGCCGAAACGGCCGCCGGCACCACCGCGCGCGGCGGGCGCCGCCTCGGCCTTCTTGCTGCTCGGACGGTCGTCGCCGCGCATCGCCACGACGGGCTTGGGCGGGGCCTTCGGCGCCGCTGCCGGTGCTTCGACCACTGCGGCGGCTTCACCGGCGTCGTGCGCCGCGCCATCGGTGCGTGCCGAAGCGTCGGCACCGTCGGCGGGTGCCACGAGATCAGCCGAAGCGGCGGGCGATGCGGCTGCATCGGCAGCCATGCCAGGCAATGCTTCCGCGTCGCTCGGGCCAGTCGCCTGTCCGGCACTTTCGCTGAATTCGGCGGCTGCCTGCCCCGGCGCCACGACCTCGGTCGCACCAACCGACGGACCGTCGGCCTTCGGCGCGGGCGGCGGCGCCTCGCCGCGCAGCGCGCCTTCGAGGCGGGCGATGGCGGCACGGATCTTCTGCGCATCGCCGCCGGCATTGGCCGCGTCGAGCGCCTTGGACGCCTCGAGCACGTTGCGGTCGTGCTCGTTCATCGCGGCCGATGCCTTTTCGCGCTCGGCGGTCTTGCGGTTGAATGCTTCGTCGATGGGCGCGCGGAAGGCGTCCCACAGCTTCTGTTCCTGGCGGCGGTCCAGAGGCACGCCCTGTGCCTCGGCCTGCCAGCGCTGCTGCAGCGCCTTGACGGCGTCGATACGCAGCACCGGCTGTGCGCCAAGCTCGGTCGCCTCGGCGATCATGGCCTGGCGACGTTCGATACTGGCCTTCTGCGCCGTCTCGAACGGTGCACGGGCGGCACCGAAGGCTTCGTTCCACAGCGGCTGCAGCTCGGCGAACACCTTCTCGCCCACGTGGCCGGCATCGCGCCAGCGGTCGGCGAACTGGTGCAACGCGCGGTTGTGCGCCTTCAGGTCGGTGGCGCCTGCATGTTCGGCAGCCCAGGCCTTGACCTCCTCGATCAGCGCAACGCGCAGCGCGCGGTGCTCGGCCGCGTCGGCGCGGACCTTCTCGAGCCAGGCCTCGACCACCTTGTGGGCTTCGTTGCAGGCTTCGTCGAAACGCTTCCACAGCGCATGGTTCGGAACGCCGCCCTGGTCGGCCTGCTTCCACTGGTCGCGCAGCGAGCGCAGCGTTTCCTGCATCTTGCGGCCGCCGAGGGCCTGGCCTTCGGGGCGCTTGAGCAGGCCTTCGGCCTTGGCGACCAGGTCTTCGCGCACCTTGTCGGCGCTCCAGCGCTGCCAGCCTTCGAGTTCACCGGCTGCCACCAGCGCGGCATGCACGCGGGCTTCGAGCGGTGCCTCGACCAGCTTGCCGTGTTCCTTGAGCACGGCGCGCAGCGCGGCGGCCGCGCCTGCGCTTGCCTTGCCATGGCCTTCGGCGGTTTCCTGTTCGAGCTTGGCGAGCGCGGCCTGAACGGCGTCCTGGGCAGCGGCGCGCACGGCCGGATCGACCTTGGGCGCAGCCGGGCGGGCCGCAGCGGCGGGCTTGGGCGCCGCGACTTCGCCGCGCGCGGCGCGAAGCTCGTCAGCCCACACGGGCACGGGTGGCAGCGGCGCAGCGGCATCCGCCGCGGCGGCAACGGCCTGGGCCAGCGCGCTGTGGAACGCATCGGAAACCACCAGCAGCTGCGACTTGGACGATTCGAGCTGCGGCGCGAATTTGGCGTCGAGGCTGCTCCAGTTGGCGTCGGCCACGATCTCGGCGGCCTGCTGCTGCCAGTGCGTGACGTCGGCGCGCAGCGACTCCTCGGCGACCTGGGCATCCTGCCAGCCCTTGGTGGAGAGCACCTCGAAGCGCTGCGCCAGCAGCACGGCTGCTTCGCGGTGCACCTGCGCACGGTGCTGCAGGTCTTCGATGCCCTTGACGCGCTCCGACAGCTTGAGCTTCAGGCCGGCCAGCGGCTCGCGCGACAGGGGCGCGCCGGCCTTGGCGGCATCACGCTGCCATGCGAGCGCATCAGCGATGTTGAGCTTGGACTGGCCGACGAGGGCTTCCGCCTTCTGCGCCCATTCGGCCGCGATGGCCTCCTGGCCCTTGGCGCGCTTCAGTTCGTCGAGCTTTTCGCGCAGCAGGCGCGCGGCGCCCTTGTCACGACCGCTCAGTTCCTTGAAGACTTCCTGCATCTGCTCGGGCGCGGGGTTGCCCGCGAGCCAGTCGCGGATGCGCGCGGCGCGCTCGCCGGAGGTCGGCGCGGTGAAGGCGCCGCCGGTCAGCGTGTCGAGGGCCTGAATGTCGTGTGGCTTGGAAGAAGTAGAGGTCACTGCGCGAAATCGTTGTCTTGGTAGAGAAAGCGAAGGCGCCGGCAAAGGCCGGCGCACATCGACATTTTCACCCACTTGCGGCCGGTCACTGAATTCCGCGATGAAACGGCGGTGCTCCGCGGGGTCGTGGGTGGGGAAGCTGACGGACTACATATATAGCAAGCCCAAGGAAAAAACCAAGTCGGCGCGGCGAATCCGGCTGCCGCGCCGTGCCTGTTCAGCTCATTTCATGGTCAGGCTGAGCTCTGCGCCCGGCTTCCAGTCATTGCCGCTGGCGCTGGTGCGCACCGCGCCCAGGAAGAGCCGCTCGCTCGGCAGCTTCTTCGCGAGCAGGTAGTCGCGCACGGCAGCGCCGCGCTCGACGGCAAGCTGGCGCATCGATTCCTCATCGACCGGCACGCTGGCGAACAGCAGCTTTTCCATGTCCTGCAGCGGCAGGTCCTTGGCGAGGCCGACCATGTTGCGCGGCTTGGTGATGTCGGCGCGCTTGTACACGGCGGTCAGCAGCTCGGGGTATTCGGCGTCGGTGACGGGTGGAATATCGGTGCCCGTCTGGCCGCCGCGCACTGCGACGCGGCGCTTCTCGGCGTAGGCGAGCTGGCGCACGCGCTGGCGTTGGTAGGCGTCACGCTCCTTCTCGAGGCTGGAGGTGCCGATGACCGTCATCTGCAGCGAGGGCCGGTCGGTCAGGGCCTTGGCGACCTTGTCCAGGCTTTCCTTGGCGGAAGCGCTGAGCTCGGAGCTGCCGGGCTCGAAGGTGATGGCGCTCGATTCGCCGCTGCCGCCGCCCAGGCCGCCGGTGAGCAGGCTGAACGGCGCCGTCACGGCCTTGACGACCAGGTTGACCACCGCCTTCCAGATCAGCGGGCCGACGCTGAACTGCGGGTCGTTGAGCGAGCCGCTGAGCGGCAGATCGACGTCGATCACGCCGTTGCGATCGGCCAGCAGCGCCACGGCCAGCTTCACCGGCAGGCTGTTGGTGGAGCCCGCCACCTCGTCGCCGAACTGCAGCTGGTTGAGCACCAGCTTGTTGGTGGCGGTGAGCTGGCCATCGGGCGCGACCTTGTAGTTGACGTCCATGCTCATCTTGCCGCGCTCGATGCCATGGCCGGCGTAGCGCACCGAGTAAGGCGACAGCGGCGCCAGGTCGAGGTCGCGCATCTTGGCGGTGATGTCGAGCTCGAGCGGCTTGGCCAGCGGGTTGAGCTTGCCGGTGATTTCGAGCGCCGCCGTCTGCTGAGCCTTGCCGCGCAGCTCGAGGTCAGCCAGCGCGGGCCGGCCGCTCTCGCCCTTGGGCGGATTCGACGAGAACGAACTGAGCTTGCCAGTCAGCTCGCTGAGGTCCGCCGAGTAGTTGGGCTTGACGAACAGGTCGGTGAAGTCGATCTTGCCGTTGACCAGGCTCATCGGACCGAAGTTGATGACCGGCGCCGGTCCGGCGTCGGCCTGTGCTGCCGGCGCGACGGCTGCCGCTGCCACCGGCTTGGCGGGCTCCGGCGCCGCGCCGACCATTTCCTCGGCCGACGTCGGCCTGCCGCCGGCGGCCTTCGGCGCCGAGGCCTTGGCGGTCGTGGTGGTCGTGCCGCCCGGGCTCTTGCGGGTGCTGGCTTCGCCGGCGGCAGCCGCTGCCGCATTCACTTCGGCCTCGCCCTTCTTGGTCAGGCTCAGCAGGTTGAGCCGGCCGGTGGGGTCGACGATCACGCGGGCGAAGAAGTCGGTCAGCGTGGTTTCGCGCACGTCCACATTCGGCGGCGCGTTGGGCGCCATGCTCACCTGCAGGCCGCGCAGGCTCAGCGTCTTCCAGCTCAAGAGCTGGTTGTTGTTGCGGTCGAAGCCGGGCGACTGGGTCAGCGAGACGCTGTTGGCGCGGAAGTCGTCGAGCGCGGTATCGCCGGCCAGCTTGACACTCATGCCCGCCGGCGAAGTCGCGTAGCGCACCGTGCCGCGATAGCTCGCGAAAGCGCGGCGGATGTCGACGTTGAGTGCGTCGGCGTAGTAGGCCTTGAAGGCGTGCGCCGGGAAGGACGCGATCTCCACCTTGCCCTCGGCCGCCAGCGGCTTGAGCACGATGTTGCCCTTGTAGTCGAAGCGGCCCGGGTCGGAACGCCCGGAGCCGATGCGGCCCGAGACCTCCAGCGGCGAGGTCGTATTGGTTTCAGGTGCGAGCTTCTGGGCGTGCAGCTTGAAGGCCGTGACCTCGACCGTCACAGGCGTTGCGCCGGCCTTGTCTGAATAAGAGAGCGCGCCGTTGTCGACCGCCAGCGTGCCGACGGTCAGCGCCCAGGGCTTGGTGTTGGCGCCGGGCTGCGGCGTTTCGGCGGCAGCGGGCTTGGGCGCGGCAACCTTGGCTTCGGCCTCCCTGGTGCCGCCGCCGGCCGGCGTCTTGAGCCAGCGCTCGAACATCCAGCGCTTCTCGCTGTCGCGCTCCACGCGGATCTTGGGGTTGGTGGCGGTGAACGAGGCCACGTTCAGCGTGTGCTTCGTCATGTCGGCTTCGGCGTCGACCAGCTCGAAGCGACCGGCGCTGGCCAGCGCGGTCTTGCCCTGGGTCAGCGCCATGCCATCGGCGGACACGCGGCGTGCCTTGAACTTCAAGTCGGGCTGGGCCCAGGCGATGTCGATCTGGCCGCTGAGCTTGCCGTCGAGCGTGGGCTCCAGGCTCTGCGCCAGGTAGGGGGCGGCCAGCGACAGCGGCAGCGCGTCGACCTCGGTCTGCACGTCGGCCACCTTGTCGGTGGCGTTGCCCTTGAACTTGAGCGAGGCGCCGGCAACGGCCGTGCTGCCGCTGAACTCGGCCGGCTTTTCCATCGGCCAGGTGACGCCCGACACGTCGATTCCGAGGCCGGTGAGATCCACGGCGGCGGCCGGATTGACGGTCTCGTCGCGCCAGCCGATACGGCCGCCGCTCAGCGCGACCTTGTCGACCTGCACCTTGAGCACCGGTTTCTGCGCCGGCTTGCCGGCTGCGGCAGGTGCGCTCGCTGCCGCGGCGGGCGGCGTGGCGACTTTTTCCGCGGCGCCGGTGGCCGGGTCTGTGGCCAGCAGGTTGAGCTTGCCGGCCGCGTCACGCGCCACCGCCAGTTGCGGATTGGCCAGTGCGACCTCGCTGAGGTGGAACGCCGACTCCAGCGGGCGCACATCGGCCAGCCCCAGCTTGAGCGACTCGAAGGCCAGCAGGTCGCGGCCGCGCGCGTCGGCCACCTTGGTAGCGTGGGCCTCGACCGTGCCGGTGATCTTCAGGCCGGTGGTGGCCGCCTGCTCGAAGGCGATCTTCAGGTCGGCATCGAGGCTGCCCGCCTGCAGCTTCACCGGCAGACCCCCGGGGATGTAGCCGAGGTACGGCGCCAGGTCGAGCCCCTTGAACTGAACATGGGCGTCGGTCTTGCGGCTGTCGGCGAAGGGCGTGGTGAAGGCGGCCGAGTCGAACTTGCTGCCGTTGAGCGCGAAGGCGAGCTTGGGCTCGGTGTTGATGTCGCGCTTGGAATCGAGATTGCTCAGGAAAGGCACCTTGAGCACGAAGTCGCGCAGTTCGTGCTTGCGCTTGACGGTCTGGTCGTCGAAGTCGACCGAGCCGCCATTGATCGCGATGTTGTAGATGGCGAAGCGCGCGGGCTTGGCGTTCGGGTCGGGCGGCGGCCCGGCCGAGAGCTTGGCCAGGATGTCGTCGACGTCGTACTTGCCGTCGGCCTGGTGCGTGAGCAGGATGGCCGGGCCGTCGACGGTGACGGCGTCGATCACCGGAGCGAGGCGGAAGATCGATTGCAGCTCGGCGTCTGCGTAGATGCGGTTGACCGCCACTTGCGGCTTGCTGCCGTCGGCGGTGGCGATGCGCAGGTCGTTCAGCGTGAGTTCGAGGGTCCAGGGCTTGAAGTCGATCTTGCCGACGGTGACCTGGCGGCCGAGCTTCTCGCTCGCGATCTTCTGGAGCTGGCTCTTGGCGATCGGCGGTACTGCAAGCCAGGCAATGACCCAGAAGGCCAACAGCGCCAGCAAAGCGACGATCCCACGTCGCACCCATTTGTTCTGTTTGATCGAAGCTACGTCCATCGCTGGAGTGTGCCGCAAACGTGCGCCAACGCTGCGTACGCAGAAAGGACGCACGCCCATCGCCGGAAGAAATACCGGAGAAAGGTCTTCGCAGGGTTTCCCAAATGAAGAAAGCCCGGTGAGTCGACGGAATGTCTTGTCACCGGGCTTGATGGCGGGCACAAAACCCATGCCATCGATTCGCGCGACCGGAAGTCAATGGTTCCTGCCGTGCTGGCAGCAAGAGATTGCCACCGTGGATCCTCGACCGCTGAACCCTTGACTTGCACCTCGGGTTGCCCGGGCCTCGGAAGAATGCCTGAAAAGCCAGGCCCGTTCAGATTAGGCGTCGCTCCCTCCGATTGCAAACGTGTTTTACAAAGGGATTTCCCGTAAGCCGAAACGCCTCTGTGGGAGCCAACTTTTTAAACAACTATTAGCATAAGAAAACAAATACTTATACTTGACCGTGTATTTAGCCACGCTAGAATCCGCGCTGCCCTGACTGCCCGACGCAGAGAGGCCACCTGAATCCGCTGCCGAATTCCCCCGGCTTGATCAGGCCGCCGCGCTCCCAACCAACCCTTCACTCCATGCGCGGAGCCTGATTCGTACCAATCCAAGCGCCGCTGCCCTCATCCCTCGCCTTCAATGGCGTTGCGAATCGGGTACCGCACAGAAAGGAAGAGCGATGAACAAGGCGTTTGATGTCACGGCCCGAGGGCTGCGGACCTTCGTGTCCGACGTGGCAGACGGCTTTTTTGAAATCACCCACAACGGGTTTGCACTGGTCGGTCTGGCCATCGTGTTCGCGGCTCTCGCCCTGGTGGCGCGGCCCGACCTGCGCAAGACCGGCGAAGAGGAACTGATGGGCTGGCTGCAGTCGCGCAAGCCCGCGCCCGAAGCCACCGACCTCGAGCCGACCGCCATCGAGCGCACGACGGCCGCGAGCCCCGCCGACCTGCCCAAGCAGCAGGCAGCCGTGGCCTACTGGCTGAGCAAGAAGTACCGCGTGGCCGCCGAGCCGCTGAGCGTGCTGGTGGCCGAGGCCTATGGCATCGGCAAGCGCACGAAGATCGACCCGACCCTGATCCTCGCGATCATGGCCGTCGAATCCAGCTTCAACCCCTTCGCCCAGAGCCAGGTCGGCGCCCAGGGCCTGATGCAGGTCATGACCCGCGTGCACGGCGACAAGTACGAAAGCGCGGGCGGCACGCTCACCGCCTTCGACCCCGTGACCAACATGCGCGTCGGCGTGAAGGTGCTGCAGGAATGCATCGCCCGCGCCGGCTCCCTCGAAGGCGGCCTGCGCTACTACGTAGGCGCGGCCAACCTCGAGGACGACGGCGGCTATGCCGCCAAGGTGATGGCCGAGCACGAGCGCCTGCTGCAGGTCGCCAACGGCCGCGCGCCCTCGACCATCACGCCGACCGTGCGTCCGCAGCCGATCCCGGTGGCGGCGCCTCCCGCCAAGCGCGAGGAAGGCAGCGAGCCGGCCAAGGTGGCCCTGCTCTCCTCCGTTTCCTGAAGGAGTTTTCGCCGCGCGGGTACAGCCTCCTGAGCTACACTCGCCCGGTACGCGACTGGCGATAGGCGCAGCACCCTGCAAGGTGCCACGCGCTGACGTGGAATACCACTGGGAAGCGTACCGCCTGGTCATACAGGCGTTCAGCCGTTCGCCTGGGCAGCCCTTGTTTGGTTGAAGAACAAGGACCTCGTCTTCAAAGGACTGCCATGTACCAACGCAATATCCTGGTCGAACAGACCGACCCCGAAATCTGGGCCGCGATTCAAGCCGAAAACGCACGCCAGGAACACCACATCGAGCTGATCGCCAGCGAAAACTACGCCTCGCCGGCCGTCATGGCCGCCCAGGGCTCGCAGCTCACTAATAAGTACGCCGAGGGCTATCCGGGCAAGCGCTATTACGGCGGCTGCGAGCACGTCGACGTGGCCGAGCAGCTGGCCATCGACCGCGTCAAGCAGATCTTCGGCGCCGACGCCGCCAACGTGCAGCCGCATTGCGGCGCCTCGGCCAACGAAGCCGTGATGCTCGCCTTCCTGAAGCCCGGCGACACCATCATGGGCATGAGCCTGGCCGAAGGCGGCCACCTGACCCACGGCATGCCTCTCAATATGAGCGGCAAATGGTTCAACGTCGTGAGCTACGGCCTGAACGACAAGGAAGAGATCGACTACGACGCGATGGAGCGCAAGGCGCATGAGCACATGCCCAAGCTGATCATCGCGGGCGCCTCCGCCTATTCGCTGCGCATCGATTTCGAACGCTTCGCCAAGGTCGCCAAGGACGTCGGCGCGATCTTCATGGTCGACATCGCCCACTATGCCGGCCTCGTGGCCGCAGGCGTGTACCCCAACCCGGTGCCGCACGCCGACATCGTCACCTCCACCACCCACAAGAGCCTGCGCGGCCCGCGCGGCGGCATCATCCTGATGAAGTCGCAGCATGAGAAAGCCATCAACAGCGCGATCTTCCCGGGCCTTCAAGGCGGCCCGCTGATGCACGTGATCGCCGCCAAGGCCGTCGCGTTCAAGGAAGCCATGTCGCCCGAGTTCAAGGCCTACCAGCAGCAGGTGGTCAAGAACGCCCAGATCGTGGCGGAGACCCTCACCCAGCGCGGCCTGCGCATCGTGAGCGGACGCACCGAAAGCCACGTGATGCTGGTCGACCTGCGCGCCAAGGGCATCACCGGCAAGGAAGCCGAAGCCGTGCTGGGCAGCGCCCACATGACGATCAACAAGAACGCGATCCCCAACGACCCGGAAAAGCCGATGGTCACCAGCGGCGTGCGCATCGGCACCCCCGCCATGACCACACGCGGCTTCAAGGACGAAGAGGCCCGCATCACCGCGAACCTGGTTGCAGACGTGCTCGAGAACCCGCGCGACGCGGCGAACATCGACGCCGTACGCGCCAAGGTCCACGCCCTGACGAGCCGCTTCCCTGTCTACCGCTGATTTCCTGGGCAGCAGAGAAAAAGAAGCCCTGGCCGCATGAAATGCCCTTTTTGCGGCCATCTTGAAACGCAGGTCGTCGAGACCCGCGTTTCCGAAGACGCCGACTTCGTCCGCAGGCGCCGCCAGTGCAGCGCCTGCGACAAGCGCTTCACCACCTACGAGCGGCCCGACGTCAACTTTCCCGTGGTCGTGAAGAAGGACGGCAGCCGCGCCGACTTCGACTCAACCAAGGTGCGGGCCTCCATGATGCTGGCGCTGCGCAAGCGCCCGGTGAGCATCGAGCAGATCGACAACGCCCTGCTGCGCATCGAGCAGAAGCTGCTGGCCAGCGGCCTGCGCGAAATCGACTCGACCAAGGTCGGCGAGCTCGTCATGCGCGAACTCAAGAAGCTCGACAAGGTCGCCTACGTTCGCTTCGCCTCGGTGTACCGCAGCTTCGAGGACGTGGACGAATTCAGGCAGCTGCTGCGCGACATTTGATCTGCGCTGGCGCCCTTCCCTCAGTTCCCTCGGGGCTCCTTCCCCCGCCGGACCTCAGCGGGTCCAGCAGAGTTGCACCTGTGAATCCGAGGCGCTCGTCCGTCCTGCGGCCAGCTTGACTCCCTGATGGTTCACCGTGAGCGTTCCGCACTCGTCTGCGGCTGACGCGCCCTGCGGTACGGCCTTCAAGGTGTAGCTGGTCTCGCTCCTGTCGACATAGCCGATGTCGTAGCTGGCCGAGCCGGACGACGGCGACTGCTTCAGCCCGGCCGGCAGCGCGACGCTGCTGGGCGGATACCTGCCGTTGACCGTCAGGTAGCGCTCGTTCCATTGCGCCGCCTGCAGCAATTGCTGCTTCGCGTCGGCGCGCTTGGCCCGCAGCACATAGCGCGTGTAGCTGGGATACGCAATGGCGGCGAGGATGCCGATCACCGCGGTCACGATCATGAGTTCGATCAATGTGAAGCCGCGCGAACGAGCCTGCCGGCGGGCTTGTGCTCTGGAATTGTGGTTCATGGTTTGCGTTTCAGTTGCCCGAAATGAGGCTGCGCCAGCCGAACCGGCGCACGATGTCCGGCCGGGAGGGTGACTTGCAGTCGCCGGCGGCATTGCAGATCACCTCCTTGCCCTTCTCCCGGTTCTGCGGCTGCAGGACGAGGTCGTCCCTGCCGGAGCGGTTCCTGAACCCCGCATAGGCGCCCACAGCACCGGATGTGGTGTACGAAATGCCTGCCGGCGCGGAACCACTGAAGAAGTCGATCAGCAGCGACCACCCGTCGTCGCCCGTGCCGGCTGTGCAGTCGACCGAGTTGCTGCTCGAGCCGGGGATGGTTGTCGAGAACAGGCCGAGGCCGCTGCCCAAGACGTCGCCGGGATAGACGATGCGCTCGCCCGCCGTCGGGAGCTTCAGATGCCAGCCGCGCCGGGCCTGCGAACCGCCGAAGCTGACGCCATTGCGGGAGACGGTGCGCAGTTCGGCATCGCCTTCGCGGACAGGGGTGTCCCCAATGGTCTGCGCCACCAGGTCGGTGAGGGCCGCGGTGCCCGAGCTTCCGTTGGCCGGGTCCCGGATGCCGTAAAGGTATTGGTCCACTGTCGAGCCTTCGTCGCCCGAGGCGAACAGCCGTCCGGTACCGAACACCACCATGTAGCCCCCACGGGGGTGGCCGACCACGACGGGCGCCGCCGTGATCGGCTGGCTGGCGCCTGCCGCGAACAACGGCTTGTCGTCGAGGCCGGAGGCAGATTCCGAACCGGCCGCGCGGCGCTTGTCGAAGGGCCCCATGGTGGCTTTCCACCGGCGGCTGTCGGTGCTGCTGAGGTCGAACTTCCAGAGGTTGCCGAGCAGGTCGCCGGCGTAGACGAGGTCGACCTTGCCGTCGCCGTCGTGGTCCACCGGACGTGGCGCGGACAGGCCGTTGCCCGTGTTTTTCGCCTGCGCGGCCGGGGCGGGAATCTTGAGGATCTCCTTGTCGCCATCGAGATACTGGATCCACAGCACCGCCTTCTCGCTCTTGCTGTTGTAGCCGTTGCCCAGGATCAGGGCCTTTCGGTCGTTGCTCAACCGGGCGACCTGCAGCGCCCGCCCCGAGAAGGAATCGAGCGCGGGCTGCTGGAACTGATGGCCCAGGTCGTCGTCCGCAAGCGCGGTCGTGTCGATCAGCGCGACGCTGGCGGCCTTGCGCTCGTCGACGCTCTCGGGCCTGGTGACGTCGAGCACGAAGTAGCCCTTGCCACCCGCGCCCAGCGTGCCCACCAGCAAAGATTTCCAGTTCGCCGCCTTCTGCTCGTCGGTCGTCTTGGCCGAGGATGTCGGCCCCATGTAGATGTCGGCGACGAAGGCACTGCCGTCGACGTAGTACCGGTGGGTGTAGACGCCTTCGCTGAGCCGCTTGAGATTCGGCGCCGCCGCCGTGCCGTAGAGGCCTTCGGGCACGTAGGCGAACGCCTCCTTGCCGGTGCTCGCGTTGAACGCATGCAGCATGCCGTCGTTGGCGCCGACATAGACCATCGGCGCGCGGGGAATGGCAGCGAACGCCGCATAGGCCTCGCCGGTGAAGCCGCTCTTGGGCTGTCCCTCGTACCAGACGCTGGAGCCCACGATGTCGCCGAGCACATGGCCGCGCTTGCGGAACTGGCGGCCGGCGCCCTCGTTGCTGCGATCGCCGCGCAGGAAGTCGAGCACGGCCCGGCCGAGGGCGGTGCTCTCGGTGTCGGTGTCGGTGCTGGCCTTGAGTGCGGCCCTCTGCGCGTCGCTCAAGTCGGCCCACCTGAACGGCACGCCCGTGCCGGTGGTCGCAGCGCGGCCCGCAGACGCAGCCGTGGTACCGGAGAAGCTGAGCACAACGCGGTCCCCGTCGTGAGCGCCAGCGCTTGCCATGCGAGTATCGAGCAGGTCGCGCGCCGACCAGTCGGCTTTGGCAGCGAGCTTGCCGTCGGTGCCGAACTTCGTGGCGCTGAGTCTGCCGGACCAGTCGGCCGTGTCGTAGCCGGCCTGATAGACGGAAGTGCCGGTCGAGACTCGGGAAGCGCTGGCGGAAATGGAGGTCAGCGGGGTGCCGGTGTTGACCAGGACCTGCCCAAGGATGGATTTGAAGGCACTGCTCAGCGCTTTGGCATTGGAAGCCGGTGTAAAGGTGCCACGGCTGTTCAGGGCTGCATGCCAGAGGTCCATGCGTGCATTGCCTCTGAATGGATCCTGCCATTGGATCGAGCCATCGACAACGCCGGCATAGTCTCCGCTGTAGGTGGGGTTCAATGCAGTCGTCGAGATTTTCGGTCGCGACCACCAGTCGCCCGCAGCGCCGAATCCGATGAAGTGGGTCGTCAGGTGCTGCCAGGTGGCCGGATCATTCTTGGGGTTCCAGTACTCGGGAACCTTGGCGCGCCCTACTGTCACGTCGCCCGGCTCGGCAATGATCTTCCTCAGGTTGTTCGGCACGCCTGGCTGCAGGTCGCGGGCCCAGTACTCGAAGGTCAAGTCGGCGAGCGTCGGACGCTTCATACTCCCGAAGCTGTCGGCATAGGGTGCGCGCGGCGCGTAGAGGGCACCGTCGGGCAGCCAGCGGTACAAGCCATCTTCGTTGGTGACGATGGGCATGAAGCTCTCCAATCCCGACGGCGGCGAATAGTCGCCATCCGTCATGAAGATGTGGAACGACCTGCGGCAACCCGATTGCGAAGCTCCGGCCACACCCGGATCATCCGAGAAGGGGCTGTGCTGGCCAGTGGTCTGCATGTACTCGCCCGCACGGGCCATCATTTCGTGAAGAGGCGTGCCTCCCGTCGCCTGGATGGCGTTGACCCAGGCCATGAAATTGGCGCGGTGCGTCCGGTCCAGCGAACGCATCAGGTTTGCGTTGACGCGTCCGCCGATCCTGCAAGGAAGCGCGGCGCTTCTGAATGCAGCGCAGTTGCGATCGCTGCGATCGTCATTCAGCGCCTGCCAGGCGAGGCGGATGCGGTGATCGGGAATGTTGGCCTCCGAGAAGTTCTCCCTGAGAGCAGCCTGCAGGGCAGCCATGCCGCTGCCGTACATGCTTCCGGAGTTGTCGACGGAAACGATCACGTTCGGCGCCGGCTCCGCGACCGCGGAATTTCGCGGCACCTGCGCCAGCGGATACTGCGCGGCGTGCACGACGGTCTGTGCCAACACCAGGCTGGACACGACAGCGCGTCCTGGCAGCTTCCTGATCCTCATCTCTTTCTCTCCCAATATTCAGTTCACCCCGGAGACCGGGTCCGGATCGAAGGACACCTGCAGCTCGACCTTCGTCGCATCCCCTTTGCCGGTGCCGCTGCGCGCTCCCGTGGCAGTCGCCGTGATGCGATACAGCGGGTATTTGCTGTTCCGTCGGTCGATCACCTCGATCCAATACTTGGCGCCGTCCAGCGCCGGGCTGCCGGCCTTGGGCGCCCCGGTGAACTCGCCGTACCTGGCGGACTTGGCCTTGTAGGCATCGCCGCGCCAGAAGCGGTAGGCCTCGCTGCCGTCGGCCGCGGCGACCGAATCGGGTTCGGAGAAATAGCAGATGCCCCGCTCGCAGCTGTTGGGGCCGGCGTTCATGTAGGCGGTGACCCAGCCCGTATCCCGGTCGGGAAAGACGCGGCCGTCTTCTGCCTTGCGGCAGCGCGCCGTAGCGAGTGCCGAACACGCCACGTAGGTCTTGCTCGCGGAATCGAAGGCCAGTTGCCGGATGTCGCGCTCCGCATCCAGCAGCGCTGCCTCGGCGGCCTCGAAGGCGCGCTGGTATTCGCGCTGGTTGCCCGCCATCGACTCGAGAAGCACCGCGGCGCGCGCACCGCCGATCAACAGCAGGGCCGAAAGCAGCAGCATGATCATCACGATGAAGAGCGTGAAGCCCTGCTGCGCCGGCAGTTTGCCGGCCAGCCTGTGGGCGGGACCTGTCGCCTTCGCCGTGCTCACAACGCCCCCAGGTCGTTTCGCAGCGAGAACACTGCCGTGTAGACACGCCGCAGCTTGCCGTCGCCGCTCGTCTTCGAGACCCCGTCGCAGTCGACGTAGCTGCCTGCAGGGTTGCTCCTGGAGGTGCCCACGAGCTGCATGCAGATGCGAACCGTGCGGACGTCGCGGAAGCCCTCATCGACGTCGTCGGCCTTCACGTAGCGCACCACCTGCCGGCTTCCGGACATGGCGCTGACCCCGTACATGACGTCGAAACGCTCCACGCCGTCGATTACCGGCTGCGGAATCGCGTTGCCGCTTCCCTGGCACCTGAGCGTGTAGTTCGACACATAGAACTCGCTGGTGATGAGCCGCGCGTTGCCCTGCGCTTCGGGGGCGGTACGGTCGTATTCGCCGCCCGAAGACCGCCCTGGCCCCTGACCCAGGCAGTCCTTGAAATAGTCGGGGTTCGGCGCGTAGCCCAGCTTCAGCTTGTCGTTGCCGGAGCCGCTCTCGGACTCCACGCCCTTGATCGCGAAGAAGGCGGGCTCGTCCGTCAGGTTGGTG
>Ga0068853_100001142_pt1 | contig 18805 bp, 23 predicted proteins | sample KBSCornC32_FD_65655 | JGI IMG/M metagenome (GOLD analysis project Ga0068853, IMG submission 65655) | Corn rhizosphere microbial communities from Kellogg Biological Station, Michigan, USA - KBS Corn C3-2 | ecosystem: Host-associated > Plants > Roots > Rhizosphere > Soil ...
GTAACCCTCTGGAATCACAGCAATCCCGGTCACTCAACCCTTTCTCGGATGGGCTCTAAGAGCAAAAGGTTTCATTGAGACCACCGAGCAAGGAACCTTGGCGATCACAATTGAGGGTGTCGATCATGTGATTTCCATGTCCAGAACTGCTCAAAAGGAAAAGCTGTTGCTCGGTCAATCTGGGGAGCCTGCTTCGCCGCCACAGTCCTAAAGGACCGTCCGATCCAATTATCATCACCGCTCGCCGCATTGATACTGAAGGGGCAGGTGGTTTCGAAGAATGACAGCGGGCATTACCTGCCTGGTGCTTGGCGTATCCGGGCTGCGGAAGTCATCCCCGCCAATCTTCCCGAATCGTTTCATTCCCGCTGCCCTCGCTGGATTTGCGCCAGTGGTGTGGGCATTGGGCTGGGACATAAGTCGCGCAACGGACTCCTATCCCGTCAGCATCGCAGCGGGAATGTTGTGGGCGCTGGTGGTGGCTACGGCTTGGATCGCTCGAAACTATCCGGCAGGGGACGACCAGACCGTCCCGATACCCACTCATCCCAGAGCGTGGCGCTGGTTCGCTGCGGCGTCATTGGTCCTATTCGCGTTCGGTACCGTGTCGATGGTTGCGCGCTTCGATGAGCAGACCGCCGATAAATGGCTGTCGCTACCGATCGACGGCATCGCGCTGGCCGGCATCTATAGCTACGCGTTCCGGCGCAGGCTGCTTCCGGCCCATCTTTGGCGGGTGGTCGCACTGGCCTATTGCTTATGGGCGGTTGTGAGCTTGGCGATGCACTGGCCGACGATGATGGCCGGCCTTCATAAAGCCGGCGGGATGGGCGTCTTTGTGACGGGTTTGGTCATCGCGCTTCCGATTGTCATCGGCATGCCTGCACTCACCTGCCTGGCATTGCTCAGACTTAGCTGGTTTCCACCTCATAAGAATAAGCCTGCAATGTCAGGCTAAGCGCGTCGAGCGGATGGGCCCATGACGGAGCTCTTCTGCGATCTGCCCTCCCGAGGATTAGCCGATGTTTCGCAATGCCCATTTCGAACGCGTGCAGAAGATGTTCGCCGATCAGTTCGAACCGGAAGGCGCCGACTATCTTTACCGCAAAAGTATGAGAAGTGCGCCAATCCGCGTTACGGCAGCCGAACGTGATGCCTTCGTCGCAAAGTTCGCAACCGATCAGCGGCGTCTCATGTGGGCAATAGTGGCGTTGGTTGTGATCGGAGTCGCCATACAGGTCATGCTGCTTCCCTCTGCCAATAAACAAGAGCGTGACTATTCAGCCTATGCGGTGGTGGCAGTAGCGATCGTTGCCTTCGTCATTCCCTGGCGGCTAATCTGGAACGCACCCGCGAGAGCGCTGGAGCGGCGTCCGACAATCGGGAATGAACGGAGCCGTGCAGAAACCAGTCAAGCAATGATTTCAAAGATGAGCTGGGGTCAGTTGCTGGCGATCACAATTGGTGCCGGTCTCGCATGGTGGAGTTTTGCTCCTGGCGACGAGGCGTGGAGGGGATGGCACCTAATATGGATGGCAATCGGCATGGTCCTGTTCGGCGGCATGGCTTTGCGTGCATGGCAAAAGTGGAAAATGGGGCAGCCTAACCAATAGCGATCGGACACCAACATGCCGAGCCAAGGCTCTTTAAGAATCGTTGCGCTGCTCGCGATGCTGATTAGCCCGATGGGCGCGCCGTTCGTGGCGTGGGCAATAGAGGCAGCCTGTGGCATCCCCTGGGAGGGCGAGTACAGCTGCGCCGTGCCGAAGCCGCTCCTCGATTACTTCCTGCCCTTCGGGATCCTGCCGTCGATCTGGGTCGGGCCTTTCCTGGCGCTCGTCTGGTACATCGTCGCGCTCGCCATCCCCTGTGCGCTCATTTGGCTGCTGGCCAGTCGGCTGTGGCATGCGATGATGGACCGCGTGTAGGGCGACAGCCATTTCCTTGTTCTTGGCGCATCATTCGCCCTGATCGGCTCCCGACGAGATGCGCCCAAACAAGACATCATGCTTCTGGTATCCGTTACTAAGCATCTCCCACTGAAGTAACACCGGCTGGCCTCCGCCAAATCATCCATCCACACAAAAGGACTGTTATTACCAGCGCAATCGAGAAGGCAGCATTCCCATATGTCCAAACATCGACAGCTGCGAGTGCGAAGGGCAGAGCTGAAGGGGCATTGCGCCGAGATACGACGCCCACGAAGGCCATGAGCACAAAGCCGATAGTGGCGGCCAACAGAAAATCCACTGGCGCGAACCAAGGCAGCAGTGCAATCAGCGTCTTAGCAACGCCGCCCGGAATTCCCCCAATAACGGGTAGCGCTAAGAGGAGAGCCCCTCCCAAAAGGAACTGCACGGCAACGTACCAAGGAGTGCGGTCATTCCAGCCAAGTGACCATTCAATTCCGAGCATCGCAAACCCTGCTAGGCAAAGGATCACATTGTTGCGGTTGGTTGCCCTGAGTGTTTGCAGATTGTCGATCAGGAGTGGGCTGACAGCGATGCCGAAAAGCGTCAGCTTGACGACGAGTTGGATCTCTTCCTGTGCCATTAGTTCCCCCCAAGGAATATCCAAAACTGCGGCCATCTACCGCACTATATGAATTGATGGGTTCAATTTGATCCCGCCAAGCCCGCTTGTGTCTTATCATCAGTTTTCTCGTGGCGCGCCACGCACGACACGAAGTCAGTGGGATTGGCAACGAGCAACTCAAGTTCCGCGCGCTCCATGGCATTCAGATTTGAGGTAAAGCCGGGGTCCGAGGACCGAGCCCGGAGGATTTTCACCGCATCCTGATTGGGTGCCTCCACAAAGTGAGAGTTCGCGGCCGCAAGGCCTTCCTTACCGAAAAACCGGTGGATCACCTCACCAAGCACCTTACGTTGACGAAAATAGCTGAGAAGGGCAGCATCGCGCTGCGCTGGTGAAGCAGCTAACACGCGCTCAGCGGCGGCGTCCGTGAAGGCCAAATACCGGGGAAAAGAGATTTCACTTTGCGGCCCCGAGGTTTCGTGGATTGAATGTAGGCCGCGATCGCCTACTGAATAGCGATCGGTTTGAAAGCAGTGATCGCCACGCGTCTCCGTAAGCTGCTCAGCCGGCGACCGGCCGCTGCGAAATGTATCTTCGGAAGCCTTGGATATCATGGTCTCTTGCACGGATTTGAAGCCCGGCGAACCTACTATGCGATTGACGCCGCCGTGCTTGGCTATGATCCGCTCCATGAAATCATTGCCGCAACCGGTGGGTTCCTCAGCCACGCCAACAAGCCAGCCAATACCCTGCCATTGGCAAGACAAAGCTTTACTCGCCATATCAAAGAACACTCCGGTCGGCACCGGGTCTAATGCAGCGACCATCTCCGATGGTTCTGCCCGATGTATTCCGATGAACAGCATCGCTGCCAGCGCTGCACCGATGGTGAGTTCCCGTGTCAGCCCCAAACGATTATAGTCATCGCCTCCAGAGACGCGCGTAAGAGCGCTCATTGCACCTCCCTGCGATTCAACGGGTATGGCTGGATCGCTTGCCGGCCGACGGCCAAAGCCGCTGCTGGCCCGCAGGGCCGCTGGACGGGTGTCGCGCCGCGCTGGCGCATTCAGTGCCATCGATCCGGTAACTGAGATGATGGCCTCGATCCGGTCAGCGATCGTTGGGTGCGTCGCGGTCGCGCCATCCTTGGCACCATCAATCATCATTGCCTCCTGCCCTGCCGCCAGATTGGGTAGCGCGCTGCGCCCCTCGATCCTGCGCAGTGCCGAGACCAGAGCCGCCGGATTCTGCGTCAGTCGGACGGCCTCGGCATCAGCGATGAACTCCCGCGCCGAAGCGATCAGCAGTCTTGTGAGACGCCCGCCATCGACAGCGACCTGGCGCAGAAAGCTTACGACGATCACAAGCACCACGAGTAGTGGCAGCACGATCGCCAGCATGGGGAGAGCGATCACTTCCCCGACTGGATTACGTTTTTTCCGGCGATGCGTCAGCAGCATCAGCGTGTCTAGACACACATTCGTTGCTGCCATTAATCGGATATCGCCGTTGACGATATGCGAAATCTCGTGCGCGGCGACTGCGGCAAGTTCTTCATCGTCAAGCCCGTCGATCAGCCCGCGCGTGAAGACAAGGACAGCATCCTTGCGCCGGATGCCGCATGCGAAAGCGTTGAGGGCAGGGCTGGCGATTACAGCCACATAGGGCGTCGGCAGTCCCGCCGCGATTGTGAGCGGCTCAACAATCCGGCAAAGGCGCGCCTCGTCTGATTCATCGACGAAGCGAAAGTCAGTCCGCCGCCGCACGACTCCGACATGCCAAAACATCTGCAGAGCAAACAGCGCGGCGCCAAGGATGCTAACGATCGGCATCCAGAGCGTAAAATATCCGGTCCCGCCATAAAACAGCGAGTGATCGGGATCGAACATTGCTAGCGGCACCAGCAATGCCAGCGCGGCGAGCAGCTGAAATGCAACGACGAAGCCGGCGAAGAGCGCGAGGGATCGCGCGTCATTGCGGCGGACATGGCCGTAAAGTCCATTGACGCGCATCAGGGAACTCCGTCCGGCTGCCTATCAGAACTTAACGGCGACAGGCTCGTCAATCAGGACACGCTCGATGCCGAGATCGAAAGGCTGACGGGCATTCATGTTGCGCAGTCGTGCGATATAGCTACCGGGGAACTGGCGCAGCGTTGCGCCATATTCGCCGACCGCAAGATTATAGAAGCGGCGTGAAGCGGTGATGCGGTTCTCGGCATCGACCAGTTCCTGGCGCAGTTCCGTGAAATGTGTCGACGCGCGGAGATCGGGATAGCGTTCGGCCATACCGATCAACGCATTGATGTTCTGCGTGAGGTTCTTCTCGGCCTTTAGGCGGGCTTCCGGCGCGACCGCCTGCAGCGCTTCGGCACGCGCCTCGGTAATGCCAAGCAGGATATCATGCTCATGGCTGGCGAAACCGCGTACCGTTTCAACCAGACCAGGTATGAGGTTCTGGCGATGCTTCAGGTGCACGTCGATATCCGCAAAGGCCGTCTCGCAACGCTGATCGAGTGCTATCAAGCGATTATGGGTAGCGAGGCCAACAAAAATCGGCACTGCCGCGAGCAGCAGCGCAACTGCCACTAAACCTACCAGCAGTATCATCATTTCCCGGCTCCCATTCGGCTTCGCGCTACAGTAACTATCGGCGGTTGAGGATTTATTGACAACGAGATGTTAGGTCCAAGATGTGATCTAAGAATATCAATAGGTTAATTCGTTATTATCCAGCGGAAGGCGCTCGTCAGGAGGTATTTATGGCCGAATCATTATTTGCTCGCATCTCACGTATCCTTTCGGCCACCGCCGAGGATGCCGTTGATCGTCTGGAGCAGGCGGGCGGCGATGCCGTAATGCGCGAGGCGATTCGAGAAGCGGATCGCGCGATAGATCAGGTCAAATCGGAACTAGAGACTGCGATGGCACGCCGGTTGCAAGCCGCCCGTCAGCAGAAGATGCTTGCCGAGCGCATCGAAGAGCTGACCGGCAAGGCGAAGTTCGCGCTGGCGGAAGGCCGTGAAGACCTCGCCGAGGCTGCACTTTCCCGACAGATCGATTTCGAAGGGCAGGCGAAAAAGCTGGATGACGTGCAGGCGCAAGCGCGTGAGGAAGAGCAGCGGCTTGAAGACGGCCTCGCCGCGCTCAACGCTCGCAAAAGCCAGATGGAAGATGCGCTCTCCGCTTATGTGGCGTCGAAGCGCGAAGCAGCGCTTGGCGGCGACGGTCCGTCACGGCCCGAACGTTCGGCAGAAAAGAAGGTAGAAGCCGCAGAACAAGCTTTCGATCGTGCTATGACGGGCGCCGGTGGTGTCGGCTTCACGCGCGCCGATACAGAGACAATCAACCGCGTCGCTGAAATTGATGGTCTTCAGAAAGGGGCCACGGTCGCCGAGCGGCTAGCCGCCCTCAAGGCGCAGGTCGCCTGATGATCCGTAAACCTCCCGCCAACTGGCAGCGTGAGGAAAGCTCCGCCGTCAACGCGATGCGCGGTGCGGTCGACGTCGCTCAGGGCAGCGTCAAGGTTGCCAAGACCGGCGGTCACTATTTGCGCGGAATGATCTGCTGGGCCTTCGCGCTAATTTGGGGCTTTGCGGCCCTGGCGGCCGGGTTGGTCGGTGGAAGTCTGCCGACTTTCATCGGTGTTGGCGCAATGGCGGCGGGCATGGCCTGGATGGGCAATCGCGCCTTTGCCAAGGCGCGGGGTGTCAATCCCAACCCGCAGAGCATCAAGCCAACCGTGACGGCGCGAATCCCATCCGTCGTCATTAATGGCAACGCGATCGAATATGGTCAGGCTCAGCTGGTCCGGTCGCTCTTTCTCTATGCTGGATTTGGGGTTGCAGGACTCTATCTCATGCCGCGCTTCCACGGATTTCTGTTCTTCGTGGCAGCGATTGGCGTGCCCTGCCTCCTGATTCTCGCAGTGGGGACAATATTGAAGTTAGGCGGCGACCGGGTCGCACTGAACTGGGACGGAAATGGGCTGACCGTTGCGACGCTTTGGCGTCGGCGGACCTTCGCCTGGTCGGACGTTGTGGACATCAAGGTTACAGCGGTCAGCACCTATGCCTTCGGTTTCATTCGCACCGCGCGGGTGGAAACGCTCGGGATTCATGTACGCGGCGGTATAACCGGCAAGACCCAATGGTCGATCCTGCCGAAGCTGCTCGATTTCAAGGGACGGACGCTTGCCGATCTCGTCGCGGGTCTGCACGCCGCCAAGGCTGCAAACAGCGCAGCGTTCATAAAGCCTGCGCAGGTAGGTCCAGCCGTTGCCCCGCCGATCACAGCATCGGCAGGGGCGGGTGAATTCGACCCCGATGCTATCATGACCCGCTATCTTGCCGAAAGGGAGGAGCAGTCTAGCCTGCAACCATCGGCTGAAGGCGCTAGCTCCGCCACTTCCGGGGTGTCACCGCAACGTCCGCAGTTTGGCCGCAAAGGTATCCCCTAAGCGGCTCTGGCCAGCAGCGTTCTTTCCTCGTAATCCGCAGGTCCAGCGCAGGTCACTTTTCGGGATCATTTCCTACCAAAGTGCTTCCGGTAGGAAGCGCCGGAAATCCGGCCGCCAGCCGTCTTGGGTCCTGCGTGGGGCGCTTGCGGGTGGGACGATGGCTGGGACTTGGCCCGGCCCTGACTATAAGGTCTTGCGTCGCGGCCGCGGAATAACTGCCGTTCACCACCGGCGCCCATCGGCGATCAACTCAATGTTTGAAGCAATGCTCGCGGTGCCACCGAACGAACTCTGGATGCGGCCGATCCGCCTCTCGCTGAGGCATCAATATTCGGCCGCTGGCATTGATGACCGATCGGATGCTGTCGGCATCGTTCGCCTGCCGCGAAACGATGATCCGCATGTCGTCGTCCAGCCCGATCAGGCCGCGATCGAACATCCAGTGGGCTGTCCCGGAAAGCGCCAGGCCATTGCTCACGATATCGGGTCCGTTCGCCTCGACGGGACGGATATGAGCTGCCTCCACCTCGGCGCGACCACCACCGTTGATGAGCCTCAACCCAGTGACTGCACAGCGTTCACCATAGGCCCGCAAGACGATCCGCCGGAATACGCGATCGCGCACAACGCGCGACACGATCGCGGAAACTCGTTCGCGCGCTTCATCGAAAACAAAGGGAACTCGCTCTTCGCGAACAGCCGGCTCGACGACGGCGAAATCCGTTCGCGGCAGAAGCGGATTTTCATCGGCCAAACCGGCTGCAACAATCCGTGTGAAGTCGCCCGGCGACAGCGCCCGAACGGCCGCCTGAGCCCGCCCGGAAATGCGCCCCGCCTCATTAAGGACGCCTCGCTCGATCGGCCCATTCTCATCGGCAAATGGAACCGGTGTTGCGAAATCAAGATAACTGCCAGGCTCGATCAGCGCGAGGTACATGTTGGGCATTGAAGGATCGGCAATGACGCGCTCGACCTTGGCCACAGCATAGTAGCCTTTAGTCCCCGCAATCTTCCGCGGTTCGTAATAGACAATCCAGTCGCCGACACACGCCCGCGCCCGCTCGAAATACTGCCTCGGGAACTGATAACGCTCGGCCGGCGTGTCGTCGTAGATCGAATCAGACCGGTGGATGAAAACGCCGAACGCCATGCGGGGTTGATAGTGCGAAGCCGGGGCAACTGGGAACGATTTCCCATTCAAAGCCGGTTTCGGTTTGCGCCTAACAAAAGCAATCACCCGGGGAGTTCGAGCACCAAAAACAAAAGTCGAGCGCGTCAGCCACGGTTGCAAAGCATCCCGATTGGCTCGAGTTCGCATCCGCCGTTTTCAAATCATTGGCGACCGCGCAGGATGACGGCTGGGGGATAAAGGAACGGGCGATGTCCGTTCACGAGGGGCTTGAATGGGGCGCGAAGAGTTTGAAGCGCAGATCGAGGCGGCGCGCGACGACGCGGATCCGCTCTTTCGCATACGCCGATACGCCGTTCGGCGAGTTCCGGGAACGCAATTCACGGGGTTGGCGAAGCGAGGCGCACGTCAGTGGTTCGGGCAGGGCCGTTGTCACCTTGACCCATCCCGGTCGCGCCGATTGGCGAAATCCAGACGCCGATCCCTTTCCGCTGATCCAGGAGGTGCTCGCGCGCTAAACCGGCGTAGTCCTGAGTGCCCCCCGATTGGTTCTCTGTGGACCAAATCCCAGTCGGCGCCGCGAGCTGGATCGCAGCTTCGGCCCCACGGTCAACAAGCACGACCGCGCGATCTGCCTGATTCATGCCCTCATCGACGGCGGCGTGAACACCCGCTCGGAGATCATCGGCGCCCTGACCAGACTGACGTACCATCCAGGCCATGCCGCGATCACCTTTGGACAAGGGCACCGGCGCGAATCCCGCACTGTACCGGTGGCGCGTCGTTGCCGGCGTCTACCGCAATCTGCACTAGCGCACCTCGCCCCGTCCCCAGCTCTGGCATCGCGCCGGGGCCGGGGGTGGGGCAACTTTATTGCCCGCTTATTTTTCGGCCCTTTGGAACGTGGCGTGGCAAGAAGACCCTCTCGACGGGGATTCTAATTTGATTTTGCAGTTCTATTCCCAACAGCCGATCCAGTGACCAAGCGCCGCCACCGCGCGCAATCAATGGCAACAACAATCCCGCCCAGCTGAGATGCGTTGGCCATGCATCAGGATAGACGAAGATCTCGATGACCAGCGTCATACCAAGCAAGGCTGCTGCTGCGGGGCGCGTGAACAAGCCGAGGACGAGCAGAATCGGAAACAGATGCTCCGAGTAGGTCGCGGCATGCGCGGCGATCTCCGGCGGCACCAGCGGCAACGCATAGTCGGTTCGGAACAGTTCGTAGGTGGAATCCGTGATGTGGAGCAGACCTTCCACCTTGGTTCGGCCCGAAAGGAAGAAGATCGCGGCAACGCCCAATCGCGCGACCAGCAGCAGCAGATTTTTCGAGATCGCTCTATCAAGCCAATGCGCAAGGCGCGCATAAGTCCCCATGACGATATTCATCGATCTTCTCCCTTCGGGCCGGATGCGTAGCGTTACGCTTTGGGGGTTAGTGAGCCGAAACCCTTGGGCGTCTTGGTCTTGACGCAGGTGCCGGCGGGCACGAGCTTCCAGGCATCGCCCTGATAGGCGATACGTGAGGTGCCGGCGCACGTGGTGCCCGCACCGGCCTTGCAGTCATTCTTGCCGGCTTGCGCGATGCCGTAGCATTTCTCCATCGGCTTCTTCGCGTCATCCGCAGCGTGGGCAACGCCCGTGGCAAAGGCGAGCGCGAGGGTGGCGGCCAGTGCCGCGTGGGTGGTCGACATGGATCATGGTCCTTAAAAAAGCGGCCTCTCGTGCGGCGGGATTCCGGAGCGGAACCCACCGCACGGTGACCCTGGGAGGCCTAGCGGGCCGGATCACGGAAGCTATTTCGGGCGGATGACCGAAAGCGTTACAGCGCTACGCCAAACTTATTTTTACGGTTGCCGCACCGAAGGTGTAACCATTCGCCCACGCATCACGAATGGTCTCTTCGGGAGTGCATGTGCGGGCGAGTGAAGATCAGCTTCGGATCATGATGATCGGTGGTCTCGAAGGAGACGCCGGCGCTTATTCCGCCTTGCTTGCCGCGCTCGTACCCCTGCTGCGATCCTTTTTCGGGCGCCGCCTTCGTGGGGCCGATGACGATGTCGAGGATCTTGTGCAGGAAACATTGATGGCGGTTCATACGCGACGGGCCACCTATGATCGGGATCGTCCATTCACTGCGTGGGCGTATGCGGTCGCGCGCTACAAGATGGTCGATCATTTCCGGCGGACGCGGCAGCATGTCCCGATCGAAGGCCTCGAAGACATCCTGATGGCGGAAGGGTTCGAGGATGCCTGCAACGCGCGCATGGACGTCAAACGCTTGCTCGGCGGCATCTCGGCCAAGCAGGCGCAGGCGATCCGCGACACAAGGATCGAGGGGCTGAGCGTGGCGGAAGCCGCGACGCGCGGAAATGTGAGCGAAGCTGATGTGAAGGTCTCAGTCCATCGCGGCCTCAAGGCGCTCGCCGCCCGATTGAAGGGTGAGGGCTGATGCAGACCGACGATCTCATCCGCTCTCTCGCGGTCGATCTTGCACCCGTGAAGCGCAACATGGTCGGTCGCCGGATCGCATTCGGCATCCTCGGCGGGGCTGTCGTGACGGTGGTGATGATCATGCTCGGCCTCGGCATCCGCCCGGACCTCTCCACCGCGATTCTGGGGTCCAGCTTCTGGATGAAGTGGGGCTACACGATCTCGCTCGGCGTCGGCGCGATTGCGGCAACGATTCATCTGTCGCGTCCCGATGCCCGGCGTGTGCGCTGGCCGTGGCTGTTACTGGTTCCCTTCGGCCTGCTCACCATCCTGTCGGCGGGCGAGCTGATCCGCACGCCAAGAAGCGAATGGATGGCGCTGCTGCAGGGTGAAAGCTGGCGTGTCTGTCCGCTCCTGGTCCTGCTGCTGTCGATCCCGATCCTGCTGGGCCTGCTCTGGTCCTTCCGTCGTCTCGCGCCCACCAGCCTGCGTCTCGCCGGCGCAGCCGCCGGTCTTGCCTCTGGAGCCAGCGCGGCCACGCTCTATTGCCTGCACTGCCCGGAAGCGTCGGCAACCTTCGTGCTGGTCTGGTACACGCTCGGCATGGGGCTAGCAGCGCTGGTCGGCACATTGATCGGTCCGCGGTTCATGCGGTGGTAGATCGACTGTAACTATTCTGCTCGCCCCGCCGAACTAGGGTTTTGCCATTCCGGCACCAAAGCTTCGGAGACCAATCCCATGATCACCATGAAATCAGGCGTCAGCATCGCCACCACCGCTGCCTTGCTCGCGCTTGCCGGCGTCAGCGCCAGCACCCCCGCCTTTGCCGAGCACGGTGCCAAGATGGTGCACTGCTACGGCGTCAACACGTGCAAGGGCACATCGGACTGCAAGACCGCCAAGAATGAGTGCAAGGGCCAGAACGAATGCAAGGGCATGGGCTTCAAGGAAATGACCGCGAAGGATTGCACCGCGGCGGGCGGTAGCCTGACCATGCCGAAATAAGCGCAATGGTCTGATCCCCTGGCCCGGCTGTCATACCCGCCGGGCCATCTCATCCGGAAACCGAGCATGGCTGATATACATCACGCGTCCTTTCATGGCTTTGGCCTCGGCCTTCGCGCGCAGCATTATCCAGATTTTCTGGAAGGCTCGGTGCCGGTCGATTTCGTCGAGGTGATATCCGAGAATTTCATGATCGATGGCGGGCGACCGCGCCACATTCTTGATCGCATTCGTGAACGCCATCCGATCGCGCTCCACGGCGTTTCCATGTCGGTCGGATCGGCCGATGGGCTGGACCAGGACTATTTGCGCCGCCTGAAGGCACTAGCCGATCATCTCGATCCGCTGTTCGTGTCCGATCATCTGTGCTGGACGGGGATCGAGGGCTTCAATTCGCACGATCTTCTGCCGCTGCCCTATACAGAGGAAGCGCTGGATATCGTCTGCGCCGCTGTCGCCCAGGCGCAGGACTTGCTCGAACGCACCATGCTGATCGAAAATCCGTCATCCTATCTGCAGTTCACGTGCGACAGCATGACCGAATGGCAATTCCTCGATGCGCTGTGCGAACGCACGGGTTGCTCGCTGCTGCTCGACATCAACAACATTTTTGTCAGCGCGACCAACCATGGCTTCGATCCGATGGCGTATCTCAATGGTGTGCCAGCTGATCGTGTCCGCCAGATTCATCTCGCGGGCCACAGCCAGGGCCGTGACCGGCTGATCGATACGCATGATAAACCCGTGCCTCCGCCAGTGTGGGCGCTCTACGATGAGGTCTGTCGCCGGATTGGCCCTGTCGCGACCATGATCGAACGCGATGACGATATCCCGCCGCTTCCCGACCTGCTCGCCGAACTGGACATGGCGCGGGCCATCGCCGCTGACGATCAAAGGCACGCCGCATGACGCTCGCAGCCCTCCAGCGCGACTTTCGCAACAGTCTGATCGATGTGCCGGTCGAGATGGATCAATGGATGGATAAGCCAGCGCGAGCGGGCCTCGCAATCTATCATAACGCCTATCGCGTGCAGCTGGTCGATTGTATGCGCGAGACGTTCGAAAAGACGCTTCTCTGGCTGGGAGACGATACCTTCACCGAGGCAGCGCGCACCCATATCGAAACCACGCCGCCCAGTGGCTGGACGCTCGGTGTCTATGGCGAGGGATTCGATCGCACACTGGCAAGGCTCTATCCTGACGATCCGGAGGTGACCGAACTGCCCTGGCTCGATTGGGCACTCAGCAGGGCGTTCGAGGGCCCCGATGCCGCGTCGCTTGATCCTGCGAAGCTGGTAAACATGGATTGGGACAATGCGGTGCTGAAGCCCGTCCCCACCTTCCGGATGGGCGATGCCCACACCAATGCAGGCGCGATCTGGTCGGCGCTGTCGGCGGGGAACAATCCCCCGGCGGCCGCCATGCTCCCGGAGCCGGGCGCGATGCTGGTGTGGCGGCAGGACTTTACGCCCTGCTTCCGCACGATCGACGCGATTGAACGCGATGCGCTGGGATTGATCGATGCGGGCGAGAGCTTCGGCGCATTGTGTTCGAACCTGATCGACAGATGCGGCGAGGAAGGCGGCATCAGCCTGTCGGGCACCTTGCTGGGTCAATGGATCAGCGACGGATTGATCGCCACCATCGAACAAAAGGAAATGCCATGCGGATGATGCTTCCGGCCTTGCTATTGCTCGGTGCCGTTTCCGCTTCGAGTGCACCCGTTTCCGAAACGGCGCCGGTCGTTGTCGAACTTTTCCAGAGCCAGGGCTGCTCGTCCTGCCCACCCGCCGACGTCGTCCTGAACAAGCTTGCGGGGCGACCCGATGTCATCGCGCTGAACTTCGCAGTCACCTACTGGGATTATCTCGGCAGGAAGGACACATTCGCTAGCCCCGCCTTCACCCAGCGACAGCGCGACTATGCGGCGGCGGGTGGCCGCGACAATGTCTCGACGCCACAGATGATCCTGAATGGGCGCACCGCGATTGTCGGTAGCCGACAACGCGAAGTCGATGCCGCGATTGTCCGTGCCGGTCGTATCGCGGGAGGGCCAGCGGTCCTGATCAATGGCGACACCGTAGAGATCGGGGCAGGGAAGCCTGTCGCGCCGGCAACGTTGTGGTTGGTCCGCTATGATCCGCGTGCCATCGCGGTGCCAATCCGCGCGGGTGAAAATGGCGGTAGAACGATCACCCACAGGAATATCGTGCGCCAGTTGACGATGCTGGGACACTGGAGCGGACAGGCAGCACATTACACATTGCCGCGATACGCCGGATCGCTTCGGTCAGCGCTCATCCTGCAGGCAGGGCGCGCCGGACCCATGTTGGCCGCACGCCGGATTTAGCGCGGCGTCAGGCCTTCACGAACCGCATGGCCACACCGTTCATGCAGTAACGCAAGCCGGTGGGGCGTGGACCGTCATTGAAGACATGCCCGAGATGTCCAGCGCAGCGCGCGCAATGCACCTCTTCGCGCTGCTGCCCCAGCGATGTGTCCAGACTCCCGCCGACCGCATGGGGAAGATGGTCGTAGAAGCTGGGCCAGCCAGTGCCACTGTCGAACTTGGTCGCCGATGAATAGAGCGGCAGCGCGCAACCGGCGCAAACGAAGACGCCCTTGCGATGCTCGTCGTTGAGCGGACTCGAAAATGGTCGTTCGGTCGCCGCCTGACGTAGCACCGCATAGGCTTCCGGCGACAAGCGCTTTCGCCATTCAACGTCGGATAGCTTCAACGGAGCTGGTCCGGCGGCGAATGCGGGGGAGCCTTCGCCGATCAGAGACGCGGCAAGCGCGCCGACAGCGGCACTGGCGCAAAGCGAGAAGAAGGAACGGCGGGTGGGGGCGGTTAGTTCATATGTCATGCTCGTTCATTCGCGCGCCGACGGCATCTGGTTACATTACGCCTTGTCGAGAAATGTAACCGTCCGACGATTCCTAACGAATGAGGAGATAGCGTTTTCTCAGGAGAGTTTTCGATGTTCCGCTTCACCACGATTGCCGCATTGCTTCTCGCTGGAACCACACCATTCGCGTCGGCAAACGCTGAACAGGCGATCAAGGCACCAGCGCCTGCGATGATCGAACCCGCGACCGGCCGCCGCGAGACAGCGATTTTCGCCGGTGGCTGCTTCTGGGGCGTCGAGGGCGTTTTCTCGCATGTGAAGGGCGTGATCAGCGCAACCTCGGGTTATGCTGGCGGAAAGGCATCGACAGCCAACTATGAAACCGTTTCAACTGGAACAACTGGCCATGCCGAATCCGTCAGGGTCGTGTTCGATCCCGCTCAGGTGAACTACGCCGATCTGCTGAGGATCTATTTCTCGGTGGTCGCCGATCCGACGCAGGTCAACCGGCAGGGGCCGGACACAGGGACGCAATATCGTTCTGCGCTGTTCCCATTGTCTCCGTCACAAGAAAAGGTAGCTCGCGCCTACATAGCCCAGCTCTCGGCCGCCCATGTTTACGCGCGACCGATCGCCACCCGCATCGAACCCCGCCGCGCCTTCTTTCCAGCGGAAGCGCACCATCAGGATTTCATGGCTCGCAATCCAACCTACCCGTATATCGTGGTCAACGATCGTCCCAAGGTCGAAGCGCTCAAGCGGATATTTCCAATGAGCTGGAAGGCCTGAAGCATCACTGACTCACGTTTCAGCAATTGGGAGGGTTCTTGCCCCTAACCTCACTCGCTGCATCGACGCGAGGGTGACCCAGCTGAACGTCGAATGGGAGTGGTGCAGTCTGACCTGTGGGACGTTGGGTGGGCCGGAATATTGGGCAGTTCCGATACAGATCCCGCTGACCTTGCTTAGCGAAGCTTATGTTGCGCTAATGAAAAGCTGAATTGAACTGTGTTATGCGCCCCCACGAACGATCGCGATTTACTGAATCCATGTTTGAGATCAGACAAACTCGTCTGACGGATGCCATAACCCTGCCGTCCATCGAACGGTCAGCAGGGCAGACCTTCAGGACCATTCAAGATCTTGCCTGGCTGGCTGACGAAGATGATGTGACCGTTGAACGCCATCGGGAGCTGATCGCCCAAGGAATGTGTTGGGTCGCCGTCGATAACAAGGATGTGCCGATTGCCTATCTGAGCGGAGAGGTCGTCTCCTCGGACTTTCATATTTCAGAACTCTACGTGCATCTCGATCGCCAGCGGCGCGGACTTGGAGGGCGGCTGATAGAACATGCTCTCGGCGAAGCTCGGCGACGAGGTTTTGATTCAGCTTCGCTCACCACATTCAGAGACGTACCTTGGAACGCGCCATTCTATGCGCGATTTGGATTTGAGGTATTAAACGAGTGCGATGCGGGGCTTTGGCTTACTGCGGTGCTTTGTGCAGAACGGGAACGTGGTCTACCTCCCGATCGTCGGTGCGCCATGCGCCTTACGCTTAACAGCTCGCCAGTCGAACGTCGCGCCGACTTGGCAACGTGACGCGCGCTCGGTGTGGGCACACTGGCAGCCAATCCATACGTTCCGAGCTGCCTTGGGCGCATCGATAAAGAGATCTGTCGCTTATTTGAGACGGATAGCAAGGCCGGCTGCAAGGAAGGACACTTCTTCGCATGCAGAGGCGACCGTCTGGTTCAATCGCCCGGCCTCGTCTCGAAACCGGCGCGCCAACCCGTTTTCCGGCACGATGCCAAGGCCGACTTCGTTCGCTACCAACGCGATGGGTATGGAGCAATCGGCCAAAATCGTGTGCAATGCGGAGGTCGCGACGGCAACGTCGTGCCCTGCCAGGATCAGGTTCGACAGCCACAGGGTCAGGCAGTCGACCAGAATGGCGTCGCACGAAGCCCCGGTTTGCTGGATCGCGTCGGGCAGGTCGATCGGAGCTTCCACCGTACGCCAGCGCCCGCCACGATCTGCCTGATGCTGTGCAACGCGATCTGCCATTTCCTGGTCGAGCGCCTGGGCGGTGGCAATGTAGACCAGCTTGCCGTCGAAGGCCTCTATCCGCTGTTGGGCATAGCGGCTCTTGCCAGAACGCGCACCGCCCAGAACGAGGAGCCGGTTCATGACTGTGTCTCCGTTGCCAAGGAGAGCAGTCCTTCGATGTCGAGGTGGCGTTCCAGCTCTGCTGCCAACTCATCGAGCGCAGTATCCACGGCGGCGGCGTGGTTCGTCCCGTCCGACCCAGCCCCTATGCGCGCCAGCAGCGCGGTGCGCAGTCCCGGCGCTGCGAACAGTCCGTGGCAATATGTGCCCAGCACCCGGCCATCAGCGCTGATGGCACCGTCAAAGCTGCTATCGTCAAGGCGTGCAAAAGGCGTCGAAGTATCTGGCCCCAGCGTTTCGCCCATATGCATCTCGTATCCGTCAAACGCGGCACCGAGCGCCGTGCCAGTCACATGGCGGAGCGTCTTTTCCGGGGCGAGGCGCGTTTCCACGTCGATCAGACCCAGCCCCCCGCATTCGCTGGGCGGCCCTTCTATCCCCAAGGGGTCCGCAATGTGCCGCCCGAGCATCTGGTAGCCGCCGCACAGGCCCAGCACCGTGCCGCCGCGCCGGTGATGGGCAAGGACGTCGATGTCCCAGCCCTGCGCCCGCAGGAAGGCCATGTCGGCGATGGTGGCCTTGGACCCCGGCAGGACGACCATCGCAGCATCGGCTGGGATAGGCGTTCCTGGCGGAACCATTGCGAATTCGATCTCCGGCTCGGCTTTCAGCGGGTCCAAATCGTCGAAGTTGGAGATGCGCGGCAAGATCGGACAGGCGACGAGTTTTTTGCCGGGCGTAGCACCCAGCCCGCGCTCCAGAATCACCGCATCTTCGCTTGGCAGATGAACGGTTGCCGCAATCCACGGGACCAGGCCATAGCCGCGCCAGTCGGTCAACTCTTCAATCGACGCATATCCGTCCGCAAACAGGGCGGGATCGCCGCGAAACTTGTTGACGATGAAGCCCCGGATCATCGCGGCATCGGCAGCGTCAAGCACCGTGCGCGTGCCGACCAGCGAGGCGATGACCCCGCCGCGGTCGATATCGCCTACGAGAATCACGGGGACGTTGGCAGCGCGGGCAAAGCCCATGTTGGCGATATCGCCTTTGCGCAGGTTGATCTCGGCCGGCGATCCGGCGCCCTCGACCACGACGATGTCGCACCGCGCACGCAGGCGCTCCCAGCTCTCCAGCACTTCGGGCAGCAGGTTGCGGCGGCCTTCGCGGAAGTTGGCGCTGCCAAGCGCGCCGCGCACTTTGCCGTGGACGACAAGCTGCGACGTGCGGTCCGCCTGCGGCTTCAACAGAACGGGGTTCATGTCTGTGTGTGGCGCTGCGCGGGCGGCAAGCGCCTGCAGGGCCTGCGCCCGCCCGATCTCGCCGCCATCCACGGTAACGGCGGCATTGTTCGACATGTTCTGCGGCTTGAACGGCAGGACCGCGGTGCCGCGATTGGCCAACGCCCGGCACAGCCCTGCGACCAGCACCGACTTGCCGACGTCCGAACCGGTCCCCTGCAACATCAAAGCACCCACGCCAGCCCTCCTGCGATGAGCAAGAGCAGTGCGCAAGCGCGCACGAATATGGCCTCAGCCTTCTGCATCGATTCCGTGGTCGGCGGCGGGCCATTGCCGATCCATGCCTTATCCTGCAACCTGCCTTGGTAGCTGACGGGGCCGGCCAACCGCACGTTGAGAGCGCCTGCCATCGCCGCCTCGGGCCAGCCGGCGTTGGGTGAGGCGTGGCGTGCATGATCGCACCAGAGCACGCGCCAGCCCTTGCCGCCTGCCAGGCAGAGCAGCACTCCGGCAAGGCGCGCCGGGACGAGGTTCAGCGCATCGTCGCACCGAGCGGACGCCCAGCCGAACGCGCGCAAGGGTTGTTCCGGGTGGCCTATCAGGCTGTCCGCCGTGCTCACGGCCTTGAACGTCCAGATCCCGGGCAGCCCGAGCAGAATGAGCCAGAACAGGGGCGCGGCGATCCCGTCGCAGAAGCTTTCGGCCAGGGTTTCGATTGCGGCGCGGGTCACGCCGGGCTCGTCCAGCGCTGCGGTATCGCGCCCGACGATCAGGCTCACGGACTGGCGCGCCCCGGCCACATCGCCCTGCTCCAGCGCGGCGAGCACGGGGCGATAATGCTCGAGGAGGCTGCGCTGGGCGAGCGCTGGCCAAGCTGCAAGCGCAAGGAACGGCCAGGCCCAGGCGCCGGCGAAATACCGGATGGCGGCGTCCACTGCCCAGGCTATCAGCGCGCTGCCGCCTGCAAGCAGCAACAGCGTTACC
>Ga0068853_100001152_pt1 | contig 18762 bp, 12 predicted proteins | sample KBSCornC32_FD_65655 | JGI IMG/M metagenome (GOLD analysis project Ga0068853, IMG submission 65655) | Corn rhizosphere microbial communities from Kellogg Biological Station, Michigan, USA - KBS Corn C3-2 | ecosystem: Host-associated > Plants > Roots > Rhizosphere > Soil ...
CACCTTCGATGCCCATGCGGTAGCTGACGCTGATGAGCACCACACCGTTCTTCGCGAACGACGTGCCGTCATAGGCCGCGCAATCCGGTGTGCCACCCACCCAGCCGCCGCCATGGATAAACACCATCACCGGCAGACCTTTCGCGTTCACGTCCGGCGTCCAGATATTGGCGGTGAGATATTCGTCGCCCTTGTACCAACCGGTACCGATGAACGGCGATGTATCCATGCCGGGAAAGTCGCGGATAGTCTGCGGCGCGTTGGGACCTTTCTGTGTTGCGTCGTGCTCGCCTGTCCAACCCGGATGTGTAGCCGGCGCCTTGAAGCGGTTCGCACCAATCGGCGCCGCGGCATAGGGCACGCCATAGAACCTGCAAACGCCATCCACGATGCTGCCTTTGACCTTGCCGGAATTGCTGCTGGCGACGACCGAAACCATGGAACCTCTCAACTTTTTCTTGTACGAACCTATCAGACAGGTATTATGGAGAGATATGACAGGTTTTCACGATGGGCAACACCCCGGTGACGCGGTTTTTCGCGTCCCCGAACGCCCGTATGATCGCCTGCATGCGGTGATTTGAGGGGTCCGTGGGCACACTTTCCTTGATCGAGAAGCTGGACGGCGACGACGGCCGCACCCTGGTGCAGCAGGCCATGGCGTCCATCACCGCCTATATCCGCACGGCCAAGCTGAAAGCCGGTGACGGCCTTCCCGGCGAGATGGATTTTGCGCAGGAGCTCGGCGTCAGCCGCGCCGTAATCCGCGAAGCGTTCGGAGCGTTGGCCGCCCTCCGCCTGATCGATGTCGGCAACGGACGCCGCGCACGCGTGGGCGCCTTCGATGGGGCCGCAATCGCGGCCGCACTCGGACATGCCGTGAACACGTCGCAGGTGACGGTGCCACAGGTGTGGGATGTGCGCCGCACGCTGGAACGGCGCACCGCCGCGCTCGCCGCCATCAACCGCACCGACAAGGAAGCCGACGAGATCATCAACCACGCCAAAGCGATGGCCGCGAACCGCCGCAACTTCGCGCGGATGACGGAGCACGACATCGCTTTCCATCAGGCCATTGCAAAGGCCTGCCACAATGTCCTGTTTACGCAGATCGTCACCTCATTCAGCGATCTGATGACGGAGGCGGTGCCGGTCGCGTGGCGGACGCGCCAGACGGATGAGCAACGCTCCATGATCCTGAAGTGGCACATGGATATCGCCAACGCGATCGCCAACCGCGATCCGGTGAAGGCCGAGCGCGCAATGGATCAGCATTTCGACGACACGGTGACCGCGCTTCTGGAAGCGGGCTATGGCCGCGGCTGATCTGCGTTTGACATGAGCGTCGCGCTATCGCGCCGCGAAGCGCTTTCCGTTCCCGATGGTATCGCTGTGCCGCGTTACGATATCCGCGCGGTCAAGCCCGGCATCGTACATATCGGGATCGGCGGCTTTCATCGCAGCCATATGGCGCGGTGCACGCACGATCTGATGGAAGCCGATCCCAGCGCTTTGGCATGGGGAATTATCGGTTCGGGATTGCGCGAGAGCGATCGTCCGTTGCTGCAGGCGCTGAACGAACAGGGCGGTCTCTACACCCTCGTCGAACGTGACGGGTATGGCGAACACGCGGCGGTCATTGGCTCTATTGTGAGCGTCATCGACGCGTCGCAGTCGAGCGATGCGCTTCTCGACGCCATCGCGCAGCCGAACAGCCACATCGTCAGCATCACGGTTTCCGAGGCCGGCTATCTGCTCGACACCACGACCAAGAAGCTCGATCTGACGCATCCGGCAATTCGCCACGACATTGCAAACCCGGCAATGCCCAGAACGATGCCCGGCATTCTTGTTGCCGCTTTCCGCGCGCGTAGAGATCGAGGCCTTCCGGCATTCACTGCGTTGTCCTGCGACAACATCCAGCACAACGGCCGCGTTCTGCGCGAAGCAGTGCTACGCCTCGCCGCGCAAACCGATGAGAGCCTCGCCGCGTGGATTGACGCGCATGCGCGCCTTCCAAATTCGATGGTGGATCGCATCACACCGATCCCGGCGACGTCGGATATCAATGCCTTTCGTGATAAAACGGGCCTTGACGACAAAGCGCCAGTCTTCAGCGAAGCGTTCAAGCAATGGGTGATCGAAGACGATTTCGCGGATAGTCGCCCGGACTGGTCGCGCGTCGGCGCGCAGTTCGTGGCGGATGTCGCGCCGTATGAGGCGATGAAGCTTCGCCTGCTCAACACGAGCCATCTGGCGATCTCAGGACTGGGGGCCCTCTCCGGCTACGTCACCGTCGAAGAAACGATCAACGATCCGAACATCCGAAAATACATGCGGCGGCTGATGGATGAGGAAACCGGCCGCCTGCTCGCGCCTGTCCCGGGCATCGATCTGAACGTCTACAAAGCAACGCTCATAGAACGCTTCGCCAATCCAGCGATCCGCGACACGGTCAAACGCATCAATACCGACGCGCCTATCAATCTCCTGCTCGATCCATTGCGTGACGCGTTGTCGAGAGGCTCGCCCATCGAACTCCTGTCGCTTGGTCTTGCGGCATGGTGTCTGCGGACCTGCCATGAGGCGGCGGCCGGCGAGAAAATCACCGGCGTCAACGCGAGTGATGAATTGCAGCAATGCGCGGCGGCAAGTGCGGACAATCCCTTACATCTGCTGTCGCTCAAATCGCTGTTCGGCGATCTCGCGTCGAACGACGCGTTGATGCGCTCCGCTGGCGATTGGAGTCACGCGACCCAGAAAGACGGCGTTGCCGCCGTCCTGAAAGGCATTTGATGCATGGACCTGACTCAGCAGCACGATCATCGCCTGCCTGACGGACGCAACCTCGCTTATGCGATGTGGGGCGACGCGTCCGGCCCGGTGATATTTCATCTTCACGGTACGGGCTCGTCACGCTTCGAAGCAGCAGCACTGGCGCGCGCGGCGGAAGATCTGCCGCTCCACGTCATCGGCGTCGATCGCCCCGGCAGCGGCGCGTCCACGCACGATCCCAAGCGCGATTTCCGCTCGTTTCAGGCCGATATCGAACATCTCGCGCAGAGCCTAGGCATCGACCGCTTCTTCGTTTCCGGCGTATCGGGCGGCGCAGCGTTTACCTGCGGTCTGGCGCGATCCCCCCGCGTGATAAAGGCCTATCCGCTCAATATACCCGCCGATCCGGGAAGCAAAGCATGGCGCAAGACTCCTTTCGGGCTGCGCTTTCTTATCTGGCTGATGATCCGCCCCATTGTATTCCGCCGTGCCTCACGTCGCGCCGCCGGCAATCCGCTCGGGCGCACGAGACAATCGAACATGCCAGACATCGACAAGAAGGTGCTGCTGGAAGAAATCCCAGACATCTGGACGGCAGCGATAAAGGAAGGCAGCCGCCTCGGCACCAAAGGCATCGAGCGCGACACGCGCGTCATCCGCAAATCCTGGGGCATCGATTGGGACGCGCTCCCGGCGCTTGAAATCCGGCAGGGCAAACTCGATCCGTTCCTGCCGTTTCCGCGCGCGCTGGCGAAAGTTCAGTCGAATGTTTCGTTGATCGAGTTCGACGGCGGCCACGTCGCTGCGTTGGGCCGCAACGTTCTGCGCGGCGTTGCCGAAGACGTGCTACGCGTGGCGCAACAGCGTGCGGACCGATAGATCGTCTGGCGATAGTTCGATTTGATCGTTGCGAACGACAATCATGCGGAGTTCGCCCCCCATCAGGTCGAAGCAATTGTCCGAATAATGCGTCGCCGGATGCGCGGCCTCGAGACGAACGCCATAGAGATAATCGGCCGCGGTGACCGTGGCCTGTAGCGTGTACGCGTCCAGCCGTTCCACACGCATCCGCGGCGCGGCATCCACAAACGGAATGTCCTTGATCGCCACGAAGAAGTGCCGGTTCGATGGAAAATCTTCCGAGCGCACGCTCAACACCCGATCCGGCGCCGCGCCCAAACGTTCCGCGCTCACAGACCAGACGCGCACGCTCCCGTTCGCGCCGACTTTCGTATCCAGGCTTTCGCTCCAGATCGCACCGCCTGTAACCGATGCCAATGTGAGATCGCAGGCGATGCTGAGCGACGCTAGCGTGTCATTGGTGATCCATAACTCAACACTGCCATCGTCCAACGCCTTGAACGAAGCCATCACCGGCGCGTAGGCGCGCTTCACAAAATAGAAGCCCGCTTTACCGACACTATCGTAGTCCACGATGCTCCAGCTGATCCCGGGCCAGCAATCGTTGTGCTGCCAGATCAGCGAGCCCGAGCAATGCGGCTTGCGGCGGCGGAAATGCTCGATCGCGAATTTCAGTCCCTCGCCCTGCGTGAGCTGCGTGAAGTCGACATATTGCTCCAGCGTCTCTGGCAAGCCCGTCACCGGGATCAGCATGCCTTCGACTTTGTTCTTGGGATTGTCCTTCACGCGATTGAGGAACGCGTCGCCATTCCAAGTGAGCCCATCGCCCTCTATCCAGCGCGATAGCGTCGAGAGCGCGGGCGATGCCTGAAGGCCGTATTCGCTGATAAAGCGGCCCATGTCCTCGGCGTACCGCGTATAGGCAACACCCGCGGGCGAGCGGTCGACGCTTCCGACAATCTTGTCGTCCGGGATCGGCGGAATACCGTGCCACACCGTCCAGTCGTGTACGTCGCCCGCCTTCATGCTGTTGGCGAGCGGTCCACCATAGGGACTGCCGGGCCAGTAAGGCGTGTGTGGATCGAGATCGCGCGCGACGCCGGCGATCACGGTGTCGAACAGCTTTTCGCCCTCGTAAGGCTCAACGGTATTCGTCATCCAGTTCACGAGTTCCTGGATGATCTGGCCTTCGTTGTTGCCGCACCACAGCGCGGTCGACGGATGATTGCGCAGCCGCCTGATCTGATAAGCCGCTTCCTCGCGCACACTCTCGACGAACGCCGGATCGTCTTCCGGATAGCGCGCGCAAGCGAACATGAAATCCTGCCAGACCAGCAACCCAAGCTCGTCGCAAAGTGCGTGGAAGATGTCCGGTTCATAGATACCGCCGCCCCAAACGCGGATCATGTTCATGTTCGCGTCGGCAGCCGCTTCGAGAAGCTTCGCGTAGTCGTCTTCCGTCAGCGCTGCCACAAAGGAACTCGCCGGGATCCAGTTCACGCCCTTGGCGAAGATCGGCACGCCGTTGAGGATGAAGCGGAAGAATTCCGTTCCCGGCTCGTCCGGATCGGGACCCATGTCCAACGCGATAGTGCGCAGCCCGACCTTGAGCGTGCGATTATCGACTTCGGTGCCGCCATGCAGAACCTTGACCGCAAGCGTGTAGAGCGGCTGCTCGCCAAGCTCTATGATCCACCACAATTGCGGATCCGCGATGCGCAGGTCGGCCCCGCGCTCGCGCGATAGATCGAGGGTGCACTGCGCGACTGTCTTCCCCTCGGGATTGGTGATTGATATTTCCGCCGCAAGCGGGCTCTTTGCCGCAAACGCATCGATCTCGAGCGCGACACGCACATGGCCGTCGATATCGAGCGTCGTGAACTGCACGTCGCGCAGCACGGCTGCACGGTCGCGCACCAATCGCGCCGGTTTCCAGATGCCGACCGTCGGCAGCTTCGGGCCCCAATCCCAACCCCAGCCGAACTGTGCCTTGCGGATCATGTTGCGCTTGGATTCGGCGATCTGTGCGCCCGAGGCCGGGAACGCCTTCACCGGCATATCCTTCGTAATCACCGAAGGGGGCGTGAAGCAGATGGCGAGCGTATTCGCTCGATCGCGCAGCAACGACGAGACGTCGAATTCATAGGCGCGGAACATGTTGTCCGTCGTGCCGATGCGCGCGCCATTCAGCCAGACCGCCGCGAAGGTATCGAGCCCTTCGAACACCAATCGGAGACGCTCCCCATCAGCGGGGTTTGCAGCTTCGAATGTCGTACGCCACCACCACTCGCGCCCTTCGACCCAAGTGCAGGCTTTCTCATTGTCGTCAGCGAAGGGATGCGGAATGCGGCCGGCGGCATGCAGCGCGAGGTAGGTGTCGCCGGGCGCGGTGACCGGTATCCAGCCTTCGCTGCCCTCCGCCGAACCTTCGCCCGGCGCAAAGTCCTTCATCTCCCATTGTGCAAGCTGCATCGTTCAGGCCGCGTGCTTCGCGGCGAGCCGTTGCTGAATCGCAGCATGGGCCGCCCGGTCGAGCCGATACTGCCAGAAAAATATCAGCGAGATGAGCGCGATCAGAATTCCAATCGGCCCGACGATAAGGCCGAGGTTTCGCCATACATCGTGATCGATGACGACGTTCTTTCCGGCCGCGATTGCCTGACTGGGAAAGCGGATCGCATCGAGCAGGAAGCCGGAGATGAGCGATCCTAAACCCGTCGCCGCTTTGCCGCCGAAACTCAGGCTCGCGAAGTACATTCCTTCGCGGCGGGTGCCAAACATGTCTTCATGCTCGTCCACCGCATCGGCCATGGCAGATTGGAACGCGATGGCGACCAACGTCGTGACGATGCCGGTGAACACGCCAACGCCGATCAATATCTGCTCACGGATCAAGGCGCCCGGTGGAATGAAGCCCGCGATGTCGGCAAGGTTCGGAATCGCATCCACGATGCAGAGCACGACAAGCCCCGTGAGCACGATGGTGCGCTTCTCTATCCGGCCGATCATCACGAAAGCGATCGGCAAACCCAACGCCAATCCGCCGACCAAGCTGACCGACACGGCTTTGATCTGATTGACGTCGAGGCCCCAGAAATATTTGTATCCATCGAGCGCTAGCGTTTGCACCACGCCGATACCGATAAAGAAGACGAGCACGCCGGTGAAAAGAAGACGGAACGAGCGATTGCGGAAGACTTCGCGCACTTCCGCATAGAGGCGCGGTAGCATGGCATGCGCGGCGGGCGGCGCGACCGCGCCACGCGGCGCGCGCAACGACGCCAGCAAGGCGATTGCGCCGGCGACAACGATGATCGCGGCATTCGACCAGCCGAATGGGATATAGGCCGCGCGGTTGAGGAGGCCTTTAGGACCGCCCAGAAAAACGCCGAAGCCCAATAAGTAACCGGCCAGCGTCGCCAGCATCGCGAACACGACACGAAAGGCAACGATGGTGGAGCGCTCGTCGTAATCTTTCGACAATTCCGCGCCGAGGCTCATATAGGGGATGATGAAACCCGACAGCGAAACGCGAAACGCGATCAGCAGCACCAGCGTGAAGGAGAACAGCGCCATGCCGCTAAGCGGCGGAACGCAGAACAGCAGCGCGGTCGTGATCGCGACCGGCAACAGACTGAATACCATCACCGGAAGACGGCGGCCCCATCGGGTCTTGAGATTGTCGGAGATCGAACCCACCACCGGGTCGGCAACCGCGTCGATCGCAAGCGCGAGGAACATGGCGATACCGGTCAGCGAGCCGGAGAGACCGCAGACATTGGTGATGTAGAAAAAGAAGAACGTGTTTATCAGCGCGGTCGGCACGCTTTCGATGAATTGCCCGACGCCGTAACCCAGCTTGAGCACCATGCCGAGTTTCTTCTGCGGCGTGATGGCGGATGCGGCAGTCTGGGGGATAGGTTTTTGCATATTCACGACGCGGCCTGCGCAAAGATCTTGCCGGGGTTCATGATGTTCTGCGGGTCGAGCGCGTGCTTGACCGAACGCATGAGATCGACGGCATCGCCAAGCTCACTCTGAAGCGCGTCAATCTTGCCAAGGCCGATGCCGTGCTCGCCTGTGCACGTGCCTCCCATCGCCAGCGCGCGATCGATCAGGCGGTTGTTGAGACGTTTTGCTTCGGCAAACTCTTCCGGCCTGTTCGGATCGATCACGAACACGACATGGAAATTCCCGTCACCGACATGGCCGAGGATCGGTGCCGGGATATGGGTTGTGGCGAGATCGGCCCGTGTTTCGTGAATGCATTCCGCAAGACGACTGATCGGCACGCACACATCTGTCGGCCAGCCGACCGATCCCGGACGCAACCCCGTTGCGGCATAGAGCGCATCATGGCGCGCCTTCCACAGCGCGGAACGCTCTTCGGAACTCGTTGTCCATTTGAACGAGCCGCCGCCATTTTCGGCCGCGATCTCTGCGACCGTTTCAGCCTGCTCTTTCGCATAACGCTCGGAGCCGTGAAACTCGAAGAACAATGTCGTGGCTTCCGGATAGTCGAGCTTTGACCAGCGATTGATCGCGCGCATCATCACGTCGTCGAGGATTTCGACGCGCGCGACAGGAATGCCGAGTTGAATCGTCTGCACGACGGCATTCACCGCGCCGTCGAGCGTGTCGAAGCTGCAAACCGCCGACGCGATAGCCTCAGGGATTCCGTACAGGCGCAACGTCACTTCGGTGATCACGCCAAGCGTACCCTCGGCACCCACGAACAGACGCGTGAGGTCGTATCCGGCAGCGGATTTGCGCGCGCGATGGCTGGTGACGATCTCGCGGGCATCGGCCGTCACGACCTTCAACGCCAGCACATTCTCGCGCATCGTGCCATAGCGCACGGCGTTCGTGCCGGACGCACGCGTCGATGCCATGCCGCCGATGGTGGCGTCCGCGCCCGGATCGATCGGGAAAAACAAGCCTTGATCGCGCAGATACTCGTTGAGCTGATTGCGCCGCACGCCGGCCTGCACGGTGCAGTCCAGATCGCTCTGACGCACCGAGAGCACCTTGTTCATCTCCGACATGTCGATGCAAACGCCGCCCTGCACGGCGGCGAAATTGCCTTCCACGGCAGTGCCGGCGCCAAATGGCACGATGGGTGTTCCGTGCGCTGCGCATACGCGAACAATCGCGACAACTTCATCGTTCGATCTTGGAAAAACCACCGCATCCGGCGGAAGCACACGATGATGCGTTTCACTTTGCCCGTGCAGGTCCCGTGCAGCTTTGGCCGTTGTGAAGCGAGGGCCGAGCAGTTTCGAGAGTTGATCGATCAGCGTCGGCGGCAGCATCTGACGCTCTGCCGGAATGGTCAGTGGTAAGGCCATGTTCCGTCCTAAGCAGCGAGGTTGTGACGAAGTCCGCCATTGCCAGTGGAAAGCTGGCGGAGCCGGAACTCGCTCGGACAGACGCCGAAGCGCCGCGCAAAGGCACGCGTGAAGCTCGCGTTGTTCAGATAGCCGGCGTCGTAACCAATATTCGAAACAGGCTTATCTGTTGTCTGAAGAAGAACGGACGCGCACACCAGCCGTTCTTCGCTCAACGCTTCAGCGATGGAGATACCGAACACGGCTCTGAACCCGCGCGTAAGCTTGGCGCGGTTGAGGCCGCAGGCGCGGCTGATACCATCAAGCGTAAGCTTCTTGTTGAACTGCTCGGCCAGCATTTGCTTCGCGGCGAACAGGCGCTGCATATCGGATGCGGAGAGGCCGCTTCCGGCATGAAGTGGAATAAGCTTGTCGTGTAGCGAGAGCTGGACCGTCTCACACAAGAGTTCGAGCCCCTTCGCGGTGCGATAGGCGACGCACGCGGCGCCCGTGAGTTCGTAATGAAACGCCTTGGCGGCGATGGCGCGAAGTTCTGACGGTAGATGAAACACACCAGTTGTCATTGCTCTGCGCCCGTCGATGGACGCGCTGAAATCATCCAGCCAGCGCTCGTGCACCAGACAGTTGATCGACGCGGTGTTGCGCTTTGCCGACTTGCCGGATTCGATTTTGCCGATTTCCAAAGCCAATTCGTCGCCGGTGAATTGATAGGCGATTTGATACCAAACGCCCTTCGGCAGCAGAGACGGCATAGGATCGGCGGCCCCGAACACCAGGATCACTTGTGTCGTGGGCCGAAGAATTTCTGCCGCAGGCACGACACGCGGCTCAGGCGATGCATCGCCGTCATCGCCTGCCGTTGTCCAGCTTTCGCAACTGGACGCCAGTTTGAGCCACGCTTCGCCTCGAACGAGATCGTCGGTCATGTCACTCCCCGCGCTGACCATCTGAGCGGCCTAGCGTCAGGGCACTCATACGACCTGTCCGATAGGTCTGCAAGAGCTATCTGAAAGGTCTGGACGAGATCGGCGATGATCGTGCCAAAACAGCCAAGCCGGCGCAGGGGAGCTGCACCGGCGTAGCCGTAAAATTATCCAGGAAAAGAGCCAAAAAGCGCCCAGTTTGCCGGGCGCTTTTTGTTTAGCGATCGCCGAATTTCGCGGTCAGCTGAAGGCCGACGGTGCGGGGCTGAATGACCGCCGCGGAATAGGGGTTGAAGCCCACCGCGACCTGTGAACCCAGCGATGTGATCCCACGCGAGTCGCCCACATTCTTGGCGAACACCGAGAGCTCCCAGTTCTGATAGGTCGCCCCAGCGTGCAGATTCACGACGGTATAGCTCGGCACCGTTACAGGGCTGCGGCCGCTGTAGTCGGAGATACGATCGCCGACGTAGTTCACCGACCCACCGATATTCGCGGTCACTGAGCCATTCACCGCCCACTGATAGTCCGCGAGGAGCGAACCGGACCAATGCGGCACGAACGGCAAGCGGTCGCCGTCAAGAGCACTGGCTGCCGGGGCCGGCGACGTGAGATTCGCTTCCGTATAAGCCGCGTTCAAACCCAGGGTCAGACCGTTGATCGGCATATAGGTGAGCGCGCCTTCCCAACCTTCAGTACGCGCGTCACCACCGTTGACGATGTACTGGAAGATGCTCGCGCTCGTCTGGATCTGCACGTCCTTCCAGTCGTTGTAGAAAAACGCGGTGTCGAAGACGAGCTTGTTATCCAAAAGCGTCGCTTTGTAACCGGCTTCGTAGCTCGTCACCTTGTCCGGCGAGAACGAAGTCGGCACGCCGAGGAAGCTCGGGGCAGCGTTCGGGCCGCCGGGGCGATAGCCCGTCGCCACCTTCGCATAAACCATCTGGTTCTCGTCGATCTTGTAGCGCGGCGTGACCTGATACAGCGCAATGCGATCGGTGGTCGTGGTCGGATCGACGGTGAACGGCGGAATGAGGAAGCCGCCGTAGTTCTGCGAATACTGCTGATGATCGTAGGCGAGACGCAGGCCTGCGAACACGTCGAACTGATCGTTGAAGTGATAGGTGACGTTTCCAAACACCGAGTATTCGGTGTACTGCGACTTGATGAAGGCCTTGATCGGCGTGTCGGGCAGTCCCGTAATGGGCAGGCCCGTGTCGGTGTAAACCGCGTCGACATAAGGGATCTCGTTCAGGTCATTTTCGTGCGTGAAATATGCGCCGAACTGATACTCCAGAGCACCGCCGAACGCGGTATCGCTTGCACGCAGTTCCTGCGTGAAACGGTCGGTGTTTTCGAACTGGTGCAAAATTATGCCGCCGTCGGTGATACCCAGCACGAGATCCAGCAGTGGGCCGAAGGAAAGCGTGGCGTCCGACTGGAAATTCGCGTTGAGGACCTGATAGGTCGAGGACGAAACGACATTGAGGCTGCCCCAGTTGCCATCGATCGTGGCGTTGTAGAGGTTCAGGCGCTCCTTCTGATGTTCGGCAAGGTAACGGAACTGTTCGAGGTCGCCATAGATCGGCTTGAGTGTCGCGATGTCGACATCTTCGACCGGCGAGCCGTCGTTGTGCACGTCTTGCATGATCGTCGAGAACGTCGCCTTGATGTTGGCGTTGACATCCCATGCCAAAGCGATGCGGCCGCCATGGAAGCGGCTCGGGTTGTCATTGTCATTGCCGTGCACATTGTCGATGAAGCCCGGCTCGAACCGGTCGTACGCGCTGGCCTTGAGCGCGAGTTTGTCGTCGATGAGCGGCACGTTGACCGAACCGGACAGGCGATAACCGTCGCCGCCGTCGGAAACATTATCGCCGCCAACCGTCAGGTGGCCAAAGAATGCGGAGCTGTCGGGCTCCTGCATGACGTATTTGAAGAGACCGCCCATGGCGCCGGCGCCATAAAGCGTACCTTGAGGCCCTTTCAGGACTTCGATGCGCGCAACGTCGGCCGGATCAAGGTCCGCGGTATTGCCGCTGCCGCCGGTATAAGCGTTGGCCGATCCGACCGGAGATTCATCGATATAGAGAGAGGTCGTGGCTCCCGGCTGCGCCTGACCCGTCGTGATGCCGCGGAGCGTGATCTGCTGGAAGCCGGGAGAACTTGAGGTGAGCGAAAGACCTGGGATTTGGGCCGCGAAATCGCGAACATCCGTGATGCCCTGGCTCGCAAAGGTCCTTGCGTCCAACGCCGTGATCGAGGCCGGAACGTCCTGAAGCTTCTCGGACTTCTTTTCAGCCGTCACGACAACTGTCTCGATTTGCCCGCTATCCGCATCGGCGGCGCGCGCGATGGTTGTCGCGTTCAGCCCGAAGACGAGGCTTGCAACAGCGCTGCCCAGAAGCAGGCGCGACTTGAAATCGATCATGGTACGAATGCGCATAGGTCCCCTCATACGACACAAAGACACGACAGACTCTACACACGAGCCCGCACGATGAACCTTTGATGACTTTGCAGACCGGCATTTTGGTTGTGCGGCAAGGGCGCGATGGGCCGATTTGCCAGCGTAGCCGGTATATTAACCAGCCCATCATCGGAAGCCGCCATGCAGTCTATTCCTCTCGATAGCGTCGCCGCGATGCTCGATGGTCACATCGATTGTGTGCACGAAAAAGGCAGCTTACAGCCGGTGCGCTACCGCCTGGCCGATGCGCCATTCCTCGACCCCGGGGTAATAAAATCGGCCACCTTTCCCGGTGGCCTGCGCCTGCGCCTCACTACCAACAGCCGGACCATTCGCCTTGAGGTTCAGCAAACGCTCGCAACGATCCCGGGCCGCGAGTGGTGGACGGCGGATTACGAACTGCACATCGACGGCAAATTCGACCGAAGAGTCTCCCCCATCGGCGGCGCGCAGATATTTGTCGGCGGCGCGGTTACAGGCGATCCACGCGCGATTCTTACAGTCGACGACCTGCCGCCCGGCGAGAAAAACATCGAGCTGTGGCTTCCACACGTCGCAATAACCGCGATCACCGCGCTCTATATCGATGACGGAGCCAGTTTGAGCGCATGGCCGGACACGCGGCCGCGCATTCTTTTCCACGGCAGTTCGATCACACAGGCAGCCGATGCCGAAAGCGGCACCCTCACCTGGCCCGGTGTCGCGAGCGCAAAAGCGAATTTGCGCCATCTCAATCTCGGCTGGGCAGGATCATGCCTGATCAGCGGATTCGCAGGCCGTCTCCTGCGCGACGAACCAGCAGACGCCATCGCTCTCGAACTCGGCGCCAACATCTGGGAGAACGGTCTGCTCAAAGAGCGCACGTTCACCGATTGCACACAGGCACTCCTCACCATCATTCGTGAGAAGCATACCGTCACGCCGATCGTGATTGTCTCCCCAATCGCATTCGCGCAAGGCGACGATGCGACCAATGGCTTCGGAATCTCTCTTGGTCGAATGCGCGAGTTGCTCGACGGTGTGGTCTCGACCCGCAAAGCGGCCGGGGATGCGAACATGCACTATCTCTCCGGCATATCACTCTCCGGACGGACGGACTTGAGCGATTTGCCCGATGGCATTCACCCGAACGCAAAAGGCAACCGCATCATAGGTGAGCGATTTTTCGAGCACATGCTCGCACCTGGAAAACCGCTGGCGCCGCCACGCTAGGGCTTGCGCTTTCCGTTGGTCTTTCGCGCGCAGAACGACAGAAAGCCTGCCGCCATGAAATCCGCCATGCGCGCCTTCACGGCCGGGAGGTCATCGGAGTGACAGAGGCCGTTTGACAGCCGGTCGAGGCGGCCACTGCGGGACAGCGAGTGCATGAAGCTACCGGTCACGAAGTGATAGCCCCAAAAGATGTTCTCCTCCGACACATCCGGCAGCGCCTTGCGCAGAATGCCGATAAGACGAAGCACGACCGGATCGAAATGCTTGTCGAACATAGCTGCACCTTCCGGTGTGTTCGATAGTTGCGAGCCGAACGCGCCGTAATTCCGCCAGCCCTGGCCGCCGGCCATGTACAAATCGAAGTCGGTGTCCAGAAACGCATGCAGCGCGCCGGCCACGGTCGGCTTTCCGCGCACATCCTTTTCATATTGGTCGAGCGCCTTCATGCGGCGTTCGCTGGTGACGCTGGCGCGGCGAACAAAGACCTGGGTGAACAGGTCGAACTTGTCCTCGAAGTAGTAATGCATCAGCGAGGTGTGGACGCCGATCTTCTGCGCCACGTCGCGCAGCGTGACGCCATAGAGGCCGTGCTTCGAAAAAAGATGTTCCGCGGCGTCGAGCGTTTGCTCGAGTGTCTCGGCACGCTGCTCGGCCTTCGTGCGCGGGACTTTCTTGGTCTTCGCCTTCTTTGTGGACTTTGCCTTGGCGCGTGTCATCAATCCGACCTTTGCTGCGTGCGGACCCTCGCCGGAATGGACTCCCCTCATCCGACCGGTCAGGCCATTGCGTATTCCGCACGAAGGCGATTCTTGTCAATCTTTCCGGTGGCCGCCAGCGGCATATGGTCCACATGGATCACCTGATCGGGGATCCACCAGTCGGCGACATTGCCTCTGAGCGCGTTCAGCAGCGCTTCGTCATCGAGCTGATGGTTTTTCTGCGGCTCGACGACGAGAATTGGGCGCTCACCCCATTTCGCATCCACCTGTCCGATCACGGCGACGAGACCGACGCCCGGCACCTTGCCCACCAGTGACTCGATTTCCGCGGGGTTGATCCACTCGCCGCCGGATTTGATGAGGTCCTTGGAGCGCCCGCAAATGGTGAGGTTCCCCTGATCGTCGATGATCGCCAGATCGCCGGTGTCGAAATAGCCCTCACCGTCCAGAGCATGCGTGTCGGCCTTGAAATAGTGCTCCACAACGCTTGCGCCTCTCACCTTGAGGTGACCCGTCACATTGCGCTGTTGCTGAAGCGTTGCGCCATTCGCGTCGGTGAGTTTCAGATCCAGTCCCACAGGTGGTCGCCCCGATGCGATCGCTCGGCTTCGTCCACGCGCCGGCGCTATCGTTCCAAGCGGAGAGAGTTCGGTCATGCCCCAGCTGGTTTGCACGCGCGCCTTCAGACGGGTCTCAAGTCTCTCGATCAAAGCATCGGGACAGGCCGCGCCGCCAATGACGATGCGTTCCAGCGTCGGAACATCGCCGCCCGTGGCATCGAGATGATCGAGTAGGCCAAGCCACACGGTCTGAACACCGGCGGCGAGTGTGACGCCTTCGCGATTTATGAGCGACGCCAGTTTCGCACCGTCCAGTTCGCGGCCAGGAAGAACGAGTTTCGCGCCGACGGCGGGCGCGGCGAACGGAAAGCCCCAGCCATTGGCGTGAAACATCGGCACGGCAACGAGAACCGTGTCGGATTCCGTCAGTGCGAGCGCATCGGCCTGCAACGCCCGCAACGTGTGGAGATAGTTGGAACGATGTGTGTAGAGCACGCCTTTCGGGGCGCCGGTCGTGCCCGATGTGTAACAAAGTCCGGCAGGCATATTCTCATCGAAGTCGCCCCAGACCGTTTCTCTGCCAAACCCGGAAAGCAGTGTTTCGAATTCGAAGGTTCTGCGATCCGCAACGGTCTTCAGCTGCGCTTGCGCACCATCGAGGAGCACGACGACTTCGATCGAACGGCAACGCGCGGCAATCTCGCCCGCGATATTGGTGAGACCGGCGCCGACGGTCAGCACACGGTCCTCCGCCTCATTCACCATCGCCGCGAGATGCGCAACAGTCAGACGCGGATTCAGCGTGTGGCACACGAACCCCGCGCCCATCGCGCCGTAATAGAACTCAAGATGGTGCTGCGTATTCCATGCGAGCGTCGCGACACGGTCGCCGGGAGTAAGCCCGAGCGCCAATAGCGCGCCGGAAAGCCGGTTGCTGCGCGTCCGCAACGCCGCGTAACCGATCCGCCCCGCATCGGCCGTAACCACTTCGCGGTCCCCCAACCACTTCGCGGCATGATCCAGGAATTTGTCGACGGTGAGCGCGTAGGTTTGCATGGGCCTGTGTGAAGAAGATCGAAACCGGCCGCCGGCCGGCTGGGTACCAGCCGGCGGCCGTGAGCAAAGCCCCCTCTAGAATGCTTTCGTCACGCGGATGCCATATTGGCGCGGCAGGCCTGCGTAGAGACCTCCGGAATTGTTAGACACCACGTATTGCTGGTTGGTCAGATTGTCGCCGTAGAGCGTCAGCAACCAGCCCTTGGTTTGGAACTCAAGCTGGGCGCCAAGCAGATCGCGCACGCCGAGACGATCACCGAGCGCAGCATCATCGAAGATAGACGCCCACTGTCCCGACACATGAGCAAAATTGACACGCGGTGTCAGCGTATCGCTTTCGCCGACATTGAAAATGTACTGAGCACCCAAATTATAGGTGAAGCTTGGCGCATACGTGATCGGACTACCCTTGAGATTAACGCAGTAGGGATTCGTGCCGCCAGTTGCCGTATCGCACGTCGCGCCCAAACCCTTGTAGTAGTTTGCAAGAACGCCGTAGCGCGGATCTGTGAGCCAATATGTGCCGAGCGAACTCTTCAGCAAGCCCACATTGGCTGAGAACGAGAACTGCCCAAAGTTCGCCTGTGTCTCCGCTTCGAGACCGTAAATCTTGGTCGTCTTCGGTAAGTTGATCTCGTAGCTGGTATTGGGATGATCCGGCGGAGACAGTGTGACCTGGAAGTGATTGTATTCTGTGTAGAACGCATCGACTTCCGTACGAAGGTGTCCGTCGAACCAAGAATTCCGCTTCCAGCCGATTTCGTAGTCCGTGTCGGTTACCGGCTTGAAAGGCGCGGGGCCGCTCGAGAGTGTATCGAAAGTGTTGAGACCACCGCCGGTGTAACCCGTCGCCACGAAAGCATAAAGGAAGTCACCTTCATCGTTTGTCCAGTCAAGCGCACCCTTGTAGGTGAGATGGGACGACGCCTGGGTCTCTACGTCGCGAACGACTTGCGGGTTTGGATTTCCCGAAAGGAAGCCGTTGCCGTAGTTCCACAGATCCACGTTGTTGTGTGAGCGGGTTTCGGTCCAACGGCCACCGAGCGAAGCAGAGAATCCGCTGCCAAGCTTGGCTTCAACCTGACCAAAACCAGCAATATCTAGATTGGTCGTGGTCCCTTGGAAAGTATAGGACGTGTATTGGTAAAGGTTGCCGGCCTGCGGCGTGGGATCAGACCCAATTCGTTGACCTACCGCAATCCAGAATTGGTAAGGATTGCGCCAACCATAGTCGTTTTCTTGGAAGTACACGCCACCAACCCAAGTAATCGGTTGGTTATCTGACGAAACGAGATCGAACTCTTGTGAAACGACTGTTTCATCGACGTCATCGTAGAACGTCCAGTTATTGGTCGTACCGAAGTACGGATAGTCACTGGGATTTCCATAATCGGTCAGGTCAAGATCGGATCTCCATTGGCCGACACCACGATTCCAGTCCGTGATAGACTGCAGCCGCGTACCACCGCCAAAGGTGTAGCTCGCGTTCAGAATAACGCGCTGCTCTTGGTCCATACGACCGGACGGTGCGTTGCTCGTGATGTGGTATAGATTGCTGTCATGGTATGGATTGGTCGTGCCAAAGACGCCGTAAAGCGGCTGCACCGGCGAGCCCACCGGCTGAAGCTGCGAGTAAGGAACGGCGAATGCGGCTCCGAAGTCCTGATAAAGCGCGTCGTATTTGAGCGAGACTCTGAGGGCTTCAGTCGGTTGCCACAAGACGCTCAAGCGGCCGGCAGCTTCATTCAGGTCGGCATTCTTGTAACCCGGCTTGCAGCCATCATACTTGAAGTTCGGGCAATTATCGGCCGGATCGCGGTCGATGACAGTGTAGAAGCTGTCACGCCGTTCGCCGAAACCTGAAATGCGCACCGCCAGGTCATCCGTAAGCGGAATATCGACAGCTCCCTGCAAACCGACATCGTTGTAATTGCCATACTGGCTTTGGATATAACCGTGATAACCGCCGTCGAGCACCGGATCGTTCGTCGTTACGAACACCGCGCCGCCGGTCGCATTCTGACCGACGAACGTGCCCTGCGGGCCGCGATAAACTTCGACGCTTTTAATGTCGTAGTAGGGTTCGGCTGTCAGGTAGCCGGGAAATGTCGATGCGCCGTCGCGATAGGTCACGACGCCAACCGGGGTCTGCGTGTTGTGCTCGCCTTTGCCGATGCCGCGGATGTCGAAATCGACGCCCTGTCCCAGATCGTTGACGGTCACATTCGGCGCAATAAACTGAAGTCCGTTGACGTTCGTGATATCGCGGGCCTGAAGATCGTCACCGCTTAAAACGCTTGCCGTGATCGGGGTCTTCATGAGGTCTTCGACGCGGCGTTCGCCCGTCACTACCACCGTTTCAATCTGATCTTTCGAGCCGGATGTCGATGCGGTCTGCGCATACGCTGCAGTGCAGCAAGTGAGCGCCAGAACGGACGCGGACAGGTTCAAAATACGCTTCATGGTTCCCCCCTTTCGCCAAACGGCGATCGCACATGCTCTTCGGCACTGTCGCGGACGCTGGCAGGAAACCGCCCGAGCGTCAATATTCATTCACACGCGTATGAATATCTTTTACCCGGGAGTGATGCGCCCGCGTCACGCCCGGAGGCAATCGTTAAGATATTCACTCGTGTGTGAACGTTGACGGGGGCCGCTCTGCGGGGGCATGGTTGGGAAAAGCACCGGCAAAATGGTGCAAAGGGGAGACGCCGTGAACAGCGATATCGCCGCGCGAAGCGCCGTCTCTGCCGGTATCGAGAGTCATTCTGCAAGAGTTGGCGTGCGCGCGTGGATCGCGCTCATCGCGCTATGCCTCGTCTACGTTTTGAATTTCCT
>Ga0068853_100001157_pt1 | contig 18737 bp, 9 predicted proteins | sample KBSCornC32_FD_65655 | JGI IMG/M metagenome (GOLD analysis project Ga0068853, IMG submission 65655) | Corn rhizosphere microbial communities from Kellogg Biological Station, Michigan, USA - KBS Corn C3-2 | ecosystem: Host-associated > Plants > Roots > Rhizosphere > Soil ...
GCTTCCAGCCCCCGTCGGCAAATGCATCCAGCGCAAAACTATCGATGCGCTGCCCCAGCTTGATATTCTCCCGAAGACGTATCACGTTAAAGGTTACCTGCTTACCGAGATCGGCGACAAGATCAGCCTGCTTCACCGCATCATCCGTCGCCCAATAGCTGTACCTGTCTCCGTCCACCAGCCGCGCAGGCCCGTACGACCGGACATCACCTCCACGGATATTGCTCGCCTCAAAGGACGCCCCGCGCGCAAGATTTACCGAAAATATCTGCCGCAAAAGATCCCCAAACCCCTTCAGCGACGCCACGTCATGCTGATCCAATACCCCCTTGCGGTTGGGCGCCAGCCCAAGATCAAGATCGGCGCCGCGCCCCACACTCTGGTAATACAGATCCAACAGCTGATACGGCGACTTCACCTGCCCGTCCTGCGCTTCATGATAGAACCATCCCGGCCTCAACGGCACGTCGCACTCCGCCGGCAGCCAGAACTTTCCGTTCCGCGTACCCTCCGTAGCCTCCCAGTATTTATTGTAGCCATTGGCCGGTTGCTTACCCGCATCCGGCGCCTCCGGCGTATACGTTGCCCAACAGGTGGTACCGGCATGCCCTTCCTCATTTCCTACCCAACGTACGTCGGGACCGATATCTCCAAAAATTACAGCGCCGGGCTGCAACCGGCGCACGAGCGCCCAGGTCGTATCCCAGCCATAATAGGTTGTCCTGTCGATCTTCCGCAGTTCCCGCGTTCCACCATAGTAGCCGTCCCCTCCGTTCGCCCCGTCATGCCAGGACATGAACAGCGGACCATAACCCGTATAAAGCTCCTTTATCTGCGCCCGGTAGGTCTTCACATATGCAGGAGTACCATATTGAGCGTTGTTCCGGTCCCATGGCGAACAATACAACCCCATCTTCATCCCCAACTGCTGACAGGCCTGCTGGTACTCCCTCACCATATCTCCATGACCACCCTTCCAGAGGCTTTTCGTGATATTGTGCTCCGTCGTTTTTGTCGGCCAGAGACAAAGCCCGTCGTGATGCTTGGCTACGATCACCACACCCCTGAACCCTCCGGCCTTCGCGGCCCCTACGATCTGCCCGGCATCAAAATCCACCGGGTCGATCAGCTTCGGATCCTCATCCCCATATCCCCATTCCTTATCCGTATACGTATCTACTCCGAAGTGGATAAGACAATACATTTCCATCTCGTGCCATGCCAGCTGCCTCGGACTGGGCAAAACCCCGTACGGCTTTGGCGGAGCGACGGCGCTCATACGGGCTCCCGCGGCCTTCCGACCCCTAATTCCCTGGGCCTGCACCTTCAGACCACCCTCACCCAATACACCAGTCCCCGCCACCAACAATGCAACTGCAATCAATTTCATACTTATTAATGTTTTAGCCATTCCGCCGGAATATCCTGCGGTTCGCTGCCGTTATAACTATATTTCAGCCGCAACGCATACCCTCCCCCGCCTTCGATAAAATCCAGCGCCAGCTTATGCAGCCCCTTCTTCAGCGCCACCTGCCCGCTCTTCTCCAGCGGCGGGTGATTCCCGTCATTATTGACCACCTCCCTGCCCGCTATATTCAGCACCCCCCCGTCATCACACGTCAGGAATAGGCTATAAACCCCATCCTTCGGCACATCTACATACCCCCTGTACTGCAGCCCAAACGACGGCGCCTCCAACGCCTTCGGCACAGCAACCGCCCCGACCGTCATTACCGTGTCCGGCTGACGGCCAGCCATACCCGCAACAGACTTGAAGCTCTCCTTATACCGGCTGCATACCAGCCCATCCCCGACAGACGCCACACGCTCGGGCTCGGCAAGCGACTGCTTCTCGAATTTCAGATCGTAGACATCACCCCTCGTCCCATCCGGCCGGAAAGCCGCTATCTTCAGCTGCTCAGATTTGCTGATGACCAGCGGACCACTCAACACCGCCGAACCACCTGATACACCTGAAACTCCCGTCACCCCCAAAGCACCAGTCACCGCCGAACCATCCGTCACCCCCGAACCTCCTGAAACCCCGGAACCACCCGTCACCCCCGAACCGGCGACAGGCACGCTGCCATCCGTCGTATAACGGATCGTCAGATCCTCCAGTGGCTTGCTGATCGCAAGAGTATCCTTGTCGGTGAACACATTCGACGAAAGAAAGCCCTCCAGATCGGGCAGCCGGTAGTGTACCTTCATTGCATCGAGACGCCGATACCCCAGACGCAATCGCCGCTGATAGGAGTCATAGTCCTTCCGCGCCGTCCACAACACCTCCGCAAGCGCCGTCATCCTCGGCATATACATATAGTCCGCACGGTTCTCCGTAGGAATATACTCCGTCCAGATATTCGCCTGAGCCCCCAGAATATTTTTGGCCTGTTCTCCCGTCAGCCCCCTCGGGACAGGATTGAAATTATATACCGCCGGCAGCGAATTCCGGTCCTGCCTGCCGTCGAAATACAGGGGATTGCCCGGAGTCATAATGACCGGATTCCCGTTCTGAGCCGCTTCGACAGGCGCCTTCGGCACCCAGGTCCTCCAATACATCACCATCGCCGTCTTGCTGATACCCCCTTCGAGTATCTCGTCCCACCCGATCAGCCTGCGACCTTTGGAGTTAAAGAACTGCTCCATCTTTCGGATAAAATAACTCTGCAGCTCAGCCGTATTTTTCAACCCCTCTTTTTCCATCAGCCGTTTGCATTCCTCCGATTTTGCCCACAACGTCCTGTCCACCTCGTCGCCGCCGATATGCAGATAGGTACTCGGAAAAATATCCATGATCTCGGAATATACATCCTCAGCAAAACTATACGTCGTAGGCAGACAGGGACAGATAGGAGTGGAGAACAACTTTCCAAAAACACTCGTCCCGTCACAGCTCAAAAAATTATACTGGTTGATCGCCGCCATCATATGCCCCGGCATATCTATCTCCGGAATGATATCGATATGCCTGTCCGCGGCATAGGCCACCAGAGCCTTCATTTCTTCCTGTGTATAAAAACCGCCGTACAGCTGCTTTCCGTCTCTTTCGATAATATGCGACGGGTCGATCGCCATGTCCGGGTTCTCTTTCGCCTGCCGCATACACGCCGAATCCTGGTTGTTAAAGGTCCGCCATGCGCCCCGCTCCGTCAGTAAAGGATATTTTTTGATCTCTATCCGCCATCCCTGGTCATCCGTCAGATGAAGATGGAACTTATTGAACTTATACAACGCCATAAGGTCAATGAACTTCCGGAGATAACCGATCGAAAAAAAATGTCTCGACACATCCAGGTGCATACCCCTCCACGCATAAGCCGGCGCGTCCTGGATCGTTACCGCCGGCAACACCAGCCCCGCACTGGCTCCAGCGCCAACTCCTCCACCACCAGCACCAGCCTCAATACCACCAACCCCAGCCCCACTTCCCTCCACCGGCAGCAGCTGCCGGATCGTCTCCACTCCCCTGAACACCCCCGCCGCCGTTCTCGCCGACAACAACACATGTCCGGGCCTGATTATTAATTTATATCCTTCCTCCGCCGCTACGCTCTCATCCTTTTTCATCTCGATACAAGGCTTCCCCGCAACACGAACGCCCGCAACCAGGCCGTTCCCGAACAACCGGTTCAGCGCCTCCGCCTCCTTCGCAAAAACATCCGCACCCACCAGCACCGTGCCCGGCTCAGCTACAAATTCACCATCCGCCGGCCACAGCGAAGTCGGCCAGGGTATGATGGGATACCGCGTCGCCGTCTCATGCGTCAGCGAATCCAATATCGGTTTGTCCAGCGTTCGCAGCTCACTATGTCCGCCCTTCAACGCATCGAACACCACTACTTCATTGACACCCTTCTTCAACCAGCCTGCAGGGACATATATCGTCTGCTGCGGACCGATCTGCCAGTATTTCCCCAGATTTCGACCATTCAGAAAAACAACCCCTTTTCCAAATCCCCGCATGTCCAGATACACATCGCGCTGCTGGCTCACACTAAAACTTCCCTTGTATAACCCCGGCTGATTCCCATGCCCCTTCCCAGCCTCAAACCTAAACCTTCCCACCCCGGCCGAAACCTTCGCCGCTGCTGCCGGCCCGATCCTCTCCAACGGGAACCGATACATCTTCCAGTCATACAGCTCCTGTCCATTCAACGTCACAGACTCCGTTATCCCCTGCCGGTTATCCGCCAGAAACGGTCCATAATTGATCCTTCCGTTATTCTCCACCAATATATCCAGCACTGCTCCCGCAGGCACCCCATCCAGCCAGATAGAATCCTGGTTCAGCCTCCTGTCCAGCACACCCTGCCGGCGGCCATTTATATATATGACGGCGTAGTCCCTCAGCCGCTCCGGCCGCAGCCAGCCGCTCGCGGCAGTTCCAACAACAGTCCTGTACAAAACAAGACCATAAGCCTGCCCCAGATCCTCAAAGCAGAGAGGTCTCCTCCCCGCCACAGGATCCGGCAGATTATCAAACAACCCCGCATAGGCCGTCAGCCGGATAGGAGGAATACACACCGCCACCTTCCTCGCCGGGACAGGCGGCAGCCGCTGCCCCGCGGGCAAATGCTTTTCGATCACCCGGCGAAAGGCATAATATTTTTCTGTAGGATTCCCCTCCTCATCCAGCGGCGCATCATAGTCATAGCTGGATACCTGCGGCGAATAGGGTGAATGCTGATTCATATTCGCGCCATTCATAAAACCCCGCGTAGTCCCCCCATGAAACATATAAATGTTCACAGATATCCCGGCACTGAGTATCTTGTCATAGACCGCCGCGGCATGTTCCACACCCGTATGCGCATGCGCCTTCCCCCAGTCATCGAACCAGCCCGGATACCACTCCGCAATATAATAAGGACCCTTGCCATCATGGTATTTATTGATCAGCGCCTTCACCTTCCCCGGATCCTCCTCCCCGTTGACGGCCGGCAAATAGCCCGGTAGATGTCCCCGCCCCATTTGCTCGGCGCCATCACAGGTAAACAAAAGCCCGTCGAATCCGGCTTCCCGGAATATCTGCCTGTTCAGATCGAGATAACTCTTGTCGTCGCTGTAAGAACCATACTCATTCTCCACCTGCACCATCAGGATATTTCCTCCATGCGTCACCTGCAGCGGCGCCAGCTGCCGCCCCAGCTGCATGATGTAATTCCGGTAGGCCTCTATGAATCGCGGATCCTTGCTCCTCACCCTCACCGTGCTGTCCTTCAGCAGCCAGTATGGATATCCACCGAACTCCCACTCGGCACAGACATATGGGCTCGGCCGCAGCACCACCCACAAACCCTCCTCACCGGCTATCCGCACAAACTCAGCAATATCATTGTTACCCGCAAAATCATATTTACCCTTCTCCGCCTCGTGCACGTTCCAGAATACATAGGTGCCGATCGTATTCAACCCCATCGCCCGGGCCATCTTCATCCTGTCCCTCCAATACTCCCGCGGAACCCTCGTATAGTGCATGTCGCCGCTGATTATTTGTAGCGGCTTCCCGTCCAGCAAAAAACTGCTGTCCCCAAACGAAAAGCTATGCTTCGCCCCCCCCACGACTCCGCTCCGCTGCGCCTCCTTCCCCTCACCCACTACCCCGCTTCTCTGCGCCAACAACATATCCTTAACAAAAAAAACAACAATAAGAGAAAGGACTATTCTTTTCATATACTGCCTTTAGACAATTTTTTCAACCAAATTGCCTACAAGGTCAACAAAAATATTTGTAGTTTAGTGTTTTAACCGGAACAAACGATTGCGTATCCGGTATATCTCAACTGCTTTGAAGAATAAAAATGTCGATATTCTCGCTCTGTGGAAACTCATCAGCACGCATGATGACCCCAAAGCATTTGAATCCCTCTTCTACCTTCTCAACCCGCCACTGATCAAGTTTTCCATGATGTACCTCCACCAGAAGGAAGTGGCAGAGGAGATCGTCTCCGACGTTTTCGTAAAATGCTGGCTCAACAGAAAAACCCTGACCGAAGTGCGTAATATTGACACATATTTGTACGTCGCGGTAAAGAACCAGTCCCTCAATCACCTGAAAAAATACTCCCACATCCACCTCGTCCAGGTGGAAGATTCCAACGAGCTCAGGTTTCTGAAACCCAATACACCCCACGAAACACTCGAGAAAAAAGAACTGCTGTTCAAGATGGAGCAATCCATCGAACAACTGCCCCAGCAATGCCGCATCATCTTCCGACTCATCAAGGAAGAAGGCATCAAATACAAAGAGGTCGCCGAGATACTGAACATCTCCCCCCGTACCGTCCAGACCCAGTTGTTCCGGGCTATGAAAAAACTCAGCGCCGTCCTCACCGGCTACCTCAACCCCACATCCGACAACGACCTCACCCCCGGCAAAAGCGACACAATTCTGACCATCCTCCTCCTCCTGACCCTCGGTCAAATATTTTTTTCCGGCTTGTAGGCAATTCCCTCCAAATTATTGTCCACCTCTTTAAAGGCCGCAGACAACAACCCGCCGCCTGTCACAATCTGCTTTATGACCAATGACCGCTTTATCATACTGCTCACAAAGGAATTATGCGAACAACTCACTGACACTGAGCGCGAAGAGCTATTCTCTCTCCTAAAGGACAATCCTCACTACCGCGACCAGCGCGAGTTGTTCAAAGCATACTGGGAAAAGGACCGTAACGAATACCAGGCCAGTTCCGCCCTCTTCAAAAAAGTACAGGAAAAGATCAGGGCCGAAGAGGCCGCGATCCCCTCCCCCGATCCACTCCTGCCGGCACCCGAACCACTCCCCCGCCGGAACAACATCCGCCGCATCTGGTACAGCGCCGCAGCAGCCCTTATCCTCACCATCGGCGGCCTCACTTACTATAATTCGTCTCCCAAACCAACCGGCACAGAGACCGCCGCCCGCTGGCTCCAGACCGCGACCCGGCCAACAAAAAAAGACGTCCTGACCCTCCCCGACGGCACCCTCGTCACCCTCAACTCGGCGACGACCATAAAATATCCCGACCATTTCGGCGACAGCACACGCGAAGTCTATCTCGATGGAGAAGCCTATTTCGACGTCAGCAAAAACCCCGGCCACCCCTTCATTATCCACGCCGACAAAATGAATATCCGCGTCCTGGGCACCTCGTTCAACGTCAAATCCTATAAGAACGAAGCCTCCGGCGAGGCCACGCTGATCACCGGCTCCATCGAGGTCACCCTCAACGACCGCCCCTCCGACCGCATCATCCTGAAACCAAAAGAAAAACTCGTTGTACAAAATAACCGAATCACAAAAAAACAACTGGGCCCCGCCCCAACCACCCCCGACAGCGCCGGCAAAAGCACCCGCTACGCGCTAACCAATCTTACCTATTTCAACAACAACGTCCACACCGTCGTCGAAACCTCCTGGGTGGAGAACAAACTGGTGTTTAGCAACAGGGACTTTGTCGACATATCCGGCGATCTCGAAAGATGGTACGGCGTACACATCGAATTCATGACCGAACGCGCAAAACACTACAACTTTTCCGGCTATTTTGAAAAGGAGACCTTACCCGAAGCGCTGGAAGTCCTGAAAATGATCGATCATTTTAACTATAAGATCGAAGATTCAACTGTATATATCTATTAAACCAAAACACACTAAATGAGACGCCTGAAAAGGCGGGAACCGCCCTGAAGCAAATCCCCGCCACGCAATGCTTAAAGATTCGGTATGCCGTTATCTCTGGTACAGATCGCGGCAATTATAAACCTTTAACTCAGTAAACATATGAAATTTTTGAAACACCCCAAAATGGGTGTAATGGGGAACCCATGGTTGCTTAAGTCCATATTAATCATGAAACTAACGCTAATTCTCTTATTATTTTTTAACCTCAACGTCTGCGCGGATGCCTTCTCGCAGACAAGGGTCACCCTTAACCTCAAGGCAGCCGACTTCAAAAAAATAATGTCGGGTATCGAGAAACAAAGCATCTATCACTTCGTCTACAGCGAACGCAAAATACCCGACCTCAAAGGCATCGACGTCAACGTCCGTGACGAAGAAGTGCCCGCACTGCTCGACGACCTGTTGACTGGCTCCGGCTTCAAATACAACCTGCTCGCCAATCACCTCATCGTGATCACCAAGGTCGAAGACGAAGTCCCCGTAATGGCTCCCCCCTTCACCGGGAAAGTTACCGACGAGAAAGGTCAGCCCCTCGTAGGCGCCTCCGTCCGGATAAAAGGCTCCAAAACTGGGACCAGCACCGACGCCAACGGATCATTCACCCTCGAGGTCCCGGATAATACGACACTCGTCATCAGCTACCTCGGCTACGAAGACAAAGAAGTCGCCGCCACCGGCACCAGCGCGCTCAACATCCAGCTCAAGCTCGCCAACAACAGCCTCAACGAAGCCGTGGTCATCGGCTATGGCACGCAGAAAAAGGTCAACCTCACAGGCGCCATCGCAACCGTCAACGCAGACAAGCTCGAAGGTCGCCCCATGGTAAACCTCGCCGACGGTCTCGAAGGGCTCATCCCGAACCTCAACGTCAACCTCAACACCGGCCAGCCCGGCACCAAAGCGACGTTCAACATAAGAGGTCTCACGACGATCACCATGGGATCCAACGCTGCTACGACTCCCCTTATCCTCGTCGACGGCGTCTCACGCGACCCCAACCTTATCGACCCGAATGATGTAGAAAGCGTCACCGTCCTGAAGGACGCCGCCTCATCGGCCATCTACGGCAGCCGTGCTGCCAACGGCGTCATCCTCATCACGACCAGGACGGGAAAAAAAGGTCCTGTCCACGTTTCCTACTCCGGCTCGTACACGACCTCCCGTCCCACACAGCTGGTAAAACAGGTCAACTCGGGCGACTATATCAAGATGTTCAACGAAGCCAATCGCACAGGTCTTGCCAGCGGCGCCTATACGACGACGCCATTCTCCTCGACCGACTCGACGATGGCCGCTGCCTATCGCGCCGATCCCAAAAATAATCCCGACGCCTATCCCGATCCCGCCAACCCCAAACGCTACCGCTATGTCGGGAATACGGACTGGATACACGTCCTCTATCCGGGCTGGGCGCCGCAGACACAACACAATATTTCCATCTCCGGAGGCCAGGACAACACGACCTTTTTGGCAGGCATGGGCTACTACCGCCAGGAGGGCCTGGAAAAGACAGCCAACCAGGTATTCCAGCGCTATACCCCATCCCTCAAGGTCAACAGCGATGTCACCAAATGGATGACCCTGAACTTTAACCTTTCCCTCACGCACGTAGACAACAACCAGCCCGCCACAAGCCGCATCGGCCAGGGCGGTCCTGTCAACGGCGGCTGGCTCGAATCCGGCCTTCCCCCGGTGATGCCCGTCCGTAACCCGGACGGCAACTACGCCGGCCAGGGCAATTACTCCAACCCCGTCGCCATCAATGCCCTGTCCGGAAGGGACGTCGACCAGCAGAACGATTTCTGGAGCACCGCCCGCATCATCCTCAAGCCGGTCAAACACCTTAGCATCACCGCCGACTATACCTGGAACTCCTTCACCGAATTTGAGAAGGCCAACCTGGTCCCATTCAATGAATACGGTGTCAATGGCGCCTTCCTTGACATCTTCCCCTGGACCAACCCCTCGCAGGTCACCGAGACCAAAAGGAACTATATCTATAAGGTCATCAACGCATACGCTACCTACGAAAATACATTTGCAAGGGACCACTACGTAAAAGCCCTTGTCGGCTATAACCAGGAGTACAACCACTACCATGTGGACACTTCTCTTGCAAAGAACCTCATCGACCCCAGCTTCCCGGCTCTCGGCCTCAACAACGACCCCAAACCCACGGTCAGGGAGACTGAGACGGAATCCGCCCTCGTCGGCACCTTCACCCGGCTCAACTATATCTACAAACGGAAATACCTGCTTGAGCTCGACGGCCGCTATGACGGTACCTCCCGCTACCAGCCCGGCAACCGCTACGTCTTCTCGCCGTCCGCATCGGCCGGCTGGAACATCGCCGAAGAATCTTTTATGGAGAACACCCGCGGCTTCCTCGACGTCCTGAAGCTCAGACTCTCCTATGGCCAGCTGCCCGACCAGCTGCCCCCGACCGGTTCGCCATCGGCAAGAAATCAATACCCTTACATCGCCACCATGCCCGCAGGCACGGCGTCCTATCTCATCAACGGACAGCCCGGCATCGCCATCTATACGCCGGGACTGGTCTCGCCTAACTTTACCTGGGAAAAAGTCCGCACTAAGAACATAGGCCTGGACTACTCCTTCCTCCGCGACCGGCTCAATGGCAGCTTTGACTACTTCCTCACGGAGATCAAGGATATCCTGGTCGCCGGCCCGCAGCTGCCGGCCGTACTCGGTACGCCCGCTCCGGCAGGCAATTTTGCCGACGTCAAAAGCCACGGCTATGAATTCAGCATCAACTATCGCGACAAGGCCCTCGACGGACAGCTGTCCTATAGCCTGACCTTCACCCTCGCCAACTCATCCGACGTAGAGGTCACCCGCTACCAGAACAACCCGACCAATCGAATAGCTGACTTCTACCCCGGCACCCACATCAACGATCTATGGGGCTTTCACAACAAAGGCTTCTATGCCAGTGACGCCGAGGCACAGGCCGTCAACAACTCAGCGCTTTCCGGCTACAAATGGCTGGCAGGCGACATCAAATATGAAGATATCAACAAGGATGGCAAGATCGACTATGGCAACGGCACCCGCACCAATCCCGGTGACCAGACCCTTATCGCCAATACTACCCCGCACAACAAGGTCGGATTCAGCCTGAACCTCAGCTATAAAGGTTTTGACTTCATCACCTTCCTCCAGGGCGTGCTCAAACACGACTTCTACCCGAACGAATACATATTCTATGCATTCCGCGACGACGAGTACAGCATTCCCTCCCAGTTCGCCACCAACTACTGGACACCGACACACACTGACGCCTTCTTCCCGAGACTGGGCTTCAGCCGCGGCGGCAACGAGCAGGCGCAGGATAAATATATTCTCAACGCCGCTTATGTGCGGGTCAAACAGCTGAGCTTCGGCTACACCGTGCCCAGAGCCCTTACTACCAGGATGAGGCTCCAGACACTGCGCTTCTATGTGACGGGCCAGAACCTGTTCACCTTCACGTCCCTGAACAAGAACTACGATCCGGAAGCGATCAATTTCAATACCTATCCGCTGAACAAATCGATCTCGTTCGGCGTCCAGGTCGGATTGTAAACTGTAGTAGCCATGAGTATCAATCTAATTATTACCAAAATGAAAAGTAAACATATAGCATATCTCACAGGCCTTGCCATGTTAGTCTTCAGCGCCTGTAAAAAAGATAGTTTCCTCAACCGGGCGCCACTGACCGATATCAGCGCCCAGGCTTTCTTTAACAACGAGACCGACCTCCAGCTGTACTGCAACCAGTACTACTACACCCTGCCGATAGAGACCCTGGTCCGCGGAGACGACCAGTCCGACGACAAGGCGGCTACCCAGATCAATGCCCTGCTTGCCGGCGCATATACGGTCCCGACACTGACCGACACGACGAAGGACATCATCGGTACGGGAGAATATAAGGACCCCAATGGCTTGCTCAACGGCACCGGCACCAACTGGAATTTCGTTATCATCCGAAGCTGCAATTTCTTTCTTGCCAACTATAAGAAAGCCGATGCCACCGACTCCGTCAAAAACATCTATGCAGGCGAGACCCTCTTCTTCCGTGCGCTGGATTACTGGAAAAAAGTAAAGGCATTCGGTGACGTGCCTTATATCAATACCTATATCACGGATACGTCCAGGTCGCAGCTATACGGTCCCAGAATGCCCCACCAGCAGGTAATGGACTCTGTCCTCAGCGATCTTAACTTTGCCGTCGCTCACCTGCCCGTTGCACCACTGCAAACCGGTCGTATTAACAAATATGCGGCCCTTGCCCTTAAAGCCCGCGTCTGTCTCTGGGAAGGTACGTACCGGAAATACTGGTCCAATGCAGGCGACCCCGCAACCTATCTCCAGGGCGCCGTCGATGCCGCCGAACAGCTGATGAACTCTGGCAAATTCGGCATCTACAGTACAGGCACCCCCCAGTCCGATTACTACAACCTCTTCATCCAGGAAGACCTCACTACCAACAAAGAGGCCATCCTTCCAATGCAGTACGTCAGCGCAGTACTCACTAACGGCTTTGACCGTGCACTGGGTGAGAGCGGGGACGGCTACAGCAAGGACTTCGTCCGCAACTACCTCTGCACCGACGGCCTTCCCATCGCCCTCAGCCCTCTCTATAAAGGAGACGACTCGATTGAAGCCGAGATCCTGAACCGTGACCCCCGTCTCCAACAGGAGATCGCAACAAGAGGCTTCGACCTGCTGAACGGCGACATCATCACCGTACCCCGCATCAGCACCAACGCCACATCCACCGGCTATATGCCCATCAAGGGACGGTCCAACAGCATCGCGGCCTGGAATGCCAACGCATCCACCTACGACTGCTTCATCTTCCGCTATGCCGAGACCCTGCTCATCGAAGCAGAGGCAAAGGCCGAACTGGGACAGTGTACACAGGACGTGCTGGACAAGACCGTGAACCTGCTGAGGGCCCGCGTGGGTATGCCCCCCATGGTCATCTCCAACCTTGTCAGGGACCCCAACTCCGACTTCCCGTCCCTGCCCGTGCTGCTCGATGAGATCAGAAGAGAAAGAAGGGTCGAGCTGGCCTCCGAAGGCTTCCGCTTTGACGACCTGCACCGCTGGCATGCCGGCACGCTCATCAACAATCCCGCGACTATTCTCGGCATCAGGTTGCTGCCGCAGTACCGGAGTAACTACACCTACGACATCACCGGCGTCGTCGTTGACGCCAACAACTACGTCAGGGTCTATCCCGGCATCACTGCCCGCCAATGGGACGACAAGATGTACCTCTATCCTATTCCCATTCCGGAACTCACACTAAATCCCAGCCTCAAACAAAACCCCGGTTGGTAACTATACCGAAGGCCGCCCCACCTGGCGGCCTTCTTTTTTTGCTTTTTACCATTTGGTAACTACCCTCTCCCCCACGCCTCAGAACTTTGTGTCATAATAAAAAATCAACAGTATGGCACAATCCTCTTCCCCCCTTTCCGGCAAGCCAACCTCCCCTCTTTCCGGCAACCCGACCTCCCCCCTCTCAGGCACCCGCATCATCATCCTCGGCGCAAGCTCCGGCATCGGCCTGGCAACCGCAAAAGCCGCCGCCGCAGAAGGCGCCGGCACCGTCATCGTTTCCAGCAACCAGCGCCGCATCGACCAGGCCCTGAAAGGACTCCCCACCGGCAGCGAAGGCTACGCCGTCGACCTCAGCAGCGAACAAAACATCAAATCTTTCTTCGACCATATCGGGAATTTCGACCACCTCGTATACTCCGCCGGAGAAAACCTCACGCTGGCGCCAATCGCTGAGACAGATATCGAACAGGCCCGCCAGTTCTTCACCATCCGTTACTGGGGCGCATACACCACGGTGAAATATGCCTCCGGACACATCAAACCCGGCGGCTCTATCGGCCTGATGGGCGGCAACGCCGGCCTCCGTCCCGCAAAGAACTGGACAATTGCTTCCAGCATCTGCAGCGCAATGGAAGGCCTCACCCGCGCACTCGCCGTCGAACTGGCCCCGATCCGCGTAAACCTCGTCGTCCCGGGAATTGTACGCACCGGCCTCTGGGACGGCCTCCCGCCCGCCGACCGCGACCACTACTTCAACACCATCGCCGAAAACATTCCCGTACACCGGATAGGAGCACCCGAAGACATCGCCCAGGCATATATTTACCTGATGAAACAGGGCTACTGCACCGGACAGCAACTCGTGGTTGACGGAGGACACATACTCGTTTGAGGAATCCCCCAATTCCCTTACTTTCACAAAAAAAGTGAGCAAGCCGGTATCCCGACGCCAATTCATTCTTACTACCGCGGCCAGTTCCCTCGGACTGGCCGCTACCCAATTGCCCCTCCACCTTTCCGCCGCCTCCCCCCAGGCGCCGACCGCTTCCCCCTTCATCCCCCATGACACCACAGAACTATATACCATAAGCCATTCCCTGTCCGAAACCTGGGCCAAAGCACTTCTCAACCTTCAGGTCTCCGACAAGTCCCGCCCACAGGAATACGGAGGCATCCTCTGCCCCACGGAACACATCGTCCACGGCCGCGTAGGCGATACCATTTATCCCTTCCTCCATATGGCCCGCCGCACCGGCGACCATCGCTATATCGATGCAGCAGTGCTGCTGTTCCGCTGGATGGAGAACTATGTAAGCCAGGCGGACGGCTCCTGGCTCAACGAACGAAAAGACTCCTGGAAAGGCACCACGGTCTTCTCCACCATCGCCCTCTGCGAAGCACTGCGCTATCACGGCGAACTGCTCGACCCTTCATTCCGGTCTGAAATAGAAGCGAGGCTCCTGAAAGCAGGCAATTTTATCTACGATACCGTAAACATCGACTACGGAAATATCAACTATCCACTGTCGGCGTCCTACGCACTCTCCCTGCTCGGCACCCTGCAGGACCAGCCCCGCTTCAAAGAAAAAGGAAAACTCCTCTCCCAAAAAGCTCTCAGCTTCTTCTCCCGCGCAGACAACTTTATTTTCGGAGAAGGCACCCCCTACTACCAGCCCAGTCCGAAAGGCTGCTTCTCCGTCGACCTCGGCTACAACGTCGAAGAGACTCTTCCCTCCCTCGCCCTCTATGGCCTCCTCAACAAGGACGAAGAACTTCTGCAGCGGCTCACCCTGGCCCTTCGTACACATATGGAGTTTATGCTGCCCGACGGCGGATGGGACAACAGCTGGGGCACCCGCAACTACAAATGGACCTGGTGGGGCAGCCGCACCTCCGACGGATGCCAGCCCGCCTACGCCCTCCTCGCCGACCGCGATCCCCGCTTCTATCGGGTTGCGCTAAAAAACACCCAACTCCTCCAACGCTGCACCATTGACGGGCTACTCTGCGGAGGCCCGCACTACGCCTCACACCACGTCCCTTCCAGCGTACACCATACTTTCTGCCATATAAAAGCGCTCGCCACCATCCTCGACCATACCGCCGCCAACCCTACGCCGGCAACCACCCATGGTCCAGCGGCCGCACATGTTCCATCCGCCACCCACAGTCCATCCGCCGCCCTCGATCCATCCGCCACCCACAGTCCGTCCGCCACCCTCGATCCATCCGCCACCTCCCCAAAAACAGCCCCCTCCTCCAATATCCTCCTCCCCCGCGAGATACCCTACGGCACCCGGTTCTTCTCCGACATCCAGACCTGGCTGGTCTCCACCGGCGACTACCGCGCCACCGTCACCGGCTACGACCGCGAATACAAAGCCATGCACAACGGCCACGCCACCGGCGGCGCCCTCACCATGCTATGGCATAACCTGACAGGCCCCCTCTTCGTAGCCGGCATGAACGCCTACCAGCTCGTCGAAGCCGGCAACATGCAGGCAGACAAAGACCCCCTGTCCATGCCCCTGACACCAAGGATCGAACTGACTGCTAACGGTATAGTATACATGAATATTTCTGACCTTAAGGCCACCATCAACGCAGAAGAAAAAAATCATCAGATCACCATAACCACCCTATCCAGACTAGTGGACAAAGACCAGCAGGATCCCCCGCAAGGCCCAATCCACTGCCGGACAACCTATATATTCAGTCCTGAAAAGATACACCTGTCCTTCAGCTGCCACCCCGAACCCACCACCACACCCAACATCCACATCATCCTCCCCCTCGTCTCCCCATCGGGCGAACAGCTGACCACGATAAACAACAACACTTTCCGCCTTCAGAAAGAAAAAGCCACCGTCAGCCTCTCCGCCGACCAACCCCTCCAACAACTACCCACCTCAGGCGGCCGCATCTTCAACTTCGTCCCCGGTCTCGAAGCCATCCCTCTCGCCATCAACCACCCCAGCGCAGAGCTCTCCATCACCATAAAACCCAACTCCTAATCCTCATTGCCACAAAACCCATCCCTCCCAATCCCCATCACCATAAAACCCACCCCCTCCTAACCTTCACCACTAATTCAAAGCCACTTCCCAACCATCCGTACGAAACGGAGCCACCGGCAACCCGCTCTTTCCGAACAGATTCCCAACCCCCGAATTACTGAATTGATAACGAACGGCCACCGGCTTCTTCACCTCCTTTGAGGATACGATGATCCGACTCCCCTCGATCCTGGCCTTCGCCGGATAAAACACCCTGTCCTCCCCGGCAATCACCAGTTCCTTTACCTCTGGCCCTTTTACGACCAGGCCGCCCCCCGTCTCGCCGATTGTGATCACGACCCTATCATCCTGCACCTGCATCGCCAAATAGTTCGGATTCCTGTAAACCATATCCTGCCGGTGATACGTATCCGCCAAAGCCCAACTCGCCAACCGCCAGCCTACATCGTGCTTGTCCTTCGGATGTATATCGGTGGTATCACCCGTAATATCGCTGATCACCACCATCCCTGTATTCTCCATCTGCTGGCTCTTCGCCTGCTGCTCCCGCAATAGACTTCCCTGATCTTTTTCCCCATAGGTAAATGGCGCTATCTGCACATAGTAGAACGACAACGGCCTGCCCCAGGCCTTCCTCCACGCAGCGATCATTGTAGTAAACAACTGGCTATAGCTCCACGGCGCCACAGTATTGCCCTCTCCCTGATACCAGATGACACCCGCAGCCTCCAGCGAGGTCAGCGGCGCGATCATCCCATTGTAACAATACCCCGGCGAGAACGGCCAGCCATCGCTCGGTTTTTGCTTGGCAGCCGCATTCCTAAGTACCGTGTCCCTTGTCACCAACTCCGCAGGCGTCCATACTTCAGCGGGCGTCCCGCCCCAGGCCGCCTCTACCAATCCTATCGGAACATTCAGTTCCCTGTTCAGACGCTTGCCAAAGAAATAACCAACGGCGCTAAAGCGCCGCAGTGTATTGGAATCGCACTGTGCCCACTTCGCACTGCAATCGTCCTGCGGATGGACAGCCGTCGTCTTCGGCAACTGGAAGAACCGTATTTTGGGATTGGCACACACAGGAAGCTCCTCCTTTACATCCGGCAATCCCCAGGCCTCACACATCTCCATATTCGACTGCCCCGAACAAACCCACACCTCACCGATAAGCACATTCTCCAGTACTATCCGGTTGCTCCCTTTTATTTCGATAGTATAGGGCCCGCCTGCCGCAGGCGTCGGCAACAACAATTCCCACTTGCCATCCCGGCTACCCCTCACCGAATCCGTCCCGCGATCCCAGGAAGTGGTAACATATATCCGTTCCCCCGGCTCCGACCAGCCCCAAAACTTCACATTCGACCGTTGCTGCAATACCATATTACTGGCAAGCACAGCCGGTAACCGCACCTCCGCCCTCAAACCAGCAAAACCCAAAAACAAAAAAAGGAACAGACAGGATCTTTTCATATTCAATCGATTTAGCAAACAAATATACGTCCCGCCCGCTTTTATCCCTTACACAACAACAATTTCTCTTACCTCCGCCGACCCGTCATAGTCGAAAATAGGACACCCCCTGGCCGACTCGATCGCATCCCCAAGATCGACCGCCTTGATCACGACAAACCCACCCACGATCTCCTTACCCTCCGTAAAAGGCCCGTCGGTCAATTCCTTCTTTTTCCCGGTGAGTACCGACCCGCTTCTCGTTAGCCGCTGCCCCGTCACATATTTTCCCTTACCAGCCAACTCCTCCGTCCAGACCCTCCATTTCTGCATGGCCCGCTCTAATTCCTCCGCGCTGGCCCGGGTCACATCCAGACCACCCCTGAACAAAAACATAAAATCTTTCATCTTTTGAATTTTGAATTGAACAAATTAAACACTACAACTATATGACGAGCGCCAGCCCAAAAACCGGACAAAAAGAATAATTTTATTTACTCCAAACATTCCGACATGCAACAAAAAACTAACCATCTGATTCCCATCTGCCGAACCGCCATCCTCGTCTTCCTCCTCCTCCCGGTATCCCAACTCCACAGCCAGGGTCGCGGGGACAGAGCACGCGCGACAGCAGGTACGCCCGCATCGCTCAAAGACCCCGTCATCGACAATATCGTCAAAGAAGAAACAGACCATTCACAGCTGCAGCAGCTGGCTCACGAACTCTTTGACGGCATCGGCCCCCGCCTGGTCGGTACCCCCCAAATGGAAAAAGCAAACCAATGGGCCGTCGCGAAATACACCGGCTGGGGCATCACCGCCCGCAACGAACAATGGGGCCAGTGGCGCGGCTGGGAAAGGGGCATCTCACATATCGATATGGTCTACCCGAGGACAAAATCGCTCGAAGGCACACAACTGGCCTGGAGCCCCGGCATGGGCGACAAGACGATCACAGCAGAGCTCGTGATACTTCCCGACGTCGAAGACTCCCTCGCCTTTCAGAAATGGCTGCCCGCAGTAAAAGGCAAATTCGTCATGGTCTCCATGCTGCAGCCCACCGGCCGGCCCGACTACAACTGGCAGGAATTCGCCACTCCGGCATCATTTGAGAAGATGAAAAAAGACCGCGCAGCACAGCAGGACGCCTGGGCTAACCGGATCAAAAAGACGGGATATACCAACCGGACCCTGCCCGTCGCGCTCGAATTAGCCGGCGCCGCAGGGGTCGTAGGCTCCAACTGGTCCGC
>Ga0068853_100001158_pt1 | contig 18732 bp, 21 predicted proteins | sample KBSCornC32_FD_65655 | JGI IMG/M metagenome (GOLD analysis project Ga0068853, IMG submission 65655) | Corn rhizosphere microbial communities from Kellogg Biological Station, Michigan, USA - KBS Corn C3-2 | ecosystem: Host-associated > Plants > Roots > Rhizosphere > Soil ...
GCTTCTTCGCAATCCGGCTCGCAAGCGACTTCATCCATCCGACGGTGTTCACCCGGGCCGGGCCCCAGATGACCGGCTCGATGTTCGCGGCCTTCTGCACGTCGTGGGCGGCGATCACGCTGCTCGCGTACGTCATGTACCGCACCGAGCTCGCCGGCAAGCGAACCGATGTGAACCTGCGGGAGCTTCGAGAGGCGCTGGCGCGGTGAGCGCGGGGGAGAAGTACGTCGCCGCCGCGTACGGCGTCTTCCTCGTCTTCGTCCTCGTGTGGGCGGCGATCATCGCGACGAAGCTCTCGCGCCTGGAGCGCGAGACGGGGGAGCTCGCCCGCCTCGCGCGTTCCCGTACGCCGGGCGAGCGGGGCGATGGCTGAGCTGCTCGTCTGGCCCGCGCTGCTCGCCTACGGCGAGGCAGCGTTCGCCTACGCCGGCGGGCTGCGGGGTGCCGGCAGGTACGGCCGGCTCGGGATCTGGGGCGTCCGGATCGGCTGGCTGGCGCAGACGGCGCTGCTCGCCGTGCAGGCGACGTCGTCCGACGGCTTCCCCTGGGGCACGTGGGCCGGCGCGCTGAACCTTCTCTGCTGGCTCGTGGTCACCGGGTACCTCGCCTGGGGCAGCAATCCTCGCTATCGGCTGCTGGGGATCGGGGTGATGCCCGTCGCGGCCGCGCTCCTCGTGCTCGCGTGGATGGGCGGCGGCACCGGCGTCCACAACGCGAACGGGGCGGGATGGGCGCTCGATGTCCACGTGGGACTGATGCTGGCCGCCTTCGCGAGCTTCACCGTCGCCGCTGCGGTTGCACTTCTCTACCTCTTCCAGGAGCGGCGCCTCAAGCGCCGGGATGCTCGCCTCCTGCGCCTTCGCCTGCCGCCGCTCGAGGCACTCGACCGGCTCGCGGCGCGGGTCGCGCTCGTCGGTTTGGCGCTGCTCAGCGCGGGCATTGTCGTCGGTCTCACCCGGCTGGAGGCAGGCGAGATCGACGTCGCGATGACCGTGACCGTCGTACTGTGGGCGCTCTACGCAGCCGCGCTCGTGCTGCGGCGCGAGATCGGGCTTCAGGGCCGCCGGCTCGCATGGTCACTGGTCGCCGGGTTCACGCTCGTCGGCGTCGTCCTTCCCCTGACCCACTTCGCGTCGTGAAGATCGCACTCGCAGGCGTCTCGCATCACACGGCGTCCATCGAGCTGCGTGAGCGGGTGGCCATCGATCGCGAGGCCGCAGCGTCGTTCGCGGGGGAGCTCGTGCGCAACGGCAACGGCCAGACCGAAGCGGTCGTCCTCTCCACCTGCAACCGCACGGAGCTCTACATCGCGTCGGGCGACGGCGACGCGGGCGAGATCGCGGATCGCGCGCTCCTCGCGCTCGCGGGAGCGGACGCGGACGCGCTCGCTCCGGTCGCATACCGGCTTTCGGACGAGTCGGCCGCGCTGCACCTCTTCCGCGTCGCAGCGGGCCTCGACTCCCTCGTCCCCGGCGAGGGGGAGATCCTCGGCCAGGTGCGGGACGCCTACGAGGCGGGGGCCCCCGGCGCGATGCTCGACCGGACCTTCCGCATGGCGCTGCACGCCGGGCGTCGCGCGCGTCTCGAGACGGCGATCGGCGAGAGCCCAGCCTCCGTCCCGGCAGCGGCGGCCGCCCTCGCACAGCAGGTCTTCGAGGGTCTCGACGGCCGCCGCGTCGTGCTGGTCGGAGCGGGAAGGACTAGCGAGCTGACCGCCAGAAACCTCCGCTCGCGCGGCGCAACGGTGACGGTCGTCGTCAACCGTACGCTCGAGCATGCCGAACGGCTCGCCGCAGAGCTCGGCGCCCGCGCGCTCCCGCTTGGCGACGTCGCGGAGGCGGTGACCCAGGCGGACGTCGTCGTCTCCTCCACGAGCGCGCCGGGGTTCGTCCTCACCGGCGACCGGCTCGTCTCCGCGTTGCGCTCGCGCCGGGGCCGTCCGGTGCTGTTCGTCGATCTCGCGGTGCCGCGGGATGTCGACCCGGCGCTCGCGTCCGTCGACGGATGCTTCGTCTACGACGTGGACGACCTCGAAGCCGTCGTCTCCGCGTCGCTCGAGGGTCGTCGCGCAGAGGCCGTGCATGCGGAGCGGATCGTGGCTGCGGAGGCGGAGCGATTCCGCGCCTGGCAGGCTTCCCTCGCGGTCGTTCCGGCAATCGCGTCGCTACGCGCGCTCGCGGAGGAGATCCGCTCCTCCGAGCTCGCCCGGGTCGAAGGCAAGCTTCCCGAGAGCGAGCGTGCCGTGGTCGACACGGTCACCGCGCAGATCGTCAACAAGCTGTTGCACCTGCCGACGATCCGCATGAAAGAGGCGGCTGTCACGCCGGATGGGCTGGTCTATGCTGACGTCGTGCGCTACCTGTTCGGGCTCGCGGAAGAGGACGAGGCATGACGCGCCAGGCTCTCGCCCATGCTCGGCCGCTGCCGCTCGTCGTGCCCACCGCCTTCGTCCGGATCCGGCCGCACGGGTCGAAGCCATGCGGCATCCCGGCGACGCACACCACCCGCCGCAACTGTGCTTCTTCGCGTCGGCTCGCGCGGTAGCAGGCTTGCGCTGACCCAGGCCGAGCGCGCAGCCGATGCGCTGCGCCGGCCGGGTGTCGAGATCGCGCTGGTGCCGATCACGACCGCAGGCGACCGCGACCGGACGCGGCCGTTCGGCGAGATCGGCAGCCGCGGCGTCTTCGTCAAGGAACTGGAGGAGGCGCTCCTCGAGGGCCGCATCGACGTTGCCGTGCACTCGGCGAAGGACATGACCTCGACCGACGTCGCTGGGCTCGCGGTCGGGGCGTATCCCTCGAGGGAGGACCCGCGCGATGCCCTGTGCGGTGCGTCGGAGATCCGCCCGGGCATGCGGATCGGAACGGCCTCGGCACGTCGCAAGGCGCAGCTTCTCGCGCTGGACCCGACGCTGTCCATCGAACCGTTGCGCGGCAACATCGACACGCGGCTCCGCAAGCGCGGCGAGCGCGGCCTCGACGCCGTGGTGCTCGCTGCATGCGGGCTCGACCGCCTCGGGCTCGGTGGCGAGATCGGCAGGCGGCTCGATCCCGAGGAGATGCTGCCGGAGGCTGGGCAGGGAGCGCTCGCCCTCCAGGTCCGGGCCGGAGAAGAGCACCTCGTTGCGGCGGCCGACGACCCCGAGACCCGCCGCCGCGTCGAGGCCGAGCGCCGCTGCCTTGCGGCCGTCGGAGGGGGCTGCCTGGCTCCGGTTGCCGCACACCACGACGGGATGGTGTTGACGGGCCTCGTGGCGGCCGAGGACGGAAGCTGGCTCGAGCGCCGTACGGGCGACGACCCGGCGACGCTCGGCCGCGAGTTGGCGGCGTTGGGCCGGTGAGCAAAGTCGACGACCTGTCGCGTGAACGAACGCCGTGATGCGGTCGGGATCGGCCGTAGGCTCCTCCCGGACGGGAGCCGCTGATGCGCGCGAGAGCCGGAGCTCCGTCGAACCCCGTCACACAATCGGCACAGATTCGGCCCAGACACGTCACACGTTCGCCAGTAGCGTCCGTGTCCCCGTGGGTGGGCGGGGGCTAGGGATGGGACGGAGCGGCGCGACGCTTTCGACTATCGGGACGCCCGACAGGCCCGTCGGCGGAAAGCGCGCCTGCCTCTCTCTCGCCGGAACCTCCGGGTGCGCCGTCCGTCACCGCGCGTCAGGCGACCGACCGACGTCGCGCCGCGGGCACTGACCCGTGCCACGAGTCGTCGTCACCCGGCCCGCCGGCCGCGAGGGTGAGCTCCTCGAGGCGCTGCGGTCGGAGGGGTACGACGCGATCCATGTCCCGCTCGTCGCCATAGAGCCCGTCGGCGACGCGCCCGTCGACCTCGGCGACTACGACTGGCTCGTCCTCACGAGCGTGACGGGTGCGCGGGAGCTCCGCCGCCGGATGCGCGGCGTCCCGAGACATGTGGCCGCGATCGGCCCGGCGACCGCGAGCGCCTTCGGCGGCGCGGACGTCGTGGCGTCGCCGTCGACCCAGGAGGGCCTGCTTGCCGCGATGCCGTCGGCACCGGGCCGCGTGTTGTTCGCTGGAGCCGAGGGGGCGCGTCGACTGCTGCCGGAGGCGCTCGACGCCGATGTGGTCGTGCTCTATCGGACGGTTCCGCTCGCGCCACCGGCCTGGCCGCCGTGCGACCTCGTGATCCTCGCGTCGGGCTCTGCTGCACGCTCCTATGCTGCGTTGAGGCAGGCGACGCCGACCGTGTCGATCGGGCCCGAGACCACCCGGGTCGCCGGGGAGGCAGGTCTCGCGATCGTCGCAGAGGCCACCACGCCGGACGTCGCAGGGCTCGTCGAGGCCGCCCGACGCGCGCTCGGGACGTCGTAGACTCGTCGGGTGGTCATCTGCTTCCTGACCGACTTCGGGCTCCAGGACGACTTCGTCGGTACGTGCCACGGTGTGATCGCACGGATCGCACCCGACGCGCGGGTGATCGACGTGACGCACGGTATCCCTCCGACCCAGGTGCTCCAGGGGGCGCTCGTCCTCTCGAGCACGCTCCCGTACATGCCCGTGGGCATCCATCTCGCGGTCGTCGACCCCGGAGTCGGCGGCGCGCGCCGGCCGCTCGTCATCGCCGACCGGGACGGACGCATGTTTGTCGGTCCGGACAACGGATTGCTCCTCCCCGCGGCCGACCGGGCGGGGATCGTCGAGGTGCGCGAGCTCGCGAACCCCGATTACGCGCTCGAGACGATCTCTCGCACGTTTCACGGACGGGATCTCTTCGCTCCGGCAGCGGCTCACCTTGCAAACGGCGTTCCGCTCACGGAGCTGGGTCCGCCGTTGCACCCGGACGCGCTCGTGCGGCTCGACCTGCCGAGGCCCGTCTTCGACGAGGACCGGATCGACGCCACCATGCTCTACGTCGACAGCTTCGGCAACATCGCTCTCAATCTGACGCGCGACGACGCGGAGCACGCCGGGGTCGTCCCCGGCTCGCGCGTCGAGCTGGAGCTGGCGGGAGAGCGCTACTACGCCGTGATGGCGAGGACCTTCGCGGACGCGCGGCCCGGCGACGTGATCCTCTACGAGGACAGCTACCGCAACATGTCCGTCGCCATCAACCGTGGGAATGCGGCCTCGATGCTGCACGCCGGGCAGGGGCAGCCGCTTCGGATCCGCGTGCTTGGCCCCGCGGCGGCGATGCGCTAGGGTCGGTTGCAGCGAAGAGCGTTCGCGGCGCGGTAAGCCGGCCCGGACGCTCTTCCCCTCGTGCGACTCACAGGATCGATTGGCCGAGCGCGCTCGCGGCGAGTTCGACCGCGATCGCCGCGCTGCCGTTCTCGCGGTCGAGGATCGGGTTCACCTCCACGAGCTCCAGCGAGCCGACGACGCCCGACTCGGCGATGTCCTCGCACGCGAGGTGCGCCTCGCGATACGTCAGGCCACCCTTCACCGGGGTTCCGACGCCCGGCGCGACCTCCGGGTCGAGCGCGTCGAGGTCGAGCGAGACATGGACGAAGCCCGGTCCGGAAACGCGGTCGATCGCCTCGGTGATCGCGCGCTCGATCCCGATCCGGTCGATCTCGGTCATCGTGATCACGCGAATGCCCGCCTCACGGATGAGCTCACGCTCCGCGGGGTCGAGCGAGCGCACGCCGAGCAGCACAACGCGGCCTGGGTCCACGGCCGGCAGGGTCAGACCAGGATGGGAGAAGCCGTCGCCTGCGCGCCCGAGCGCCGCGGCGAGCGGCATGCCGTGGACGTTCCCGGTCGGGCTCGAGGCCGGCGTGTTGAGGTCGCCGTGCGCGTCGATCCAGATCACGCCTCCCGGTTGGCCCGCCGCTGCCCGGAGACCCGCGAGCGTCCCGAGCGCGATCGAGTGGTCACCACCCAGCACGAGCGGCATCGCACCGCTCGAAGCGATCTCTTCCACGATGGCCGCGAGGCCCGCGCACGCGTCGAGGATCTCGGGCAGGAAGCGGGCGCGCTCGTCCCCGACCGCGAGCGCCTCAGGCTCCGGCGCCAGGACGTTGCCACGATCGACGACCGTGCAACCGAACGACGCGAGCCGCTCCTCCATCCCGGCGTAACGGATCGCCGAAGGCCCCATGTCGACGCCGCGTCGGCCCTGACCGAGGTCGAGCGGGGCGCCGACGATGGTCACGGTTCGGGGCGTTGCGGCCACGGCAGCGGAGGCTACCCGGACGCCACGACGCGACGCATGCCCGTCGCGCTGCGTCGGCGATCGGTTAGCGTCAGGCATGGCAGTCGAGCGCGAGAGGATGACGTGGGCGGATCTTGGCACTTCGACCCGTCGGCTCGCAGAGACCGTGGCAGCGGACGGCTACGACCCCGACATGATCCTCTCGATCGCCCGCGGCGGCCTGCTCGTCGGCGCAGCGCTCGGGTACGCGCTGTCCGTGAAGAACGTCTACACGATGAACGTCGAGTACTACACCGGGGTCGATGAGCGGCTCGAGGTACCGCGAATCCTTCCGCCGGCACCCGATTTCGTCGACCTCCAGGACGCCCGGATCCTGATCGCCGACGACGTCGCGGACACGGGCCACACGCTCGAGAGCGTCCAGGAGTTCTGCGCGGGAAAGGTCGGCGAGGTGCGCGTCGCGGTGCTCTACGAGAAGCCGCACACCGTCGTCCCGTGCGACTACGTCTGGCGCCGCACCGACCGCTGGATCGACTTTCCCTGGAGCGCGCAGGAGCCGGTCGTCGTCAGGGCGCACGCGGTGCGCGACGCCTGACGTCACGCCGTCTGCGGCAGCGCCAACAAGAGGTAGGCGTCGAGGGGCTCCGCCTTGCCCTTGACCCGGAGGCCGATCCTGGGGGCGACCACCGCGCCGGGCGGCAGCCCGCGATAGGTCGACTCGCCGATCAGGACACCTCGCGCGGGAGCGAGCTGCTCGAGTCGCGCCCCGGTATTGACCGTGTCTCCCACCACCGGATACGCGACATGGCCGGGACCGCCGATTTCGCGCATCACCGCCTCACCGCTGTTGACCCCAACCCGCAGCAGCGGCCAATCCGGGTGACGCTCGCCGAGCGCGGCCAGCTCTCGCTGCAGCTCGAGCGCGGCCCGCGCCGCCCGCTCGGCGTGATCCGGCTGGTCGCCGCGGCTGTTGAAGACCGCGAGCACGCCGTCGCCGACGAACTTCTCGAGCTCGCCGCCGAAGCGGCGCGTGATGAGTGGCGCGGCTGTGCTCCAGTAGGCGTTGAGGGCGGCAGCGACCTCGTTCGGCCTCGCTCGCTCGGCGAAGCCCGTGAAGTCGACGAGGTCGCCGAAGAGCACGCTGATCACCTGACGGCGCTCCCGGGTCGTCGGCAGGTAGAGGTAGCGGAACCGCTCGTCCCGCCACTCACGGCGGACTGCCAGGCCGATGACGAGGTAGGCCGTGATGATCAGCCCATGCCATTCCCACCAGCTCGCGTGCCACTTCCGCTCGCCCGTGACCGCGACGCCGATCAGCGCCTCGGAGAGCAGGACAAAGCAGGCGATGACCGCGGCCGGGAGCGTGCTCCAGCGGTGGCGGTACAGACGGCGGTACCGCATAGCGCCGACCGCGTAGAGCACCGCTCCGGCGATCGCGGTCGCCGCGAGCAGTCCACCGCCGCTGGCGGCCTCGTCGGTTTCGCCGCGGAGCGGCGGCATGCCTGTGGCGGCGAGGACGAACCACGCACCCATCGAGATCAGCACGGCAGCCCGTAACAGCGTGCGACGCCGGATGACGGCGGGTGCGATGCTCGGACGGATGTCGACGAACGCCGAGCCGGCCGCGAAGACGGCGCTCACCATCAGCCCGATCGGGATCGCTACCTGGAAGCCGGGACGGTCTCCAGAGAACAGGATGTCGGGGGTCCCCAGGGCATGGAGCCCGAGGAACCCGCCCGTCGCCATGAAGGCGAGCGAGAGCAGGAACACCCGGGCGTCGTGCCGCCGATTGGCTGCCTCGCCCGCCGCGTAGCCGAGCACGAAGGCAAGCGCACCGACGAAGCCGAACACGAGAAAGTGGAACCGGTAGTTCTCGAAGTGCGGATCGAGGCGCGACTGGAGGAGTAGCGACACGAGCCCGACGAGCGGCAGCGTCACCAGGACAGCGCCGCCGATGAGCGCCGCGCCGAGGCGTCGGGGCCGCGGGTGCGCGCGCGCCGCGCTGTCCGCCCGGGCGTCGCCGTGCGTGTGCTGTCGGATGTCGAGGTGGTCCATCGGCCGGTTCCGGGGCGGATCGTGGGAGCTACGACGCGGAACGTGGCCGCGAGCAGACTTGAAGGGTGAATACGCGTTGCGGTGCGGATCGGATTTCCGCTCCGGCGTGTGACAGCGGTCATTGCGCCGGACCGGGCTACACTGCCTCGTCGGGGCGAGGTAGCTCAGCTGGTAGAGCACACGGCTGAAAACCGTGGTGTCGCCGGTTCAAGTCCGGCCCTCGCCATCTTCTCCTCGCGGACGCGGCCTCAGCCCGGTCGCGCCGCGAGGGCGACCCGTGCGACCCCCGGCACTGCGACCGAGCCGTCCGCATCGACCCACGCGCCGAGCCGTCGCTCCGCACCTTCCCGTACCGCCTGCGCCTCGACCGGGCTCAGACGCTCGAGCAGCGTCGAAAGCATGCGCGAGGTGTCCCTGACCACGTCCCACCACTCGCCCAGTGACGGCGAGCGCCAGACGAGCCGCACGTCGTCGACCGTCTGGACGGCGAGGCCTGCGGAGCCGAGAACCGCTGCGAGCGCGCCGTCCGCCGAGAGCCGGAACGGGCCTGGTGCCGCCGGATCTGGTCGCTCCACCAGGCCCAACTCGAGCGCGCTACGCCCCGGCGCGGTCATCCAGTCGTTCTCGTCGGGCGATCCCCAGACGGCGAGGGCAGCGCGACCCCCGGGCCGCAGGACGCGACGGATCTCGGCCGCGGCCGCATCCATGTCGGGGACGAGCATGAGGCCCCAGCGGCAGAGGATCCCGTCGAGCGTTTCGTCGCCGAACGAGAGGGCGGCGAGGTCCTCGATCCGGAACTCGACGCCCTCGAGACCGAGCTCCGCCGCCCGGCGCCGCGCCGCGTCGAGCATCTCCGGGGCGACGTCTGTGGTGACGAGCCTGCCGCCGGGCTCGACGAGCGGCGCGGCGAGGAAGCCCGTGTCACCCGGTCCGGCGGCGAGGTCGACGATCGTCTGTCCGGGGTGCGGTTCGAGAAGCTCGACGAGGCGCTCCGACACCGAGCGGGTTGCCTCCCAGAACAGCGCCCGCCGCCGTTCCCAGCCGGGCGCGACCGCGCGCCAGGCATCGAGCTGCTGCTGCCGCGCGTCTATGCCGCCGTCCCTGTGAGCAACGGAATCACGTGCTTCCCGTACGCCTCGAGCGTCGCCTCCTGTCCGTGCGTCATCAAATAGATGGAGAAGTGGTCGACACCGATCGACTCGAGCTCACGGAGCTTCGTCGTGATCTGCTCGACGTCGCCGAGGACGGAAAACCGGTCGCAGATCTCGTCCGTGACGAACTCGCCGTGCTTGGCGCCGACGCGCGAGTGCTCGTCGTAGTCGTAGAACTTCCGCTTCTCGACGTAGTCGGTCAGCGCGTGCGGCACGACCGAGCCGTCGGTGCCGTACCGCTCGATGAGGTCCTTCACGTGGTTCGAGACCATCGCCGGGAACCAGCGCGTCTGCTCGCGACCGTCCTCGATCGGCCCGACGTGGCTCGGCGCGCAGACGATGCACTTGAGCGCAGCCGGGTCGCGGCCGGCCTCCTCGGCAGCGGCGCGGGCGGTACCCATGATCCACTGGATGATCTCCGGGTCGGCGAGCTGGATGATCACGCCGTCGCCGACGCGTCCGGCCACCCCGAGTGCCTTCGGCCCGTAGCCCGCGACCCACATGGGGATCTCCGGAAGCTCCGGCCGAACCCACTTGAGCTGGAGGTCCTTGTCGTTCCAGTGCACTTCCTTGCCGTTCATGAACGGCTTGATCATCTCGAGGCGCCGCTCGAACTCCGCGACGCGCACCGGCTGCTGGCCGATGTAGCGCCGGGCCGAGTCTCCGCGGCCGATCCCCATCACCATGCGGCCGTCGGAGATGTCGTGCATCGTCGCGTAGAGGCTTGCGAGCACGGTCGGCTCGCGCGTGCCCGGATTCGTGACGAGGTGCCCGAACTTCATCTTCGACGTGCCCTGGATCGCCAGCGTGAGCTGGACAAACGACTCCTGCCAGAGGACGTGCGAGTCGTACGTCCAGCCGATCTCGAAGCCGTTCCGCTCGCCGAGCTGCATCAACTCCACGAGCCGTGACGCCGGTGGGTCGGGCAGGACGGTGACGCCGAAAGAAAGAGCCATTGTCTGAACCTCCGTCGTGTGCGAAGGAGTCAGTATCGGTCGTCGTCCCGTGCCGTGCCAGCGGAGCCGTCCCGCCACTCGCGCGCCAGCAGCGCGTAGACGAGCTCGCTCTGCCACTCGCCCTTGACCCACTCGTTCTCGACGAGGTGCGCCTCCTGGCGCATCCCGAGCTTCTCCAGCACTCGGGCCGAGCCTCGGTTGCGCGGCTCGAGCCACCCGATCACGCGGTGCAGGCCGACGACCTCGAAGCCAAAGGCGAGCATCGGCCACGCCGCTTCCGTCGCGTAGCCGTTTCCGTGATGCGCGCGGTGGAAGACGAAGCCGAGCTCGCCCTGGCGATGCGTGACGCTTGCCCAGAGAAGCGAGATGTCGCCGACGAGCTCGCCCGTGGCGCGAAGCGCGACGGCAGCGCTCAACCACCCGCCTTCGGCCCGAAGCGCGCCGCCGGCCGCCTCGAGCGCGAGGAGCTCGCGCGTCTCTCCGAGCGGTCGTGCGTCCTTGTAGAGCCAGCGCGCGTTCGCCTCGTCGCCGTGGATCGCATGCAGTGCCTCGAGGTCCTAGGGCAGGAAGGGACGGAGCAGGAGCCTCGTAGTCTCGATCGTCCAGGCGGGCTCGTGCACGGGGTCACCGTACGCGAGGGCTTCTAGGTGGATGGCAGCCGACGGACGAACGGCAGGGCGCCGAGCGCGAGGAGCGCGATCGCTGCGAAGCCGGCGAGCCCGTCGCCGGGTAGGTCGAAGCCGAGGCCGACGAGTGGGGTCCCGATCACGATCGCGAGCACGGCACAGCCGTTCACGAGCGCGATCGCGGCGGCGGGCGCGTCCGGCCGGAGTCGCTGGGCGGCTTCGAAGAGGATGGCGAACGGCAGTCCGGCCGCGAGGCCGAGCGCCAGCGAGCCCAGCGCAGAGAGCCAGAGAGGGCCGCCGGTCGCGAGCATGAGGGCGCCCGCGGCGATCGCGAGCAGCGAGCCGCCCACGAGCCCTCGCCGTCGCCCCGGCCAGCGGTTCGCGAGCGCGCCTCCGAGAGGCCGGGTCACGATGCCTGCCAGCAGGACGAAGCTGCCGAGGGCGCCGGCCACGGCCGTCGCCGCACCGTCACGCTCGAGCAGCGGCACGATCCAGTTTCCGGCGATCACCGCGAGGCCGAAAGTCGCCACCTGGAGCGCGCCGAGCGGCAGCAGGGCCGCGTCCCCGAGCACGCCCCGCCTCGTCCGTCCCACCGGACGCACGCCACGCACGCCGAGGACCAGGATCGCCGCCGCCAGGGCGAGCGCGAGCCCGGTCGTGTACGGGGAGCGCCAGCTCGTCGCCTCGGTGAGCGGAGGCACGATCAGGAGCGCGAGCCCGCCGCCGGCCATGGTCGCGCCACCGTAGAGACCCTGGAGCACCGCTCCTCCTCCGCCGGAGCGGACGAGGTCGAGCCCGGCGACGAAGCCCGCGCCGGAGCCGAGCCCGACAACAAGCCGTCCGGCTGTGGCGACGCCGATCGACGCGTCAACGAGGAGAACGGCGTTTCCGGCGGCCGCAGCAAGGCAGGCAGCAAGCCCGACCCGGTGCGGGCCGAATCGATCGGACCAGATCCCGGCAGGCAGCTGCGACGCGAGATGGCTGAGGAAGAGCGCAGTCGTGAGCAGTCCGATGACCGCGAGCGACGTGCCGTAGGCGTCGGCGAGCGGGTCTGCGACGGCGCCGACGTTCGACACGTTCCACGTGAGGAAGCACCCGACCGCCATCCCGGCGACGACGGACCGGGCGTACGGCGCCTCGACCGGCTGTCTCGACGCCGTGCTCGCTGCGTACGCTCCGGCTTCGTCCTCGAGTAGCGGATGCCGGCCGGTCAGGAGCCCTGCCCGCCGCCTTCGAGCTCCAGCCAGTGCGACCACTCGGCGCGCATCTGGGCGCGATGCCGTTTCGCGTCGTGCGCCTCGGCGTGGCGAGCGTCGAGATACGCCACGATCTCGTCGGCTCCCTGGACCACGCTGTCCCCATCCACGAGGGTCGGAATCGAGCGCGTTCCGGTCGCCGCCTCCATGGCGACACGCTCCGCACGGTCGACAGGGATCGCGTGCGCGATCCAGTCCAGCTCGAGCTCGGTCAGCCGCAGTCGGACGCGGTGGGAGTAGGGGCACCACTCCGCCTGCCACAGCTCGAGCACCGGCGCATCGTCGCAGAGTTGGCGCAATCTCGGCACAGACACGGCACAGATCCGCCGCTAGGTTGCCTTCTGTGGCGACAGTGACGACTCCCTGGGGAAAGGCGACGAGCATCGACGAGGTGTCCGTTGCCCAGCGGGCCGGAGAGAAGCGGTTCACGACGAAGGTGGAGCTGCTGGAGACGGGGGCGGGCGAGCGCCTGGTGCGGTTCTCCTATGCGACGGACGGCGCGGCCCGCCGCGGGCCGGTCACCCTTCGTGAGCGCGATCTCGCGAAGCTCGGGGCGATGCTGGAGCGGGCGCCCGAGCTACGGCGGGCGCTGGAGGTGGTGCGCATGTGACGCGCGGTGGGACCTGCGTCAGCGAGGGCCGAGGGCGTAGCCGGCCAGCCGCTCACGCGCGGCGCCGATCAGGCCCTGGAGCAGCGGCAACCCTCCGGTCGGGCCGAGCAAGGGGTCGACGGCGTGCTCGGGGTGTGGCATCAGGCCCAGGACGTTCCCGTCCCGATTGGCGATACCGGCGACCCGATCCCGCGAGCCGTTCACGTCCTCGGCGTAGCGGAGCACGATCTGCCCGCCCTCGACGAGCTCGGCGTAGAGCCCGTCGTCGACGACCCAGTTGCCCTCGCCGTGCTTGACCGGGATCACGAGCTCGTCGCCTCGCGCCAGCCCGGATGTGAACGGCGTTCCGGCCGACTCCACGACGACGGTGACGTCCGTGCAGAGGAACTCGAGCTGGCGGTTCGGCCGGAGCACGCCGGGAAGGAGCCCTGCCTCGCAGAGGATCTGGAACCCGTTGCAGATTCCGAGCACGGGGCCGCCGACGGCTGCGAACTCCCGCACGGCGTCCATCACCGGGGCGCTGCGAGCGAGAGCGCCGCAGCGAAGGTAGTCGCCGTACGAGAACCCACCCGGCAGGATGACGCCGCCGATGTCGGAGTCGAGCTCCGATGTGGCGTGCCAGACCGCGACGGCATCCGCGCCGAGGTGCTCGAGAGCGAGCCGTGCGTCACCGTCGTCGTTCGACCCGGGAAAGGTGACGACCGCGATCCGCGGGCCTCGTTCGCTCATGTCGGTCCTGACACGATCTCGAAGCTCTCGATGAGAGGATTCGCGAGCAGCTCTGCGCACATTCGCTCGACCTCGTTGCGGGCTGCCGCCTCGTCCACAGCCGCGATCTCCAGGTCGACGAGCCGTCCGACGCGGGCCGCGGTCACGGCGAACCCGAGATGCGCGAGCGAGGCCTGCACCGCGTCGCCCTGCGGGTCGAGGATGCCCGCCTTCGGCCGGATCAGCACCGTGAGCCTCACAGGACGATCTCCGGGGTCTCGACGTAGCGCGCGAACGGGATCCCGGTGAGAAGCTCGAACGCCTCGACGTATCGCTCCCGTGTGCCTCTGACGACGTCGGGCGGTAGCGAGGGGCCTGGCGCGGTGCGGTCCCAACCCGTGCCGAGGCACCAGTCGCGAACGTACTGCTTGTCGAAGGAGGGCTGTGGGCCACCCGGGGCGTACCCTGAGGCGGGCCACAAGCGCGAGGAGTCCGGGGTCACGGCTTCGTCGGCGAGCGTCACGACCCCATCGACGTCGACGCCGAGCTCGAACTTCGTGTCTGCCAGGAGGATTCCCCGGTGCTCCGCATGCCTTGCGGCAAAGCTGTAGACGGCGAGCGCCGCTTCGCGCGCCGCGCGGTACCGCGTGCGACCGCAGAGATCCTCGGCTTCGGGTTCCGTGATGTTGACGTCATGCCCCTCGGTTGCCTTTGTCGCCGGCGTGACGATCGGCTCGGACAGGCGGTCCGACTCGCGCAGACCCGCGGGGAGCCGCGTACCGCCGACCTCGCCCCTTTCGAGATAGTCGGTCCAGCCCGACCCTGCGAGATAGCCGCGGACGACGATCTCGACGGGAAGCATCTCGAGTCGTCGGCATTCGAGCGAGCGGCCGTTGTCTCGCAAGGCGAGGAGATGGTTCGGCACGATGTGCCGCGTCCGCGCGAACCAGAACGCCGACAATCCGGTGAGGACGCGTCCCTTGTCGGGGATCTCGGTGGGAAGGACGACGTCGAACGTCGAGATGCGATCGCTCGCGACGAGCACGAGCCGGTCGTCGCCGAGCGCGTAGAGCTCGCGCACCTTGCCGCTGCCGACGTGCAGGGCCTCAAGCATGCACTGGAACCGAGCGCGTCGCGGTGAGCTCACGCAGGCGGTCGAACACCGTCTGAACGTGAGCGGTGAACGCTTCCAGCGTGAACACGCGATCGAGGTCGACGCGTGTGGCCACGTCGGCGTCCGCGCGGGCGAGCTCTCTGAGGTCGAGCCCCTCCTCCCATGCGCGCATCGCATGGCGCTGCACCTGCCGATAGGCGGCGTCCCGGCGCATCCCGCTCTCGACGAGCGCGGAGAGCAGTCGCTGGCTGAAGAAGAGCCCGTTGCCGGCCCCGATGTTGGCGCTCATCCGCTCGGGTCGCACGACGAGACCGTCGACGAGCCACGCGAAGCGGTCGAGCATGTAGTCGATCGCGAGGAACGAGTCGGGCAGCACGATGCGCTCGGCCGAGGAGTGCGAGATGTCGCGCTCGTGCCAGAGCGCGACGTTCTCGAGCCCGACCAGCGCATTTGCTCGCACCACGCGCGCGAGGCCGCAGATCCGCTCGGCCGTGATCGGGTTCCGCTTGTGGGGCATCGCCGACGACCCCTTCTGGCCACGCGCGAACGGCTCCTCGACCTCCCGCACCTCGGTGCGCGCGAGGTGTCGGATCTCGGTAGCGAATCGATCGAGCGAGGACGCGAGCACCGCAAGCGCGGACAGCAACTCGGCGTGGCGGTCGCGCTGGAGGATCTGGGTCGAGCTCGGCGCCGGGTCCAGTCCCAGCCGTTCGCACGCGATCCGCTCGACCTCGGGGTCGATCGCCGCGTACTGGCCGACTGCCCCGGACAGCTTTCCGACCCGCATTCCCGCAACGGCCCGCTCGATCCGTGCCCGGTCCCGGTCGAGCCCGAATGCCCAACCGGCGAGTTTCAGCCCGAATGTCGTCGGCTCGGCATGGACGCCGTGCGTGCGGCCCATGCAGAGCGTGTCCCGATGCTCCTCGGCCCGGTCGACGACAGCGCGAAACGCGCGATCGAGCCCTTCGAGCACGAGGGCCCCGGCATCCTGGACGGTGAGGGCGAGGGCCGTGTCGAGCACGTCGGACGACGTGAGGCCGAAGTGGAACCAGCGCCCGTCCTCGCCCAGGGACCCGGCGACGGCGTCGACGAACGCGGCGACGTCGTGGTTCGTCTCCCGCTCGAGCTCGGCCACGCGGGCTGCGGAGGGCGGCTGCGCGCCGGACCGGATGCGCGCCACGGCGTCCCCGGGGACCACGCCGAGCGCGCGCCAGCCCTCGAGCGCCGCGAGCTCGACCTCGAGCATCCTGGCGAGCCTCGCCTCGTCCGACCAGACCTGGGTCATGGCGGGACGCGCGTAGCGAGCGATCACGCCGTCAGTCTAGAGGCCGCGCCGGAGGGGCGATCCGTGACGAAGTTGGTGCAGTGTCGACACACTTTCGTGACCCACTGTTGCCCGTTCCGGCGATAGAATGAAAAGTGGGTGGTGGGTTGGGGTGCCCCAAGGGAGGTGCGCTCTTTGCGGAAATCACCCGTCAACCGGCGAGAGCGTCGGTGCGCGCGATGTCCTCCCGGCGGCGGGCGCCCGGGATGCGGATGCGGTCGGCGGCCGCGTACGCCGCGGAGCGCGCATCTGCGAGCGTCGGGCCTGTCGCCGTCACGCCGAGAAGACGGCCGCCGTTGGTCACGAGCCGGCCGTCGTTCAGCGCGGTACCGGCGTGGAAGACCAGCGCTCCCTCTGCCGCGGCATCCGCGATTCCCTCGATCGTGGTTCCGCGGTCGCCGGAGCTCGGGTAGTCACCGGCGACAAGAGCGACCGTTACCGCGGCGGCCGCGAGCCGGCCCAGCGCGACGCCGCTCAGCGACCCGCCCGCGGCCGCTGCCAACGCCGCTAGAAGATCCCCGTCGACCAGCGGAAGCACGGACTGCGTCTCCGGATCGCCGAAGCGGCAGTTGTACTCGAGCACGCGGGGGCCGTCCGCGGTGAGCATCAGCCCCGCAAAGAGCGTGCCGACAAAGGGGCTTCCACGGCGAGCCAGCTCGCCGAGAACGGGCCGGATGCACGTCTCGACCAAACCGTCGAGCGCGTCGTCGCCGATGTCGGGAACGGGGGCAAACGACCCCATTCCTCCGGTGTTCGGGCCCTCGTCGCCGTCGTAGGCACGCTTGAAGTCCCGCGACGGCGCGAGGACGAGCGCGTCGGTTCCGTCGCAGACGGCGAAAAGCGACACCTCGGGCCCGTCGAGCAGCTCCTCGACGACGACGTCGCCGCCGAATCCGCGAGCGACTTCGACTCCGGCTACCAGCTCGGCCTCCGTCCGACAGACGACGACCCCTTTGCCGGCAGCCAGACCGTCGGCCTTGAGCACGCACGGAACGCGGGTCGAGTCGAGCAAGGCGGCGGTCGGGACGCCTGCCGCGGCCATCACGTCCTTGGCGAAGGACTTCGACCCCTCGATCCGCGCCGCCGCGGCCGACGGCCCGAAAACCGTGAGCCCCGCGTGGCGGAGCACGTCGGCGACGCCCGCGACCAGAGGCGCCTCGGGCCCCACGACGACGAGATCGACGCCGAGGAACCGCGCCAGGCCGAGCAGGCCCTCTGCGTCGTCGGCAGCGACCGGATGGCAGGTCGCGAGCCTCGCGATCCCGGGATTCCCGGGCGCAGCATGGAGCTCGGTCAGCCCCGGCGACGACGAGAGGCGCCACGTGAGTGCGTGCTCTCGACCCCCCGAGCCAACGACGAGGACGCGCATCGAGCGTCTACCAGTGCTCCGTCCCGGACATCGCTTGCGCGCTGGCGGCTGCGAAGCGGCGCATCGCGGGGTCCTCGGTCGCGCCAATTTGTCCCCAGTATTGGCGCTCCCTGCGTCCTTGCGCTGCTCGCTTCTCGCGCGCCAGGATCATCGACGGACTTCCGGGACGGAGCACTAGGGCTGGAGCGAGAGCACCGCGTCGCGCGAGGCGCCGGTACCGACGAGGGTGACGGGGACGTCCAGCGCGTCCGAGACGAAGGAGACGTAGTCGGCGGCCGCGCCGGGGAGCGCGGAGCCGGTCAGGTCTTCGTTCCAGCCGGCGAGCGTCTCGAACACCGGTGCGCAGTGGTGGAAGTCGGACTGGTGGGCCGGGAAGTCCTCGGTCTCGGACCGGTCGGGAAGGCGGTAGCGCACGCAGACCGGAATCTCGTCGAACGACGAGAGCACGTCGAGCTTCGTCAGCGCGAGCGACGTGATGCCGTTGACGCGGACGGCAAAGCGCAGCGCGACGAGGTCGAGCCAGCCGCAGCGGCGCACGCGTCCCGTCACGGTGCCGAACTCACCGCCGAGCTCACGCACGCGCTCCTGCGCGTGCCCGTCGATCTCGGACGGGAACGGCCCCTCGCCGACTCGGGTCACATAGGCCTTCGAGACCCCGAGAACCTCGTCGATCCGCTGCGGCCCGAGGCCGAAGCTCACCGCGGCGCCGGCGGCGATCGGGCTCGAAGAGGTGACGAACGGATACGTGCCGTGGTCGAGGTCGAGCAGCGTTCCCTGGGCGCCTTCGAAGAGGACGCGCCGCCCGTCGCGCAGGGCACGATCGACGAGCAGCGAGGTGTCTGCCACGTAGGGCGCGAGGCGCTCTGCCTGCTCGAGCGTACGCGCGACGACGTCCTCGGCGTCGAACGGGTCGATCCCGTAGACGCGCTCCAGCCACACGTTCTTCTCGCCGGCGGCGAGCTCGACCTTCTCCCGCAGGATCTTCGGGTCGAGCAGATCCTGGACGCGGATTCCGATGCGGGTTGCCTTGTCCGCATACGCAGGGCCGATCCCGCGACGCGTTGTCCCGATCTGCAGCTTGCCCAGACGCCGCTCACGGGCGCCGTCGAGCGCGACGTGCCACGGCATGATCAGGTGTGCGTTGCCCGAGACGAAGACGAGCCCGTCCGTCCGGTGCCCTCGGGACTCGAGCTCGTCGAGCTCCCCGATCAGCACCTCCGGGTCGACGACGCAGCCCGCGCCGATCGCGCTCGCGACACCGGCGACGATGCCCGACGGGATCGCGCGGATCTTGTACGTCTCGCCGTCGACGACGATCGTGTGCCCCGCGTTCGGGCCACCCTGGTAGCGGCCGACGAGGTCGGACTCCTGGGCGAGCAGGTCGACGATCTTGCCCTTCCCCTCGTCGCCCCACTGCGCGCCGACGATCACGGTCGCGGGCACGTG
>Ga0068853_100001159_pt1 | contig 18727 bp, 22 predicted proteins | sample KBSCornC32_FD_65655 | JGI IMG/M metagenome (GOLD analysis project Ga0068853, IMG submission 65655) | Corn rhizosphere microbial communities from Kellogg Biological Station, Michigan, USA - KBS Corn C3-2 | ecosystem: Host-associated > Plants > Roots > Rhizosphere > Soil ...
ATGTTTTGGGTATTCTCCGGCGGAGCTGGCGGAGAAGGTGAGGACTTAAAGAAAAGATAACCTTTGTACACATTTTTAGCTGGCGCAGCTGAGATAATTTCGGCTCCTCAAACGCTGAATATCGCGGTGAGCAGGAGCCGTCGTTATGCGGCGGTGACAAACAACGGTTGGGCTAAGCAGACCATTCAGCTGCTGGATGCGAAGAACGATAGGGAACTGGACAATGTGGTTGTCAGCAAGGCCTGATTGTATGTCGCCATGACGCAGTATGATGCGGCGGCCACTTCGATGTGGCGTTGTTTCAGCAAGACTCCGGACAATGCGGCCTTCACGAGTCTTCCTTCCAATATCGACCTCAACGAGGTCAACCCCGGCGGGACAAGGCTTGCTGCCATGGCCCGGGGGCTGAATCTCTCAGAAATCGATCGGGCTCCTGACGAGCTCATGAATGCCATGCTCCGGAAGGCAGTCAAAGGCGGGGGAGTCAGAGTGCCGGCTCCGGTACGGGCTGCGTTCGTGAATGCGGGGAAGAAAGATGGAGATGACTGATCTTCTTCCAGTAATAATAGGATAGTATTCCGGGGACGATCCATATGATGAGGGTAAGCATCAGGGGGTCGAACTTGCCGGCCGAAGCGACGCCCGAATAGACGGCGCCTGCGAGATCGAAGAACAATCCTGCATAGGCCCATTCTTTTACCCCTTTTTTGAGATTTGGGATCAGTATGGCGATTACGCCGATGACTTTTGCAACGCTGATGTATTGAATGAAATAGACCGGAAATCCCATTCCGTCGTGCATGACCTTGATTGTGTCGGCGGTAGGCTGCAGGCCGCCGACCGAGGCGAACAGCATGAGGAGTGCAAAAAGTACGGTGAAGACCCAGTAGAGTGTGGTGAGCGTTTTTGGTTTCATAATGTGTTATTTTTTTGTTTGGAAGTTGATCATCCAGTTGATGCCGTATTTGTCGGTGAATTCGCCGAAATAGGCGCCAAAGAACATATCCTGCAGTGGCATGGTAATATTTCCGCCGGCGGATAATTCATTGAAGATGCGGGTCGCCTCGTCTCTCGTCGGAGGCTCAACGCAGATATGCATATTATTGCCCTGGACCAGCGTAAAGCCCATTTCTTTTGGAGCGTCTGTACCCATTAGTATATGGTTGCCGGTGATGGGGAGTTCGACGTGCAGTACCATTTTCTTTATTTCGTCGGCGATCGGCGGATGATCGGCGTCGGCCGGCAGGTCTCCAAAGTGCTGAATACCCTTGCCCGAAAATTCTGTCTTAAAGACGGACCGGTAAAACAGGAACGCTTCTTTGGTGTTGCCGGGGAAGTTGAGATACGTGCAGACGCGTGCGGTATTGTCCAGTCTGAGCTCGCCTCTGAGTTGGAAACGGGCAGCGAAATACTGGTCAAGATTTTCGAGCGCCCTCGTAAATCCTTCTTTAAAGCCGAGTTCGATGATCTTTTCGAGGTCGGCGAGGCTGTTGTATTTGATAGTGATGCTGACCGTGGTAGTTTCGTTTTGAGCAGCCCGGAATGCGACGTCCCATAGTGACCGGGGAAACTCCGGATTGACGGCCCCTTGTTCGTCACAGAAGGCGTCCAGTCCGGAAAATCTGGTCTTGTGGGCAATTTTTTTGTAATCCGCCCTGCACCAGTGGACGATATCCTCGGGAGAGATCATTGCGTAGAGCCAGAAGCCGCCTTCGCGAAAGTCCATGGATCTTGTCTTAGTCTGATAGGGTTTGGGCGCCCACCATAGGTCCAGCAGCTCTGGTTTTGTCCAGGCGTCCCAGACCAGGTCGAGGTCTGCTGCGAACTCCCGTTGAACGTCGATGGTGTTTTTTTCCTTGTTGACAGTGAAATCAAATTGCAGGCGGGGATTCATTTTCTGTTGTTTTTTATCGTGGATAATACCTTGTCCAGCTGGCTGAACCGGGTCTCCCAGATCTTTCTGAACTGGTCGAGCCATTTGTCGATGTCTTTCATTTTTTCTATTTGTAGTTGGTAATAGATCTCTCTACCCTGTTGAGATCTTGTCAGCAGCTCGCATTCGGACAAAATGCGCAGGTGCTTCGATATGGACTGCCTGGTCGAATCAAAATGTTCGGCGATGGCATTTGGTGTCATGGCCTGCAGGGCGATCAGCGCGATGATGGCTCTTCTGGTCGGGTCTGCGATGGCCTGGAATACGTCTCGTCTCATGAGTTCAGGTTTTAAATAAGAAGCCGTTCGGTTGCAAATATACGCGCAGCCAACCGGTTTCGCAAATTTTTTTTACTTGGCGTTGTCCGGGCTTTTTGTTTTAGGGTTATTTGACCTTGTAGAATTCGGGGTGTTGTCTATGATAGGGGAGATATGGGAGAAGTTGTGAACGATAGTGGCGACGTCTTTTTCGATTGGGATCCTGAGGTTGGCCCGACCATTAGTGGGAAGATTTAATGAATTTCACGATTTCGGGGATATCAGGCTGATAGTTGCCGGTGGTGTCTATCCTTAGGGTTGGAACGGGAATATCCGGTGCAATATAGGAAGTGATCAGGGACTCGCCGGTTTTTCCAGTAAGTTCCGACCGGTCGCCGTGGAATTTTTCCCGGTCGGCGTCTGCGCTGACCCTGGCGGTAAATCTGGTGAGCGCGAGTTGCGGTGATACCTCGCATATCAGGATACGGATGTCGGCAATGGCCCTGAGTTGCGTGAGTTTTGGAAGCCATAGCTTGTGTTGAAAGGCCGCCTCGGCGATCACCGAAATATTCTTTGAAAGCAGTAATTCGATGGCCTGGAAGAAGGTTTCGTAGATGTGCACTGCGGCAGCGGGATCGAGGTCGTTGTGGTGGGAGCGAAGGGTATTGATATAACCCTCCTTAAATTCATCCCGGGACAGAAGGGGGCATTTAAGTTCTTTTGACAGGATATGAGAAAAGGTAGTCTTTCCTGATGCGGGCCTGCCGGTTACTATGGTAAGTAATGGTTTTGTCACGATTCCGTTTGGTTCAAAAATAGAACTTAATTTCGCATAAATATTCTTTTATGAAGGCGGTCAAACATCCTGGATCTGAGTTGCCAGTTCTGTCCAAAGCCATACTTGAGCAGGAGAGAAGGATGTTGCTGGACCTGGGGAATGATATTACGAGCGTCCGGGACAAGAAGGATCTGCTGGTGCTTTTCTCGAAGCGGATAAAGAGTCTCTTTTATTTTACGCATACAATAGTCACGCTTATCGACTATAAGGACGAATACTATTATCCTTTCCTGCTGGATAAGGAAAATTCACCGATCAGGTACCATGCCTTGTATCAGGAACTGGTCAATTCACGGTTTTCCCTGAATGAGCCTTTTATACAGGAGGTATTGCAAACGGACGGCCCCGTGACTTTTCAGCTGGAAGCGGTAATGGACAAGCCCGGCAGTCCGCTATTCCTCCGGGCAAATTATGAGAAGGGGGTGAAGGAAGTAATGATGACCCGGCTTATGAAGGAGGGCAGACCGATGGGTTTTATTCATATTTATTCGGACAGGCCAGGGAGTTTCACCGATGAATTCAGGAGCGTCATAAAGGGAATTGCCCCGCAGTTGTCTGGTGCGGTCTCAAATATTATCAAAAATGAGGAGATCGTCAATAAGGAAAGGGAGAAATCCTTTTTGCTCGATTTCAGCAGGGATATTGCGGCGGTGCGCACAAAAGAGGAACTTTCTGCAGCCGTTCAAAATTCGCTGGGCAAGCTTAATCCTCTGCGGGGATATGTGATCCGTAAGATCAACGACGACGGAGCTACGGTCAGTCCATACATTTTCGATCTTGCCAGCATCAGGCCGGATAAAAAGGACCTTGATGAACTGCTCAGGGCCCGTTTCCCTATCAACGACGGCCTGCAGAACCGGGTGTTGGACAGCCCCATTCCATTACTGTTCAATATCGACCGGGAAATACAGCGTGGGATCTCTCCCGGCTATCTGCAGAACTGGAAGCGGATGGGGTTTACCAATTTCGTGGGCATCCGGCTGCGCAACGGAGAAACGAACCTGGGCGTCATGTGGCTGGGTATCGGGGAGGTCAATATTCAATTGCTGCAGGGTATTACCAGTCAGATATCGGTCGCGATGGCCAATATCATGGCGAACGAGCAGGTCGTCAGGAAACAGGAGGAGCAGGCGTTCCTGCTGGACTTCAGCAATGATATCGCGCGGGTAAGAACCAAACCCGACCTGCAGGCGGCTATTTCGAGGGTGCTTGACGGCGCCCTGCATACGCAGCTGGCCATGATCCGGGTGCTCGATGACGACGGAGTTCATTTGTCCACGTTCATGTTCGACAGGACCTTATTCAGCAAGGCAGAAGTGAATTTCGACAAAATGTCGGCAACGAAGATCACGGTCGAGGAGCCCTATACGTCCATGGTGCTGGCCAGTGAGGATGGACTGGTATTCAATGTTGAAGAGGAACTGAAGAGCGGTAATAGCTATGCAAAACTATGGAAGACCACCGGATTAAAAAATATGTACGGTCTGCCGCTGCGGGCTGGGGATAAGAAGATCGGCACTATCTGGCTGCTGGCAGACAGGCTCAGCAAGCTGTTACTGAAGGGCATTTGTTCCCAGATATCCATTGCCATCGCCAATATACAGGCCAATGAAAAGTTGCTGGACTACAAAAAGAAGCTGGAGGTAGAGAACGCCTATCTGAAGGAGCAGATCGGCACCATTTATAATTTTTCCGAGATCATCGGCAGCGGAAAGGCCATGCAGGAAGTATACCGTCTGATATCCCTGGTCGCGGAATCCAACACCACCGTGCTGGTGCTGGGTGAAACCGGGACTGGCAAGGAGCTGATCGCGCGGGCCATCCACAATGCGTCGCCGCGAAAGGACAGGCTGATGGTTAAGGTCAACTGCGCCGCGCTGCCGGCGAACCTCATTGAAAGCGAATTGTTCGGCCATGAGCGGGGGGCGTTTACCGGTGCTGTAGACCGGCGTATCGGCAAATTCGAACTGGCCGATCACAGTACGCTGTTCCTGGACGAGATCGGGGACATGCCGCCGGAGGCCCAGGTGAAACTATTGCGCGTGATACAGGAACGGGAACTGGAGCGGCTGGGGGGGAAGCAGACGATAAGAGTCGACGTGCGGCTGATCACCGCCACCAACCGGGACCTCGGGACAGAGGTGAGAGCGGGCAGATTCCGGGAGGACCTGTATTACCGGCTGAATGTATTTCCTATCCATCTTCCTCCGCTGCGCGAGCGGCCGGAGGATATCGAACCGCTTGCGAATTTTTTTGTCGTGAAATACGGACGCAACGCCGGAAAGAAGATCAGAAAGATAGCGCCGAAAGTGATACAGCAGTTACGCAGCTATACCTGGCCGGGAAATGTGAGGGAACTGGAACACCTGATCGAGCGTAGCGTTCTGCTGACGACCGGCGACACGCTGGAGGAAGTGTATATCCCGAGGAATGTCCTACCCGAAAAGCAGGGCGCGGCCCATCTTGCCAACCGTTCGCTGGAAGAAGTGGAGAGAGACTATATCATCGACGTACTGAAACGATGCGCCGGAAAGATCTCGGGTGTCGGCGGAGCTGCGGATATCCTGGAGATACCGGGCAATACCCTGCATTCCAAGATGAAGAAGCTTGGAATAACGAAGTCCGATTATTTTGCTTCGAAATAGCCGTTGGCATTCCCGTCCCTGTATATAGTGACAGATTTCATTATTTCACGAAATACCGTGAAAATTGGTGGGGTCTTTTTCTCTTATCGTATTGATTTTTAGTCATTTGTGTTTTTGGCATTTCCCTGGTCTTTATAGGTTGAAAACAAAAACTTCAAATTATGAAAATCGTAGTCATTGGAGGCACAGGCCTCATAGGTTCTCAGGTGGTCGCCAAACTTCGTCAGCTGGGGCATCAGGTAACAGCGGCTTCTCCGAACACGGGTATCAACACTATTACGGGGGAAGGTCTCGCAGAGGCGCTGACCGATACGGACGTCGTGGTAGATCTTGCCAATTCCCCGTCCTTCGAAGATCAGGCCGTTATGCAATTCTTTCAGACGGCAGGGCACAATCTGCTGACGGCAGAGATCAACGCCGGTGTAAAGCATCACGTTGCGCTTTCGATCGTTGGTGTCGATCTCATGCAGGACAGCGGTTATATGCGCGCCAAGCTGGTCCAGGAAGATCTGATCCGGAGATCGGGGGTCCCTTATACCATCGTCCGGAGCACACAGTTCCTCGAGTTCATCAAGGGAATCGCGGACCAGGCTACGGAAGGAAATATAGTACATATATCGAATGTCGAGTTTCAGCCTATTGCCGCCGAGAATGTAGCCACTTTTGTGACTGAAGCGGCTGTGAAGCCAGCCGTCAATGGAATAGTGGAGATCGCCGGTCCCGACCGTATGCAGCTGCCTGAATTTGTCAGCCGGTATCTGAAGGCTACGAATGACCCGCGGAAGATTGTGCCTAACGAACATGGTCAGTACTATGGCGCCCAGATCGGTAATACCTCACTGGTGCCTGCGGGTCAGGCGAAACTGGGGTCTGTCGGATTTGAAGCCTGGCTGAGCGGTCAGTTGCAGCATGCCTGAGACCGGGGTTTACCTTTCACGACTAAATCGAATACCATGCATTTTTCCTTCTTACATCCCAGAAAAAAAGAGCAGCAGGAAGAACATCCGCTGGTTCCGCTGCACGAGGCCCCTGACAGAAACACCAGTGAAGGGGGTGAGTTTCTTGACGACGCCCTCCGCATGGAAGACATGGCGCTGACGCCGGTCGAGCTGAGCATTGCGGCCGGGAGCCCTGAGAAATTGCTATAGTTTGGTCACTTTAAAACTTCATTATTATGAGAACATGTGCATCGCTGGCCGAGGCTATGGCTGACCTAAGGAACAGGGGTTATGAAGAAGACTTTGACATAGAAGGCTTTGCTCTTTATTCCGGTGATGATCAGGACATGGAGGAGGACCCGCAGGACTTCTGCGTCGATGAGGTTATCCTGGTCGAAGAGTGCTCGCAGCCGGATAACAACACTGTCGTATATGCCGTCACATATATTACAGGAATAAAAGGTATCGCAATAGGGAAACATGAGGCTAATTCGTCGTTGCCGCATTAATCTTTGTTCTTATGGTACAGTCAGAAAGCTATGTTGTCCGGGTATTGCCAGGCAGGTGGAGAGACATAAAGAGCGATACGCTGATCAAACAGTTTAGCGCCATCTTTAGCGATTGGCCGGTCATTGAATTCACGGACTGGGCAGAGATCAGCAATGCTTCCGACTTTTGGGACGGACTCTGCCGGGATGTGGTCAAGCCTCTTAATAAGCGGGATCTCCAGTTCGTCTTCCATCTCGGGGACGTTGCGCGTAAGTCAATATTTGAGATAGACGAGGTTCTTGACATTATAGGCGACTATTCCTCCTACGGAAAGGTCGTCCTGAAACTCGACTGTCATGAAGCGGATAGTCTGTGGTGCAGGTTGAATGGCTCCGACGGGAAGGGCTCGCCTGGCGAACTGGGCGCCGGGGCGGCAAGGGAAAGATGGCTTTCCATCTTTAATACGATGAACATAGATTTTTTGCAGATACTCGAGGGCTGTCAGACCATGCAATTCTCCCGGTAGAGGAATTTATATCAGGCCCCCGCCACTCCGGCGGGGGTTATTTTTGTTTGATACAAGATACGTATATTCGTCACATGGCAGAGGAAAAAATTATCAAACATGCTGGTGACGCGGCCCGCGCGCTCCTTAAAAGAAATACTTCATGGAAAGAAAAGATACGGGAATTCTTTTTCGAGATATTCATCATCGTGATCGCCGTCAGCATTACGCTCTGGTTTCATAACTGGAACGACCGTCTGCATGAAAGGCGGCTGGCGAAGGATTTTCTGACCGGCATCCGTGAAGACCTGAAGATAACCGCCGACAAGATCGAAGTCGACAGTGGGCGATACCAGCATACCCTGGACTATTACAATACTATCTGGACCCAGATCAAAGAGAACAGGGTCGACAAACTGTATATGGACAGCGCCAGCGGCAATCTTACCAATATGCTGGGTTTCTCTTTTGACAACAGCCGTTTTGAGAGTTTCAAGTCGTCCGGTAATCTCCGGCTGATCGAAAATCAGCCGCTTATGCAGGATATCACCCGGATGTTTACGGTGACGCTGCCGGACCGCGTGGCGTCCGACAGGATAATATTCGAGGAACGGCGTAGTGCCTATATTACTTATATCGGCACAAAGACGCCGATCGGACCGGAGGGCAATTCGCAGATCTCGGGATATTTGAATGACCCGGCGATACGGTTCCAGATCATGTGGCAGGGGTTTTTGCTGAATGAGATCAGGGACCAGAAGACTGTGCTGGTCGGGGATATCAGAAGATTGATAGGGAAGATCGATAAGGAGTTGGGGGAGTAGGGGCTTCGCACCAGGGAGAGGTTGAGTGTTAGCTCGAGTGATCGTGGAGGATCTTCCAGCCTTCTTTTGTATTGATCATGACGAGGGAGTAGCGGCCCGAGCGTTCCGGCAGGTTGTTGCCGGACAGGGTGAATTTCCCGGTCAGCAGGGCGTAGTCCTCACCCAGAAGGGTTACTTTCAATTCGTCATACTGCAGGTGTTGTTTCGGCATTTTTCCGTTGAAGTAGTGGTTTTGGTAGAGGTCCCGGATCGAGCTGAGTCCGACGGGGCCGGCAGGCATCATCATGGTGGATGTGGCGGTATACATCTTCATGAAGTTGTCGAGGTCGCCGTTGTTCCAGTCGTTCTCTGAATTTTTCATGGCGGTTATGATGGCGGTCTCCTTTGAGGTGGCTTGTGCGCCGGCGTGGGTGGAGAGGAGGGAGATGACTAGGAAGGTGAGCAGAGAACGTTTGGCTATTTGGCTGGCCATATTGTTTGGAGGTTTATTAGTTCCCCTAATTTAGGACATTTTTCCGTTGGTTTACAGGTTGTTATTTTTCCGGGGCGTCCTGCCTTCCGGAGAGGCAAATTTTTAGTTTCTTTTGGTAAAAACTATGGTGAAGAGCAAAGGGCGACCGAAGCAGGCGGTTCGGCAGGAGAGGAATATTGGGTTTTACATGAAGCATTCGGAATATGCGGAAATCCAGAAAAAGGCGGATGCGGCGCATGTGACGATCTCGGATTATATGCGGCAGGTTGCGATCAACGGTTATGTCAAGGCAAAATGGACAGATGAGGAGTGGATAGCGGTAAAGGAACTGATTGGGATATCAAATGCCTTGCACCGGCTGGGTGAGCGGATGAAGGAATCGGGGTGTGAGGTGGTAGCGGAGGAATTTACCGTGTACAGAGACAAGTTCGATAATTTTTTGAATCAGGTATATGCTAGGTAAGGTAATTCTGACGGGGAAATCATTTGGACAGACTTGCGCCTATCTGTGCCAGGAATTGTCGAGGGCGCAGATATTGAAAACGGAGGGGGTGAGGTTGCACGATTACGGGCTAATGGCCAGGGATTTTGAAGCCCAGCATCAGCGAATGGCAACCAAGGAGAAGCCGGTATTTCATGCGGTACTTAGTTTTAGGCCGGGTGAGGTGGTTGACGACAGGCTACTGGTGGAACTGGGTGAGAAGTATATTGAAAAGATGAGGCTGGCTGATACTCAATATGCCTTTGTAAAGCATACGGACAGGAGGCATTTGCATATGCACGTGGTGGCCAACAGGGTGGACAACCATGGTGAGCCGACGGCGAAGGGGCTTGTTATAGAACAGTCTATCAAGGTAGCGCGTGAACTGACAAAGGAATATGGTTTTCAGCAGGACGAGGGGAAACGGTTGGAAATGACGCAGATGAATGCGCTGCATGAACCCGATGTAAAACGATATCGGATATACGAGGCTATCCGGGACGTGCTGCCGAGGTGCCGGGGGATGGATGAGTTGGAAGGGGCATTGCGGGAGAAGGGCGTGGAAATGAGAATTCGGGTGGATGAACGGACTGGTGAGCGGCAGGGGGTGAGTTTCAGGTTGGAGAACCGGAGTTTTAAGGGGAGCCGGGTGGATAAAGAGTATTCACTGGCGCGGCTTGGGCGGCGGTTGGCACAGCAGCAAAAGATGCAGCAGGATATGGAGGTTGGGCAGGAAAGGGAGGAGGAAATGGTTTTACGGTTGAAGGAGTCTATGAAGCGGCGGGAGACGGAATTGCCGACAGTGACAGAATTGCGGTTGGCGTTGGAGAGATCGATAAGGAAGGAAGTGCCGGTACAGGAGGAGAGTCAGGTACAGGAGGAAATGAAGGAGGAGTTGAGGCCCCGGTTGCGTCATGGGCTCAGATAAAGTATATAAAATATCAAAATCACTTTTTATGGAAAATGTGGGAATTAGCGAAGATTTGTCGAAAGCGATGGTTGATAAGCTTGTAGATATAGGGAATCAGATGATTGAAGTTCAGGATTATTTAAAACGGATCATGGTGTTGCAGAAGCCAACGGAGAAGTTGGTCGAGGGTGTGGAAAAGATGAATGCGGTGGCGGAATCGGGTGAGGGGATACTGCAGGAACTGGCGCAATGGAGGAATGAGATGAATGAGCTGAAGGCTCAAATGGCAAAACATATCCAATATTTCGAGCAGCCGGCCCAAAAAGAAATTCATCACAAGCATTTTGTAGGGAAACCTTTGGAGGTAATCGTATGCCTTGTAATTATTATAGGTGTGCTGGCTGCCTTTTTGGTAAGGGCGTGGCAATAGGTATTAGTCTACGGCCTTTTTTATTTCTAGCTCGCGTATTTTTTTATCGGCCTGTAGGGCGATTGATCTAAAGCCGGCTTTTCGGAGGATCTCTGAAAGGTTGCTGAGTGTGCTGATTAGTTGGTTGAGCTCGCCCTTGCTATTGTGGGTGTAAAGCTCGCCGTTGCGATAGTCCCTCAGTTCTTCGATCCAGGTCTCCTGGCTTTTGCCGGTTAGGGCCTGGAGAAAGATGGCGAACTCGGGAAATTTATTTGGCTTTCGGAGGTCGATGTGTTCGAGTTTGTTTTGGGATTGGGATAGGAGGTCGAAGAGGATCAGGACCTGTTTTTTGGAGAAGATGTTTTTCTGTTTGCCGCGGAGGTTTTCCGGGGCTGCAGGGGTTGCTTCCATGATCTGGTGGATAGTGATATTGGCGGTATTAGTGGAGGAATTATCTGACAGGATGCCGGGCTTTTCAATAGCGGCTATGGCGTTTGCCAGTGCTGTTTCGAAATCATCGTCGGACTGGATCAGGAAATCGTGGAGTATGTTGGTGTGTGTGGTGACGAGTTGGTTGTCGATATTATATATTGCTTCGGACGAAGTTGGGAAGAAGCAAATCGTAGACAGGATTTGCAGGAGGGTGTTTGGGCGGTATTTGCGTGTTGCTGCGTTTTTTTTCCGCTGTATGATGTAGGTGTGAGCGGGAGGCAGCTGGAGGTTTTTGCTGTAGGGGGAATTTTTATAGTATTGAAAAAGCCGGTAGTGGCCAAGAAGGCGGGAAGGGACGGATAGGTCGTACCAACCCTGGCGATCAAGGAAAGCACAGCTTGCAAAGCTGGTGCAACTGTTGAGCTTGTCCATGAGGCGGCGAAAAAAGGCGGAAGTCTTTTGGTGGTGGAAGCGGGATAGTTCCATATGATCGATTTTTTCGAAAATTAGAGGAAAGGGGGAAAGATGAAATTGATATATATCATCAAGTTTTAGTGCTGTCAACGAGTTATGAAAGTTGCTGCGCGGTGGTCGCAGAGAGTGAGAGTAATACAAAAAATAATGAAGTGGATTTTTCGGAGCTTATATCGGTGTTGTCCGGGATTAATAAGGGGTTTCAGGAGCGGGGGATTCGAGCGGTCAATACGCTGTTGACGCTTCGGAACTGGTTCTTTGGATTTTATATTGTAGAATTTGAACAGGAAGGGAGTGACAGGGCAGGTTATGGAAAGGCTCTGCTTACGAGTATTTCCAATGAAATGCAGGGTCGTGGAATTCAAAATACCCAAGAGAGGGAATTGCGCAGATACAGGCAGTTTTATTTAGCTTATCCTGCGGCTGCTTCGGTTTTGACTCTAAGTTCGGAGATTAAGGAGTTGTTGCCAAAGGAACTGGCGCAGCCTACGGCTTCAGAGGTTGAAAAGGGAAAACGGGCGTCGGCGTCGCCCGAATTGCAAGTGTCTGATAGTCATATTGCTAGATTGTTTGGTGATCTTTCATATTCGCATTTTGTTGAGCTCATTGGAATTGATGATCCCATCAAAAGGTTGTTCTATGAATTGGAGTGTCTCAAAAGTACATGGAGCGTAAAGGAGCTGCGCAGACAGATCGGCAGCCTCTTGTTCGAGCGCAGCGGAATGTCAAAAAACAAAGGGACGCGCCTGGAGTTTGCTCAGTCAAAGCAACATAGTCAGGTGTTCACTGACATTATCCGGGACCCGTATGTTTTTGAATTTATCGGGTTAAAACAACAGGAGGTTCTTCCGGAAAAACAGCTGGAGCAAGCTCTGCTTGACAATTTGCTGCAGTTTTTATTGGAACTGGGGAAGGGGTTTTGTTTTGAAGCGAGGCAAAAGCGTATTATGATAGACAATGAACACTATTTTGTAGACCTGGTCTTTTATCATCGACTCCTGCATTGCAATGTTCTTATCGAAGTGAAAACGGAGCGATTCCATCATTCTCACGCGGGTCAACTCAACATGTACCTGGAATATTATAAAAAGTATGAAATGGCAGAGGGGGATAATCCGCCGATAGGGATATTGCTTTGCACGGATAAGGATCAGGAGCATGTGGAATTTGCTACCGCGGGGTTGGATGATAAATTGTTTGTTAGTAAGTATCTCGTGGGGCTGCCGGATGTGAAGCAGTTGAAGGATTTCGTGAAAAGAGGGTGGGAGGGAGAATCAGGAAGGATTTGAAGTCATTTTAGGGCCACTATGAGGTCGGTCTCCAATAGAGTTTCGTCCTCCGTCATGTGTCCATAGATCTCGAGGTAGGGCATGCCTGGTTCGTAGCCCTGCTTTTGTAATTCGCGTCTCATGTTTTGCCCGGCATGTTTTATCAGGCTATAGGGGCCAATGTGCTTGTAGCTGGCGTATTTGGTCAGGGTTATGATTTTTTGTTCCAGCCCGAGGGTAGGGTCGGGAGTGTCGGTGAGCCCGACGCCGGAAAAGACCATGTCGTCCGGTTCGAAAACCCAGACGTTGAGGCCATTGTTCTTTAGCTCGTTCGATTTGACGATCTTCCACATCCTGTCCATCAGCTGAAAGGCGGTTGGGACGTATTCCTGGTTGCGGGCAATGCCGGAAAAACCGTAGATTGTTAAGGTGAAGGTTGTATTGAATATTTCAACTGTCATTGGTACAAAAATAGAGAATGTTGGGATATGGGCTGCTGCATTGTGGCGTCCGGGTTTGGAAAGGGCTGTCGCAGATGTTGATTTTTGTCAACACTCAATATTATCAAATATTTATCTTCGTTTATGCCGGAATCGATAAATTGCTATTTATTTACATTCGCCGCAGATTAGTAGGATCAATTATTCGTATCAACTTGATTAAAATTAATAAAGTTGCTTAGCATTAAGGAATTAAAGGATGGTGATGAATTTTGCTTCCGGCAAGTATTCGACCAATACCATCAAAAACTTTATTTCTTCATTCTTTACAAAACAAAATCCGAATATATAGCGGAAGAGGTGGCGCAGATGGCTTTTACCAAACTTTGGCAATGCCGTCAAACCTTGCAGGAAGAGTACACGATTTCCACACAACTGTTCAGGATCGCCACTACGGTGTTAATTGATTTTTTGCGGAAATATAATAATAAAGATGCGGTGACGGCTCGTCTCGATGCGCTGGAAATTGAGGAAGGGGTTGACAGTACAACCGAAAGGATGAGGGGTGTCGAACTGCAAAAGCAAATTTTGGAAGCCGTCAACGAACTGCCCCCTGTGAGAAAGCAGGTGTTTGAAATGAGCCGGGAGCAGGGTATGTCACACAGGGAAATTGCTGCGACTTTGTCCGTTAGTTCCAGAACGGTAGAAACGCATATTTATAAGGCGCTGAAGCAGATAAGAAAGCATATCGCCCTGGCCATCGATTAAAATTGAGTAATAGTTTGATAACAGAAGAGAACATAATAAATTATTTTGAAGGCAAATGCAGCGCCCAGGATGCTGCAATTGTGGAGGCCTGGTTCAGGGAAAACCCGGCTAAATTGAAGGAATATATAGGAGAGGATGAATGGGAGGGCTTTCAGCCGGCTCATGCTCTGCCGGCCGATGTATCCGGCAGGTTATGGGGTAATGTAAAACAGAATGCAAGTTTTCCTGCGGCGCGTTATTCGTTCAGGTGGATGGCGGCTGCGGCGGCAGTTGTATTGGTTGCAGGACTGGCCTGGCTATTTATTTCAAATGGACATATGGTAAGTACTGTTGGTGACTCAGCGGTGGCAGCGACAAAGCGTATTTTCAATAATACCCTTCAGAAAATGATGCTTACGTTGAGTGACGGTTCCACGGTAGATCTTTCCCCTAAAAGCACGCTTTCTTATCCTGAAAAATTCGGCTCCCTAAAAAGGGAGGTAGTGTTATATGGCGAAGCGGAATTTAATATCGCTAAAGATGGCGCCCGGCCCTTCTTTGTACATGGCAATTCTGTTTTGATTTCTGTTTTGGGCACCCGCTTCACGGTAAATTCCTTCGAAGGGAATAAGGCTACAAAAGTAATCCTGCATGAAGGACGGGTAATGGTCTCCGACTCTTCTTTTCATGATAGTAAAAATGAATTTTATCTGACCCGCGGAGATGTATTTATCTCTAAGAAGGTCAATAAGGCGTCCCATATTCTGCATCTTGAAAAGGACAAGGATGATTGTTATGTATTCAACAACTACCCCCTCGACGTAGTCTTTGACCAATTACAGATCATTTACAACAAAAAGATCATCTATAATAAGGCAGAGTTGGGCAACCGGACATTCATTGGAAAGATCGATAAAAAAGATTCTTTCGACCATATTCTCCAAAGCATTGTACTGCTCAACAACTTCCATTTGCAGAAACAGGGAGACAGTTGTATTGTAAGTAATTGATATGTGTTCGGCCGCACAGTAGTCCACATTAAGTTAATATTAACAGTAAGTGATTGATCGGGGTCTTGCGTATAATAATGAAATTAAAATGCCAAAACCATGCGGATCCCGTTGCTTGTCTTACTAGTTGTATTTTTTATCCGGACCACTAACGCGCAGAATTTCAATGAAATAAAAGGGCAGGTAAACGACGAGAACGGTCAACCCGTCACCTATGCCTCTGTTACGGCAAGAAATCATAGTACCGGTGTAACAAGTACTACACAGACAGATTCGCTCGGAATTTTTACCTACCACAATTTACCGCCCGGGGGGCCTTATTCGTTCGTTGCTTCCCACGTAGGTTTTCAAACTCAAACGATTTCCGGTTATGATATAAAGGCCGATGCCAATATATCTCTGCTGATCAAATTAAGGGCGGTAGAGAATGGTTTGAATGAGGTTATTGTTACCGGACGTGCAGGTGCTCTGAATCGCACCAAGCTTCAAACGAGCTATTCGGTTACGAGTATTGGTTATAATGCTCTTAGCCTACAGGGGCCCACCAGTGTTACAGAGACTTTGAAATCGGTGCCTGGTTTCTGGGTTGAGGCGACCGGAGGTGAGGCGAGCGGCAATGTAAGAGCCAGGGGTGTTCCCGTGGATGGTTATGGATCAATTCAGTTGCTGGAAGACGGCGTTCCAGTACAGCACGACCCGGCCCTGGGCTACCTGAATGCGGACCAGGCATTTCGTTTTGATGAGACCATTCAGTCTATCGAGGTCGTTCGTGGCGGCCCTTCTTCCGTATTTTATTCGAATGCTCCTGCAGGGGCTGTCAACTATATTCCCCGGGCCGTTGGTGATAAGACAGAGGGTATATTTAAATTGACCGTTGGCGATAATAATCTTAACAGAGAAGATTTTTGGCTGGGTGCTCCCATCGGTGATGGCTGGAAAATTTCTGCCGGAGGGTTTTATCGCACAGGCACTGGGGTGCGCAACCCTGGTTACACCGGTAATCATGGCGGGCAGATCAGGGCTTCGCTTGGCAAAAGCTGGAATAAATCGTCCTTCAATATTGATTTTAAGCAATTGAATGATGATGTGGTCTTTTATACAGATTATCCTATGACCTATGACAGCAAAGGGAAAATAGTGGCGGTGCAGGGCTTCAATGGCAACTATGGAGCACTTGCCGGCGCCGAAACGCAAAGAATGAACATGATCCAGGGGGACAACAGTCTTTACCGCTATGATAATACGGTCGGAACGGCAGTAAACAGAAGCCAGGTGTCTGTCAAATTCCAGACTGAATTTGCGGAGGGCTGGGTCCTGAAGAATGCGCTTCGCTACAGTAATACACAAACTCAGCGCAACGGTCTGTTTGCGCTGAATGTATTAACAGCGGATTCATTTTACAGAGCCCAGGCATCCCTTTTGACGCAGGCTCCGGGTGCAACGCAACTTGGATTTCAATATGCAACCAGCGGAGCGGCTTTTACTTCTAATCAGAATGGGAATGGCCTTGTCATTCAGGGCGGATTAAGGGGCATTACGATGCCTATGACAGAAGTCGCTAACGATCTCCATTTGTCGCATGTCTTTTATACGGGTTTGTCCAAGCACGATTTTAATTTTGGATACTATTATGCGCATTTCAATCAGAACTTCAGCAGGTATTCTTCAAAAGTGTATCTGGACGTCCAAAATAATTCAAGACTGCTGAATATTGTGGCCCTGGACGGCACTGGCAAGGTAGTAAAGACATTTTCCGATAACGGGGTATCCCAGTATGGCTATGAGTGGGCGGATGCCAATGGTGAACAGACGACCAATGCGCTCTATGTAAGTGATGAGTGGCAGATAACGCCTAAATTCCGTATCGATGGCGGGTTACGCTGGGAGTATACGCGGACGGACGGGGTCGTAGAGCAGTCGAAAACTGTAAACCTGGGCACTTATGCGACATCCCAGATAACCACCGGTAACGGAGTATGGCAAGGGTATAACCACCATTTCGACTATACCACCTGGACACTGGGAGCAGACTATCAGCTTTCAGACAATATGGGTCTCTTCGGCAGGTATACCGCCGCGGCGCGTATTCCCGGATTTGCTACTTACTATACCAATGTCAGTTCGACAGCCGTTACCCAAACGATGCAGCTCGGTGAAATTGGGTTCAAGTACGCCACCAGGCAATACTCTTTATATGGTACGGGGTTCTATACAAGGTATAATAACGTCGGTTTTAGCAATACGGTCAGCACCCTAAACGGTTTCACCCAGGTAAACGCATTTGCAAATACGAATACTTTCGGTCTTGAACTGGAGGGCAGCGTATTTCCGGTAAAATGGTTCGATGTTTCGGCGACGGCGACATTGCAGCATGGAGAATATCAGGGACTTGTTGCGGAGGCTGTCAGCGGCGGTACTTTAACGCAAAAATACAATTACAACGGGAATAAACTGATCAGGGTGCCGCAAGCTTCTCTCAGGGTAGTTCCGGGAATCAATCTTTTTAACAACCGAATTCGCATACAATCCCCGATAGAATATGAAGGGAAGCGCTATACGGATGTTGCCAACTCTCAGATACTTCCAGCCTACACGGTAGTTAGTCTGGATGCTCAGGTAAATATCACTAAGGAGATCTCCCTTTTTGGAGTTATTGACAATCTTACCAATTCACTGGGACTTACGGAAGGCAACCCGCGCCAGGGAGAGATTCAGAGCGCTGCAGCAGGTCAGTATATATTCCTGGCGCGTCCGCTGTTTGGCAGGAGCTTTAAAGTTTCTTTGAGATATAAGTTTTAATTATGAATAGACGGCAGCGGTTATTTCTATTGGTGACGTTGATCCTGATGGATAGTGCCCGCGCTCAGGTAATAACCATAAAAGGAAAAATTGAGAGAAAAGACCTCCATACTTATGTAGAGAGGTCTTTTACTTTGCCCGATAGTGTCAAACGTCTCCGGGTAGAATTTTCCTATAACGGGAAAGACCAGCGCACTACAATCGATATCGGGATTATGGATCCTGTGCGTTTTCGGGGTTGGAGCGGCGGAGCCAGAAATTCTTTTACGATCAGCGCCGAAGATGCGACTCCGGGATATTTGCCTGGAGCGCTTCCGGCCGGAAAGTGGAGGCTTTTATTGGGCATCCCGAATATCCGGGAAGGAGTAGTTTCAGAATATGAAGCCCGGGTCTATATAGAGACCGGGGTTGGGGTCACGGAGTTTGCCGGTAAGCCAATCCGCGCTGAAGCGGGGTGGTACAGGGGTGACCTACACATGCATAGCGGAAACAGCGATGGCAAATGTCCCTCGCAACTGGGGGATCAGGTTGGTTGTCCGGTTTACAGGATTGTGGAGACTGCGACGGATAAAGGCCTTGATTTTATTTCGGTAACGGATCACAACACGACGTCTCAGGCTGACGCGATACGCGAATTGCAGCCGGCATTCGATAAAATACTGCTTGTGCCCGGGCGGGAGATCACTACGTTCTACGGTCATGCGAACGTATTCGGGCCGGCGGATTTTATTGATTTTCGAATGACTGAACCGAATTATGCGGCGGCAAAGAATTGGATGAGCGCGGTGCACAATAGCGGAGGTATCATATCCATTAATCATCCGGGGCTCCCGTCGGGGGAGGACTGTATGGGCTG
>Ga0068853_100001161_pt1 | contig 18726 bp, 20 predicted proteins | sample KBSCornC32_FD_65655 | JGI IMG/M metagenome (GOLD analysis project Ga0068853, IMG submission 65655) | Corn rhizosphere microbial communities from Kellogg Biological Station, Michigan, USA - KBS Corn C3-2 | ecosystem: Host-associated > Plants > Roots > Rhizosphere > Soil ...
GTTGGTGTCGATGATCTTGCCGGGGCCGATCAGCACCTCCCACCAGCCCGGCTTGCCGGTCACCGGATTGGTGTTGGCGACGTGCTGGTCGCCGGTCAGCGCGTGGCAGACGAGGATGGCGTTCGAGCGCGAGTCGTTGAGCGTGCCGTAGGTCTGGTAGGCGATCTGGAACGGCGAAAGCAGCGAGCCGGCGTCGAGCTTCAGCGGCTTGTCGGGGCCGAACTGCAGCACCGGGCTCGACGGATGGTCGGCCTCGTCCTTGGTTCTTGCAGCGCGCTGAGCGGCCATGGCAGTCCTCATCCTGTTCCGCATCGGTCGCATCCCGATGCGGTGTCCGGCCGGCAGCGGACAACAAAAAACCGGCTTGCCGTCGCAAAGCCGGTTACAGGGTGCAAACGGCCCTTTAGCGAGTTGTTTAACGTGGCTGCAAGCCGACCGGCCAAATCACCACGGGAAGTCTGGCAGCTCTTCTAGGACCAGCGCCGCGCTTCGTCAACGGGTAGCCTCCTTGCGGGCGGCTCGCCGACGCCAAGCGCCGGCACTCGACATTCCAGCCCGTGGCCTGTATTTCCGCTGCGGCCTTGAAGGCTTTCTCGACGGATTTGTGACATGAAGCAGGATCAGCCCCGTCCGACGCCCCGCGCGGGCATCATGGACATCGAGGCCTATGTGCCGGGAAAAAGCGCCGCGCCCGCCGGCGTGACGAAAGTCTACAAGTTGTCGTCGAACGAAAACCCGCTCGGGCCCTCGCCGAAGGCGATCGAGGCGGCGCGCGAAGTGGCGGCGAAGCTCGACGTCTATCCTGACGGCACCGCCCGCCGGCTACGCGAGGCGATCGCCGAAGTGCATGGCCTCAACCCGGCAAACATCATCTGCTCCAACGGCTCCGACGAGATCCTTGGCCTGCTGGCGCAGACCTATCTCGCGCCGGGCGACGAGGCCGTGTTCACCGAGCACGCCTTCATGGTCTACAAGATCTACATCCAGGCGGCTGGCGCCAAGCCGGTCGCGGTCAAGGAAACCGACGAGCGCGCCGACATCGATGCGATCCTCGCCGCAGTGACGCCGGCGACGCGCATCGTGTTCCTGGCCAATCCCAACAATCCGACCGGCACCTATGTGCCGTTCCAGGAAGTGCGCCGGCTGCATGCGTCGCTGCCGAAGAACGTGCTTCTGGTACTCGACGCGGCCTATGCCGAATATGTGCGGCGCAACGACTACGAAGCCGGCATCGAGCTGGCAGGCAGTTCCGAAAACGTCGTCATGACCCGCACCTTCTCCAAGCTCGGCCTCGGCGGCGCCCGCATCGGCTGGATGTACGGGCCGGCGCATATCGTCGACGCGATCAACCGCATTCGCGGTCCCTTCAACGTCAATGCGACCGCGATAGAGGCCGGTATCGCCGCGATCCGCGACCGGGCCCATATCGAGCGCAGCGTGACGCATAACGAAAAATGGCTGGCCTGGCTCAGCGTGGAGCTGACGGGGCTTGGCTTGCGCGTCACGCCCAGCGTCGGCAATTTCGTGCTGATCCACTTCCCCGACGGCAAGAAGCACTCGGCGGACGCCGCGGACGAGTACCTCAGCCAGTGCGGCTATATCTTGCGCCGCGTCACCGGCTACGGCTTCCCCAATGCGCTGCGCATGAGCATCGGCACCGAAGAGGCCAATCGCGGCGTCATCGACGCGCTCAAGACCTTCCTGAAAAGCTAAAGCACCATGGCATCACCGATGTTCGAAAGAATAGCTCTGGTCGGCATCGGCCTGATCGGATCGTCGCTCGCCCGCGTCATCCGCCGCGAGGGCCTGGCGCGCCACATCGCCATCGCGACGCGCAGTGCATCGACGCTGAAGCGCGCGAAGGAGCTTGGCCTTGGCGATTCCTACAGCACCGACGCCAGCGAAGCCGTGCGCGATGCCGATCTCGTCATCGTCTCGGTGCCGGTCGGTTCTTCCGGCGAGGTCGCGGCCGAGATCGCGCCGGCGCTGAAGAAGGGCGCCATCCTCACCGATGTCGGCTCGACCAAGGCTTCGGTGATCGCGCAGATGCAGCCGCATGTGCCGGAGGGCGTGCACTTCATCCCCGGACATCCGCTGGCGGGCACGGAGAAATCCGGACCCGACGCCGGCTTCGCCGATCTCTTCGAGAACCGCTGGTGCATCTTCACGCCGCTGCCCGGCACCGATCCTGCGGCACTGGAGAAGCTCTCGGAATTCTGGCGGCGCTGCGGCTCCAACATCGACACGATGGACCCGCAGCATCACGACATGACCTTGGCGATCGTCTCGCACCTGCCGCATATCATCGCCTACAACATCGTCGGCACGGCGGACGACCTGGAAGCGGTGACCAAGAGCGAGGTCATCAAATACTCCGCTTCCGGTTTCCGCGACTTCACCCGTCTTGCCGCCTCTGACCCGACCATGTGGCGGGATGTGTGCCTGCACAACAAGGACGCGATCCTGGAAATGCTGGCGCGTTTTTCGGAGGATCTCGCCTCGCTGCAGCGGGCGATCCGCTGGGGCGACGGCGAAAAGCTGTTCGACCTCTTCACCCGTACCCGCGCCATCCGCCGCTCGATCATCGAGGCCGGCCAGGACATCGACGTGCCGGACTTTGGCCGGCAGGCGGTCGAGCATCCGGCCAAATTGTAAGCGGGTTCCTTAGCCTGGTTCCGATGGCGGCCAATACGTCGCCATCATCGCCAACGTCTCGGCACGATCCGGTGCGCCCAGACGGCCGCCGAAGCGCAGGCATTTGAGCGCGGCGGCGGCGCTGGCAAAGCGCAGGGCTTCTTCCATGGGCATGGCCTCGGCGAGGCTGACGGCAAAGGCGCCGTGGAAGACGTCGCCAGCGGCGAGCGTGTCTACCGCTTTGACCTTCGGCGCCTCGACATGGCGCACGCGCCCGGTCGCCCGGTCATGCCACCAGGTGCCGGCAGCGCCCCCGGTCACCGCGACAAAGGCATCGGTGCGCGAGGCAAGGTCGGCGCAGGAGCTTTCAGGGTCGAGCGCGTGGCCGCAGACGATGCGCGCCGCCGGTTCGGACGCAACGATGTGCGAGGCCAAAGGCAGCAGGCGCTCCAGCACTTCGATCGGTGCGGTATCGGCATCCAGGATTGCCGGACGGCCGATCGATCTGGCCGCGCTCAGCGCGAGGGCCGCGGCACCCGGCCAGCGCACATCGGTGAGCACGGCATCGAAGGCGGAGAGGTCGGCGACCGGCAGCGCCTCGGGATCGGCTTGCGCCGTCTTGTCATAGAAGGGGACGATGATACGCTCGCCATGCGCATCCACAACGATCGCGGCCAGCGCCGATCGCGCCCCGGCGACGCGACGGATGAAGCTGCAGTCGACGCCTTCGGCCTGAATGTCGGCGATCAGCTGGTCGCCGACCAGATCGTCTCCCGCGCTTGCCCACAGCGAGACCTCGGCGCCGAGGCGATGCGCGGCGCAGGCCGCGCTTGTCGCCATGCCGGAGGCGATCTGGACGCCGTCACTGGCGATGAACTTGCCTTGATGCGTGGGAAGCGTCTCGACGCGAAGGATCGTGTCGAGGGTGAAGGCGCCGACGCTGAGCAGTCTGACCGGCTTCGCCATTGTTGCGTTACTCTTCTTAGCCGGCATGGTCTTACCCGAAAACCGGTTCCCACTTTTTGCTACGCTGACCTCCGGTTCGGGACCATGCTCTATTCAAGCGGCTTGATCTTGCCGAGCGGAATGAAGCCGAGCGAAGCCTTGCCTTTGACGATCTTCAGCGGCATCGACGGTTCTTTTCCGAGCATCGCCAGGGCGGCAAAACCCTGTTCGATCTCGCTTTTGTGCTCCGGAACGGCGCCGGCGAGGATAGCCGCCACCGCTTTCGGATCCTCGAGCTTGATCATCAGGTCCCCGTCGACCAGCCCTTCCGCATCGACCGAGACGGGTCCGGACACGATGATGCGGGCCGTCCCGGATGACAGGTCGAGCTTGGCGATATCGATCGACTGGCCGCGCAGGCTCGTCGGTGGCGTCGCGATCAACGCCACGCCGTTCTTCAGCGTCACCTCGCCGCTGCCGTCAAGCGCCGGCAACGCGCGCCCGCCAATGGCATCCGCGTTGATCTCCAGATCGCCGAAGCTACCGACATAGTTGATGTCCTGGCCGATCGGCTGCAACTGGCCGGCGGCCTTGCCGGCACTGAACAATTGCATCGGATCCGTGTCGTCCTGCGGATCGGTCTGGCCGGAGAGCCCTTCGGCGTGCAGTGAAACGCTCCTCGGCAGCGGCCATGACACTTTGACATTCGCCCGCAACTGGTCCCAGTCGATCCAGAGCGGCGGCATGCCGGGCGCCATCGTCCTGAGCGGCCCGCGCAAGTCGGCAACCGGTGACAAAGGCCCGGTTATCTCGGCGACGGCGTTGAAGCTTCCGGTGGAAGCGGCGACTTTCCGGGCGTCGTCCTCATAGGCGATGTTGTCGCAGGAGACCGTGAAGCTCATCGGATAGCCGCTGACGGTGAGGTTGGCGCAGGCGGCGTCGATACCCTCGCTGCCCAGTCTTGCCACCGCCTGGTCGGCCCCGCTCTTCAGCCTGTCGGCGAGATAGAACCAGCCGCCGCTGTAGGCGGCGAACAGCACGAGGAGGAATCCGGCAAGCCAGAACAGCCGGCGGCGAAGTTTGGGCGGTCGCTCGTCACTTGACGTCATGCTGCGGCTCTCGTTAACCCCTCATGTGGCGAGCGGACGGTTCACTCTCACGCAAGCAAGCGGGGGCAGAAGAAGCACCTTACCGTGCGGTGTCGTTCACTCGAATACGATCAGGCTTGGCGATATGGGCGATTTTTGGGTTTTTGGCTACGGGTCGCTGATCTGGCGGCCCGGATTTGCCCATGTCGAGACGCGCCGTGCCCGGCTCTATGGCTACCGGCGTTCGCTTTGCGTCTATTCCTTCGTGCATCGCGGCACGCGCGGGCGGCCGGGCCTGGTGCTCGGCCTCGATCGGGGCGGCTCCTGCATCGGCCTCGCTTATCGTGTCCCCGGCAATTTGCGCGACGAGGTGCTTTCCTATCTGCGCGAGCGTGAGCTGGTCACCAGCGTCTACCTCGAACGCGTGCTCGACGTCCGCCTGAACGGAGGCGGTTCGGTCGAGGCGGTCGCCTACATCGTCGACCGGCAGCACGAGCAGTATGCCGGCGCGCTCAACGCAGACCATGCGGCAGAAATCGTTCGCGGCGCCGTCGGCCAATCCGGCCGCAACGAGGACTACGTGCTCAGCACGCTCGAGCACCTCGAGGCGCTCGGCATCCGCGATCACTGGCTGGAGGAGGTGGGCCGTCAGGTCGCATCTTCGTGAAGCGCATTTCCGGCGAAAACAAGATCGCCTCCAATGCTGTATCTCTTTGTTTTTTACGCAATCCCGGACGCAAGGCTACGGCGAACCGCCGAGCCTGACCCCTGCGCAGTTTTGCTGGAATTGCTCTGGTCCGATCAAAAAGCAAAACCATGCCTTTGACCTCGGCCGGGCACGACCTAGCTTAGCGGCAACCCATCCTCGGGCATCAGGCCCGTTCCACCATCACGGAGATCAGCCTTGCAGAAACGCCGTCTCGGTCGCACCGACCTTTCCATCGCGCCGCTGGTCTTGGGCGGTAACGTCTTCGGCTGGACCGCCGACGAGAAGACCTCCTTCGATCTGCTCGACCGATTCGTCGGGGCAGGCTTGAACGCCATCGATACGGCCGACGCCTATTCGCGCTGGGTTCCCGGCAACAAGGGCGGCGAATCGGAAACCATCATCGGCAACTGGATGAAGAGCCGCGGCAACCGCGACGACGTTGTGATCATCACCAAGGTTGGCTCCGACATGGGCCAAGGCAAGAAGGACCTTTCCGCCGCCTATATCGAAAAGGCGGTCGACGCGTCGCTGAAGCGGCTGCAGGTCGATGTCATCGACCTCTATCTGTCGCATTGGCCTGATCCGGCCACGCCATATGAGGAAACGCTCGGCGCCTATCAGCGCCTGCTCGAAAAAGGCAAGATCCGCTATCCCGGCTGTTCCAATCTCGATGCCGGGCAGCTGCGCGCGGCGCTCGACGTCGCCAGCCTGCGCAGCCTGCCGCGCTACGAGGTTCTACAGCCTGAATACAATTTGTACGATCGTTCGTCGCTCGACGGACCGTTGCTCGACCTTTGCAAGGCCGAGGATATCGGCGTCATCACCTATTTCAGCCTGGCCAAAGGGTTCCTGAGCGGCAAATACCGCAGCAAGGCCGATCTCGGGCAAAGCGCACGCGGCGAGGGCGTGGCGGGTTACCTCAACGAGCGAGGCATGCGCATCCTTTCCGCGCTCGATGCCCTGGCCGAGCGTCATTCGGCCAAGCAGGCGGAAGTGGCGCTGGCCTGGATCATCGCCCGGCCGGGCGTCACCGCGCCGATCGCCAGCGCCACGACGCCGGCCCAGATGGACAGTCTGATCCGCGCCGCTTCGCTCAAGCTGTCGGCGGACGATATCGGGGCGCTCGACCGCGCCAGCGCCTGAGAAGCCGCGCACGATCGTCCAAGACTGCCGTGACCATTCCCTCTTAAGTCCTGCCGCATCGCGGCAGGAGGAGGGTTCGGCATGGCTGGTGGCGTTCCGGGCGAGGCGCAGTCCTGGCAGCAATTGCTGGCGCTGGTCCTGGCGGCGACCGTCGTCATGGGCAGCCCGGGACCCGCGACCATCAGCGTGACCGCGGTCGGGGCGGCTTTCGGCCTGCGGCCTTCGCTGGGTTACACGTCGGGCGTGGTGCTCGGTACGATCGCCGTGCTTCTGGTTGTGGCGGCCGGGATTTTCGGCATGCTCACCTCGGTGCCGGGGCTGGCGCCGGTGCTTGCGATCGCCTCGGCGGCCTACATCCTCTATCTCGCTTTCAGAATCGCGACGGCGCCGCCATTGGCCGAACGCACAAGCACGGCGACAAGGCCCGATTTTCTCGGTGGCTTCATGCTCGCCGTTGCCAATCCGAAAGCCTATGTGGCGATCGCCGCCGTCTTCGCCGGCGCCGCGTCGCAGGCCGACACGCTCGGCGCTTCGACCAGGCTATTGGTTCTTGCCGCGATGATCGTCGCCATCCATGTGGTTTGGCTGCTCGCTGGAACGGCTTTCGCGCGGTTCCTGCGTCATCCGTTGGCCTCACGGATCATCAATCTGGTCTTTGCCGCAACGCTGGTGCTGACCACCGCGCTGGCGGCACTGCGATAGAGGGATCAGTTCCTTGCGGTTACGCCGAGTTCCGCCAGGCGTCGCACCGCCGTCGGCGGCATGGGCGGCGGGTTCGGCGTCCGCGCTGCTTCGACCAGCATCTGGTCGCAGGCGGCTTCGGTGTCGCCGATCAGCCGCTGCATGAATTCCTCCTTGCCGAGCCCGGGTGGGATCGCAGGCAGGAAGCGGGCCTTGATGGTGCCCGGATAGCGCAGGAACTTGCGGCGCGGCCAGTAGAGCCCGGCGACATGGGCGACCGGCACCACGGGAACGCCGAGCTGCGTGTAGAGCTCGACGATGCCGTATTTGTAGGACGGCTCCGCGCCAGGCGGACGGCGGGTGCCTTCGGGATAGATGATGAGCTGGCGTGGGTTGCGATCCATCTCCTGCCTGGTCGCGGTGACGACCGCCTTCAGCGCCTTCGAGCGGCTGCCGCGATCGACCGGGATCATGCGCATCTTCATGATGTACCAGCCGAAGAAGGGGATCCAGGTCAGCTCGCGCTTCAGGATGTAGAGCGCATCGTCGAGATAGGGGAAAAAGGCGATCGCGTCCCAGAAGGACTGATGCTTGGGCGCCAGGATGAAGGAGCCCGCCGGCAGGTTCTCGACGCCTGTGATCTCGCTCTTCGTCGCTGCGATCTTGTCGTAGAGCCACATCGAGGTGCGCGACCAGAATTTCGGCACGAACCAGGCGCGGTGGCGCGGGGACAGGAAGTAATAGGGCGTCCAGAAGATCATCTGGACGATCAGGCTGAGATAGAAGACGAGGTTGAACGCCAGCGAGCGGATGATGAGCATGCAAAGGGCCCGTGAGGAAGTGTGCGTTGGTTACACCAAGCGGCGACAAAAAGGAAACGGCGCCGTGGTCGAATGCCGCCGTTTAGAGCGACCGCGCCAGCCGTTCCCTGAGACGCGGCGCGGCGAAATCGAGGAAGGCGCGCAGTTTCACCGGCAGCCGGCCCTGGCCGGCATGAACGAGGCTGACGGGCCAGGACGGCGGTTCGAACGGCTCCAGCACCAGCCGCAGCGCGGCGGCGCGCACCGCGGCGTCGGCCTGGTAAGAGAGCACCTTCGTCAGGCCAAGCCCGGCAATCGCGGCATCGATCGCCGCCTCGGCGGTGTTGACCTGAAGGCGTGAGCGGACCGGCACCGCGGTTTCCAACTTGCCGGTTCCGAAACTCCATGTCGCCGGCCCGGCAAGACCTTCGAAGGTTATGCAGTCGTGGCCGGCAAGCTCCGGCGGTCTCGCCGGCGTGCCATGCCCGGCGAGATAGGCCGGGCTTGCACAGACGATGCGGCGGATCGAGCCGACGCGGATTGCGACCATGGCCGAATCCGGCAGTTCGCCGATGCGCACGGCCAGATCGATATGCTCCTCGACCAGTTGGGTGATCCGGTCCGACAAGGTCAGGCGGATATCCACTTGCGGATAGATGGCGAGAAAGTCGACGATGACCGGCAGCACATGCAGGCGGCCGAAGACGACGGGCGCCGTGATGACCAGTTCGCCGGTCGGGCTCGAATATTCGCCTGCCGCGGTGCGCTCGGCTTCGCTCACCTCGCCGAGGATGCGACGGCAGGCGTCCAGATAGGACTGGCCGGCATCGGTCAGCGCCAGGCGCCGCGTCGAGCGGTTGAGCAGGCGCGTCTTCAAATGCTTCTCCAGTTCGGAGAGCTTGCGGCTGACAGTCGCCAGCGGCACGCCGGCGCGGCGCGCGGCGGCGGAAAGGCTGCCTGCCTCCACGGTGGCGACGAACAGCGACATGGCATCAAGGCGGTCCATGATTCTTCCAGAAAATGGAATAATAGATTGCAATTATGCCATCTACAGTTCGGGAGCGGAAGAATGCATTTTCTCCATATCACCAGCTCGACAGGAGTTCACATGCCACGCATCCCCACGCCAGAAACCATCTTGGACGCACCCGAGGCCTCGCAGGCGATGCTCAAGGCTGTCGAGAAACAACTCGGCGTCGCGCCGAATCTGTTTCGGTTGGTCTCCAACAGTCCGGCGGCGCTGGAGGGTTATCTTGGAATGTCGGCGGCACTGTCCAAGGGGCGTCTGCCGGCGCCTACGCGAGAGCGCATCGCACTGGCTGTCGCGGAAATCAACGAGTGTATCTACTGTCTTTCCGCCCACACCTATCTGGGCAAGAATCTCGCCGGTCTGGACGATGCGGAGATGGCTGCAAACCGGGAAGGGAGTTCCAGCGACAGCAAGGCCGCAGCGGCCGTCCGCTTCGCGGCCAAGGTCGCACGCGAGCGTGGCCATGTCGGCCAGGCCGACCTCGATGCGGTGAGACGTGCCGGCTACGACGACGCGCAGATCATAGAGATCGTGCAGCATGTCGCCCTCAACGTCTGGACAAACTACATCAACAAGGTTGCGGATACCGAAGTCGACTTCCCCGTCGTTCAATCCCGTCAGGCGGCCTGACTTGGACTTAGCCTGACGATCGTCGTTCGCTTTCGGAGCTTGGCCATTGGAGGACGTTGCCATGATTGCCCCCGCCTTCACCAGCGATGTCGCCTTCACCCCCACCGTCAAGGCGATCCAGTCCCGCAAGGGTTCGCGCGATTCCTACGCCCGCGTCGAGCAACGCGGCGGCTGGCGCGCGACGATCACACCTGATCTCGCGGCCTTCATCGAGGCACAGACCAGTGTGTTCCTGGCGACGGCCAACGTCGAGGGCCAGCCTTATATCCAGCATCGGGGCGGGCCGGCCGGCTTCCTCAAGGTGTTGGACGAGCAGACGATCGGCCTTGCCGATTTTTCCGGGAACAGGCAGTTCATCACCCAAGGCAATCTGGAGGACAACGACCGGGCCTTCCTGTTCCTGATCGATTACATGCTGCGGCAGCGCATCAAGATCTGGGGCAGGGCGCGCATCGTTGAAAATGACCCGGACTTGACGGCGAAGCTCATGCCACAGGACTACAAGGCGCGGCCGGAACAGGCGATCCTGTTCACGGTCTCCGCTTGGGACGCCAATTGCCCGCAGCACATTCCACAGCGCTTCGAAGCTGCGGATGTCGCCGCTGCCCTTGCCGAGCGCGACCGGCGCATCGCCGCTCTGGAGCAGGAGATCGCGCGGCTGCGCAACAGCGCGCCGAGCGACGCTTAGTGCGTTTCACCGTTTCACGGAAACGGCGAACGCCTATCTCTTTGTTTTACGCAATTCCGGATGGAAGGTTACGGCAAGGCACCGAGCCTGACCGCTATGCACTTTTCCCGGAATTGCTCTAGTTTTTAGAAGTCGTTGAGGCCTCGGCGAGCGTGACGCCCTCGGGTGTCGTGCGAAGCGGCAGGAAACCGCGCGCCAGCGACAGCACATATTTGCTGTATTCGGTGAGCAGCACGCGCAGCGCTTCCGGCTTGGTCAGCCAGCCGCCATTGCCGAGATTGGTGTTGACCACCGGATAGGGCTCTAGCCGCGCGCCATGCAGCAGGCGGCCCATTTCGAGCAGGCTGCGCGGCATGTGGTAATTGTTGGTGACGATGATGATACTGCCATAGGCGTGGTTCTCCACCCATTTGGCGCTTTCCTCGGCGTTGCCGATGGTGTCGAGCGCGGCACGGTCGATATCGACGCAGCAGGAGAAAAGCTGCTTGTCGCCGCCCATCGCCGCCTGCAATTGGCGCTTGGTAGCCGACGGATGGACGCCGCTGATCAGCAGCCGTTCGCCCTTGCCCGAGGCCAAAAGGTCCATCGCTGCGTCGAGGCGCGACTGCCCGCCGGTTAGCACGATGATGGCATCGGCCCTGGCCGGGTTAAGCGGGGTCGTCATATGGCTGACCTTGTCGGCAAACCACCCGAAGCCGCCGGCAAAAAGCACCAGGATAGCGAGAACGACGAATCCGCAGACGCGCAAGGCGAGCCTCAGACGACCGGGCCTGACGGGCGCAGCGGCGCGCGCAAGCGCCACTGGCATTCGCCCAGCCGTCCCGGTCTGCTCCCGCACGTCCATCATCCCCAGGTTAATCCTGAAAACATCCCATGGTTAACTCTGAAATGCGGCCTTTGATAGGTAACACGGGCGCACTTTACGTTACGGCATTTGCCCGAGGCGTGATCGTTGTCTTGTTTGTATACAACGCTTTGCGCTGATTTCTGGGTGGAGTTCATGGGGTCAGCCCCCATCCGGCTGGCGAACGTCGATGTCGCTGAGATAGGTGACGACGGTCGCATGCGAGGTCGCCGCGGTCAGCGCGCCGATCACCAACACCATCAGGCCGACACCGAAATAGCCGGCGGAGCCGATGGCGAAATTGCCGAACAGCGCGGTCGCCTGGTCGGCCTGCGGTGTCGCCATGTTGCGTGACGACCACCAGGAAAAGACGATGAAGACGGCGATCGCCAGGGCACCGCCGGCGGCCGCGCCCTTCATGCCGGTGACCAGGAAATGCCAGCGGAATTCGCGCGCGATGAAGCGCGCCTCGGCGCCGACGAAATGCAGCACCTCGATGATGTGGCCGTTACCGGCCATGGCGCCGCGGGTGGCGAACACCACCGTCAGCACGGTTGCCGACAGCATCAGCACCAAAACGGCGATGCCGATCGTCACCGTCGTGTGCGCCATGGCGACGAGACGGTCGACCCAGGTACGATGATCGTCGAGTGCCGCGGTCGCTATTTTCGGCGTGATGGCGGCGCGCATGGCGGCAAAGTCCGGCGGGCTGGCCTCGTCGATGGTGACGATGATGAGGCGCGGCACCGGCAATTCGTCGATGTCGAGGCCGCTGCCGAGCCAGGGTTCGAGAAGCCGCGCCGTCGCGTCGCGGTCGATGATCTTGGTGCCCTTCACGCCGGGGAACTCGCTGGCGATCTGCGAGGCCTGCGCAAGGGCTGCCTCCATGTCGAGACCGTCGGCCGGCTTGATCTGGATCGTAGCCTCGCGCGAGATCTGGTTCTCCCAGACAGATGCGGTATCGCGCACCAGCGTCACGGCGCCGAAGGTGAGGCAGGACAGGAAGGTCATGATGGCGATGACCAGCACCAGCGCCCGTCCGGCGATGTTCTGGGCCGGCACGATCGGCGCCATCTTGCGCTGGACACGCCGGACCGTCGCCGTCTCCTCGGCGGTTTCGTCCTGGAAGTGATCGGCCGGAAGGTCAGTCATAGACGTCCAACCTTCCGCCGGCCAGAATCATGCGACGCGCATCGACCTGCTCCATGAGGCCAAGGTCGTGGGTGGCGATCACGACAGCGGTGCCCAATCGGTTGAGCTCGATGAAGAGCCGCAGAAGCCGGCGCGCCAGCGGCGGATCGACGTTGCCGGTCGGCTCGTCGGCGAGCAGGATCTCGGGCTGTTCGATCAGCGCGCGCGCAATGGCGGCGCGCTGCTTCTCGCCGCCCGACAGCACCGGCGGCAGCACATGCATGCGGTCGCCGAGGCCAACCCACTTCAGAAGCTCGGTGACGTCGGTGCGGTAGCTCGCCTCCTCGCGGCCGCGCACGCGCAAGGGCAGCGCGACATTCTCGTAGGTCGTCATGTGGTCGAGCAGGCGGAAATCCTGGAACACCACGCCGATGCGGCGGCGCAGCAACGGCAGTTCGCCACGCGAAATGCGCGAGCGGTCCTTGCCGAATATGGTGATCAGGCCGCGCGTCGGCTTCAGCGACATGAACAGCAGGCGCAGCAAGGTCGTCTTGCCGGCGCCCGAAGGGCCGCTCAGGAACTGAAAGGAGCGCTCCGGAATGTGCAGGGAGATATCGCGGAGGATCTCCGGACCCATGCCATAGCGGAGGCCGACATTTTCGAAGCGGATCACGTTCGGCGACCTGAAACTTTCGGCGGCGACGCGCCACAATCTACTCTAACAGACCATCGGCCGGCATGGTTAACCGGCGGTTAATTTTGCAATGATCAGCGTGTATCAAAGCCATTCCGGTGGGGAAGCGTTAACCAATTCCGTTTACGCAAAAGAAACGAAGACTGCACTGGTGCCGCAATGGCTGACGAGAGAACCGCGCGCCCTGTTTCCGGCGAAATCATGACCGGCACGGCAACTAATGCCGCGCCGGAGCGGGTCACGTTCGGCGCGGCCGACATCGTCGATGCCGACTATGTCGTGCTACCACGTGTCGCCATTCACCCGGAACCGGGGGCGCCGCCGCCGCAGATCCCTTCGACGCCGTCGATCCAAGGCATGGGCATGCTGCGCAAGCCCGAGGCAGCGCCGTGGCGCTCCTCGCGCGGCGGTCCGGTATTCTGGATCGCCGGCGTCGGCATAGCGCTGGTCTCCTTCTGGGTGTCGGGCGGTCACGCGCTGGTTAGGCAGGGTTCGTTCCGGGTGGCTGCCGAGCCGGCCAGCGCGCTCACCATTTCCGGCGTGACATCGCGCATCGATGTCTCGGGACTGAAGCCGGTGCTGTTCGTCGACGGCGAGGCGGCGAATGACGGGGCAGGGCCGGAGACACTGCCGCCGCTCGAAATCCGCGTCACCGACAACAACAGCAACATCATCCGCTACAGGCTGGGGACATCCAACCGTTCCTTGAGGCCCGGCGAAAGATTCGGCTTTTCCAGCCGCCTCGATGTGCCTAAAGACGGCGTAAGAACAGTCTCTGTAATCTTCGCCGGCTAGATGTGTCGATCTTCAGGTGAGGCCGGCCTGCAAATGGCGGTTTCCTGCGCTTCCGGTGCTCACGTTTTGAAGGACAAAACTATGCCAGTTGTACGCGGCAAGGACATCGAGGTCCTGTTTTCGGCGTCGGCGATCGCCCGCCGCAATCTCGAACTCGCCAAGGAAATCGCCGGGCGCGACTACCATGACCTCCTGGTGATCTCGATCCTCAAGGGCTCGTTCGTCTTCGCTGCCGATCTCATCCGCGCCATGCATGATGTCGGCCTGTCGCCGGAAGTCGAGTTCATCTTCATCTCGAGCTACGGCGCCGGCACCACGAGCGGCGAGGTCAGGGTGCTGCGCGACATCGACAACGAGGTTGCCGGCCGCGACGTGCTTTTGATCGACGACATACTGGAATCCGGCAAGACGCTTTCCTACACCCGAGACCTGATGCTTTCACGCGGCGCCAAGAGCTGCGCCATTGCCGTGCTGCTCGACAAGCGGATGCGCCGCCAGACTTCGCTCAACGCCGACTATGTCGGCTTCGACTGCCCGGACTATTTCGTCGTCGGCTACGGCATGGATGTCGCGCATGCCTTCCGCGAATTGCCGTTTGTCGGGGTGGTGAAGGGCGACGCCTGACGCGGCGCCGGCGTAGTTCCGAAAAGCCGACGATCGTTAGAATTTTCAGAAAACATCAACGTTTCGGCGGCATCTATCTCGGCATGGCAAAGCTTCTGATCGTCGAGGACGATGAGTCCGTCCGCACCCTCGCCGCCCGCGCGCTCGAGCGCGACGGCCACAATGTCACCATCGCCACTGACGGCGCGCATGGGCTGGACATGATCCGGCAGGCCCTTGGCGGCTACGATCTGGTGGTGTCCGACATCCGCATGCCGGAGATGGACGGCATCGAGATGGCGACAGCGGCAGCAAGAGAGTTCCCGACGATGAAGATCATGCTGATGACCGGCTATGCCGACCAGCGCGAACGCGCCGAGGAACTCAACGGCATCATCCTCGATGTCGTACAGAAGCCGTTCACGCTCGCCGAAATCCGCACCCGCGTCGGCCGGGCATTAAGCTGTTTCGCCTGAGACCACATCTGCCGTGACCGCCGCCGCGGGTACTGTTGCAGTGCGCCGGCGCTCGCCGTTGAGTGCAAGCAGGCCGGCACCGATGATCAGCGCCGCGCCCAGCACCGTCGTTTCACGCGGCACTTCGGCGAAGAACAGGAAGCCCCACAGCGGCGACCACAGGATGCCGGTATATTCAAAAGTAGCGACGCGGTTGGCCGGCGCCATGCGGTAGGCCTGAGACAACAGGATCATGCCTGCGGAAGCGACGAAGCCGCAGGCGGCCATCTTCAGGAAATCCGGCATCGTCGGCCACACCCACGGCCGCACCAGGAATTCGACGCTCGGATGCGCCGCATGGGTGATGCCGGCAAGGTGGAAGACAGTTGCAACGGCAACGGCGCCGCTGAGATAGGCGCCGTTCTGATAGAAGGCCATCACCGTCGATGATTCGGTGTCGCCGATGCGGCGCACCATCAACTGCGAAAAGCCGTACAGGAAGGCCGAGCCCAGCGACAGCAGTGCCGCCCAGTCGAACACTCCAGCGCCTGGGCGCACCATCACCAGAACGCCGACCAGGCCGATCAGCACCGTCGCCAGCGTTTTCCACGAGACGCGCTCGCCCAGATAGGGGCCGGCCATTGCCATGATGAACAGCGGCGCCATGAAATAGAGCGCCACCGCATCGGCCAGCGGCAAGCCGGCGATCGCCAGATAGTAGACCGTGTAGGACGAGAACTGGATGAAGGCGCGCAGCGTCAGCATGCCGAAGCGCTTCGACAGCACCGCCTTCAGGCCGACGTCGGCCTGGACGAGCACGATCAGGATCGGCAGCGCGACGATGGCGCGGATCGCCATCACTTCGGTCACCGGATAACCGCCGGAAACTGCCTTCACCAGCGGATCCTGCAGTGAAAAGACAAGCACCCCGAGGCAGAGGCTCACAACGCCAAGCACCATCCGGTTCTGCATCATGGATCCAGCGAAAAAGAACCCGCCACCATTTTCAGGCAGCGGGTATCGAGTGAGGACTCTTCGATTGGTCCGCGGCCGATTTCGCAACCGCATATCCAATGGGTGCCGCGACTATCCTTCGGGGTTTGACATGTTGCAAACGAATTGGAATGATGCCAGCAATCAAGTTTTCTTATGGCGAAATCGATGAAGCCCGTGCTCGACAGCGACCTTCTGCGCACCTTCGTGGCGGTGGCCGAAACCGGCAATTTCACACGCGCGGCCGAGAAAGCCGGGCGCACGCAATCGGCCGTATCCATGCAGATGAAGAAGCTGGAGGACATGGTCGGCGACGATCTGTTCGAGCGCGGCTCGCGCGGCGTGGCGCTGACGCGCCGCGGCAGCGAATTGATCTCGAACGCGCGCCGCATCGTCTCGCTGCTCGACGAGACGGCGGCTTCGCTCGTGGCGCCGCCGCTCGGCGGCCTGGTCCGCATCGGCATCCCGGCCGAATATGGCCGTTCGATCCTGTCGCGGGCGCTGGGTGAATTCGCCAAGCGCCATCCGCGCGTCGAGGTCACGGTGCGCTACGCGCATTCGGATTCGCAGGTAAGGGCGCTTGCGGCAGGTGAGCTCGATCTCGCCGTGGTGTTCGAATGGGAAGGCTCTTCCGGCGGCGAGGTGCTGATGCACGACCCGACCGTGTGGGTGACATCGACGCTGCACCACATGCATGAGGAAAGGCCGGTGCCGATCGCCCTTTACAGCCGCAACGGCTGGTGCCGCGACTTCGCCATCAAGTCGCTGCAGCAGCGTGGCCTTGGCTATCGCGTCGCCTACACCAGCGACACCAATGGCGGGCTGACGCTGGCCGTCACATCGGGTCTGGCGATCGCGCCGATCTCGCGCAGCAACATACCATCCGATTGCCGCGAACTGACGGCCGCCGACGGCTTCGGCGACATCGATTCCTCCAACGTCGTGCTGCACCGCAATCCGCTGGCGACCGGCGAGGCGATCGACGGCATGGAGAACGCGATCCGCGAGGCGTTCATGCTGACCCGGCAGGCACTGGTTACGACTGATCTTTGACTCCGGGAATTGCTCTGGTCCGGTTCACCGAAACGCAGGACCGCTCCGCCTCGATCTGGCTGCCGGCCTATCGGTCCGGCATGTCCTCGTAGAAAGTCAGCTGATTGCCGAACGGGTCGCCGACCGTGACCTCCCGTGTCCGCCAGGGCGTCTCTTCCAATCCCGGCCTGGCGTAGCGGTATTTCTTCGCCGTCAGTTCGCGATGCAGCGCCGCGATATCGGTGACTTCGACGCGAATGTGGGCGCCCGGCGACCCGTCACCATGATGCTCGCTCAGATGCAATTCGCAGCCGTCGCGCGCGATGCCCATGTAAAGGGGCGCATTATCGTCGAAGCGATGCTCGAAGCTGACCGCGAAGCCGAGGAAGTCGAGATAGAATTCCCGCGCCTTGGCTATGTCGAACATGCGCAGGATCGGCGTGACGGTTCCAAGCTTCGGCATGGTGTGACTGTGATCCAGAAGGGACGCGGGCGGGCTATTTCAGCTCCAGCAGCCTTTCGAGATAGCTGCGCTCGATGTCGGGGCTCAGCGCGTTGCCGAGCCGCTTGCGGATCGCGTCGAGGATCTGGCGGGCGCGCTGCACGTCGATCTCGTCGGGAACCTTGACCGAGGTGCCGTCGTCGGGGCCATTGGTTGCGCGGGGCCGTCCGAGCGGATCGCGGTCGGCGTCCTGCTGGCGCCCGCCCTGCTCGCTGCCGCCCTGGTCGCCCTGCATGGCCTGCATCTGCTTCATCATGTCCTTGGCGCCGCGGCGCAGCGCCTCCAGCGCGCGGCCCTGGTGGCCGACCGCCTGGTCGCCGTCGCCTTGGCCAAGCGATTTTTCGGCATTGCCCATCGATTTGCCGGCCTCGCCGAAGCCCTCATTGGGCTCCATGCCCATGCCTTCGAGGCCCTTCTTCAACTGATCGAGCTCGCTCTGCAGCTGCCCCTGGCCTTCCTGCAGCTGCTTCAGCGCATCGGCCAGATCCTTCGGCGACATTTTCGGCCGGCCCAGCGGATCGCGGTCCTGGCCGGGGCCGGGTCGCTGCTGGTCGTCGGACTGGCCCTGTTCGCCGTCCTCGCCGAGCTGTTGTTCGCCATTGTCGCGTGAGCCACGCTGCATCTGGTCCAGGCGGAAGGTGTCGTTCATCATCTCCTGCTGGCGGCGCATGATATCGCCGAGCTTGTCCATCTGCTGGCGCATCTCGCTGTCCTGCTCGCCGCCCTGCTGCTGACGGCCGGCCTGCAGGTTGTTCATCATGTCCTGCAGCTCGGAGAGAAGCTGCTGGGCCTTGTCGCGATCACCCGATTTGGCCAGATTCTCGATCTGGTCCATCATGCGGTCGATATCGCTTTGACGCAGCTCGCGGCCGTTCTGCTGCATCTGCGGCGCGTTCGGGTTCTGCTGCGCGCGCTGGGCGAATTCCTGCAGGAACTGGTTCATCGCCTCGCGCAGTTCCTTCATCGCCTTTTCGATCTCCTGATCGCTGGCGCCGTTCTTGATGGCGTCCTGCAACGCCTGCTGCGCCTGGCGCAGCCGCCGCTCTGCGGCCGACAGATTGCCTTCCTCGATGCCGAGCGCGATCTCCCAGAGATAGGACACGACGTTGCGCAGCTGGTCGTCGCTCTCGGAGAGCTTCAGCCGGCTTCTCGCGCTCATGATGGCGAGATAGTTTGACATGTTGTCGAACGTGTCCTCAGGCCGCAGAGTGATCGCGTCCGTCAGGTCGAGAACGCGCGGCTTGGCATTGGCGTCGAGCGCCAGCAGCCGGCGTTGTTCGATTACCGCGCGGGCCAGCGGGTTGGCGAAAGGCCGCTCCGGCATCACCA
>Ga0068853_100001162_pt1 | contig 18715 bp, 14 predicted proteins | sample KBSCornC32_FD_65655 | JGI IMG/M metagenome (GOLD analysis project Ga0068853, IMG submission 65655) | Corn rhizosphere microbial communities from Kellogg Biological Station, Michigan, USA - KBS Corn C3-2 | ecosystem: Host-associated > Plants > Roots > Rhizosphere > Soil ...
GATGCCAGTGAAATTCCCAGGCAGAGTGGTAGCGCCACCAAAAAAACAACTAACCCCGAAGGAATATCTGATCTTAAAAATTTTATATTCAGTTTCATTGTGTTTTACATTTTATATCTTAAAAATTTTGGAACGATCAATACTTTTTGCTTTGCAGGTATACCAATGTTTACAACCTTACCGGCCCGAATAAACAAGCTGCCGGTAAAATGCAAGCCGGTAAGTTTTAAAAATACTTACCCGGTAAAATCGTTAAAATGATGACACTGCTGTAAAGCAAGAACAGGTTCATAAAGAACCATAACAAAATCGAAGTATGATCTATGCTGCGTTTGGAGGAGGAACCAAAAGTTCGCCGTGAAAGGCTATATAGGTATCTGAGTTCTCTAATTTATGATACCGGGTGATCTCTGTATAAACATGGGAAATTAAATGGAAACTGTGCAGGTACTCTTCGGAAAGTGTATTGCTGTTTGGCGTCTTCTCTTCGGTATTATTGCCAAACGGATTTGAGTTTTCTTCTTCGTTGCCCGAATTTGCAGCAGTTGTTTTTGCAAGTTTACCCTGCTTAACCTGTTCCTGCTGACTGGCATACACAAAGGGTGTGCTAATGGTAAGCCAACACAGCAACGCTATCATCAGCACTGCTGAACACAGTTGGAAAACGCTGTATTTTTTTCGGCTTTTTTTCATTTTCTGAGGCTGCAAGTTAATCATAACATTTTAAAATTTGTCATTTCGCATGTTATAGTATTGTCATAATTATTTTTTTAAAAACTATTGGCAACCTGCATTTTTTAAGACTTTCGTTTTCATTATTAACTACATTTGTATTGATATGAAACCTTTTGAGAAAATATTATTCGACAATAAAGAGTGGGCCGCCCGCATGATCGAGGAGGACCCTGATTACTTTAAACGGCTTGTTGATATACAAAGCCCGGACCTGTTGTGGATCGGCTGTAGCGATAGTCGTGTGCCGGCAGATAAGATCACCGGTACCGACCCTGGTGAGATCTTTGTACACCGTAACGTGGCAAACTTGGTAGTACACACCGATCTTAATTTATTAAGCGTATTGCAATATGCTGTGGAGGTTTTAAAGGTAAAGCATGTTATTGTTTGTGGCCACCACAATTGCGGGGGTGTAAGGGCTGCGCTAAGAAACCAAAGCATTGGCCTGATCGATAAATGGCTTTGGAATATTAAGAATGTTTACAGCCAGCATAAGGAAGAAATAAATGCACTGGATAATGAAGATGCGCAGGTTGACCTGTTAACAGAACTGAATGTAAAAGAACAAGTTTTAAATTTGGCCAAAACATCCATTATTCAAAAAGCGTGGAAATACAATAAAAGCCCCGACCTGCATGGCTGGGTATATGACCTCAGGGATGGCATTATCAATCCTGTATTTGATATGCCCGCGGGCAGTAAGATCGATGATATTTTTGAGTACGATAATTTGTAGCTGCAAAACCTCTCGTCAGTTTTTAATGACCTCGATTTTGGGATATTCAATATATTTATAATTCCCCTGGCGCACTTGTTCAAAGCTATTCGCATTTCCTTTTATTACCCTGGCCTTACCGGTTATGCGTATTTTTTTGCCGTCAAGTTTTTTCGCCTGTTCACTACTGATATTTACAACATATCCCTCCAGGTAGATCCCGTCCTTTGTAAGATTACCAATATCAAGTTTGGTAACGAATGATACAAAATATGATTTCTTACCGCCCTGGGTTTTTAAAGTATCGGTTGACTGTGAAAAACAACCAACTGAAAAAAGCAAGAATAAAAAAGTGAATATTCGTTTCATTCTTTTTTGATTTCGATGTGTGGCTTGTACCAAAGCAAGCTTCTTTATTTAAGCCTTCGCCTTAAATTTATTTATTGCGTTCCTGGTAAATTCGCTCAATACCAGTTTGCCACTGATGGCTGCCCTTTCTTTTAACAGTTCATCCCAGTTTTCGGTGCCGGTCCAAAATGTTTTTTTCATGGCTGCCATGGCTTCCGGATTGGAGTGCGCCAGTGTGTTTGCGAGGCGATAAACAGCTTCATCCATATTTTCGGTGCTTTCATGTACTTCGGCAAACAGTCCTTTACGCTTTGCCCAATCGGTGCTTCGCCAGCTTGTTGCATCAATGGCTAAAGCACTGAATGCGCCTTTACCGATCTTTCTTTCTACCGCAGGGCCAACAACAAAGGGACCGATACCTACGGCCAGCTCACTTAATTTTATTTCAGCCCTATCTGTTGCAATTGCATAATCAACAGCCGATGCCAGTCCAACACCACCACCCACACAACGGCCCTGGATGCGGCCAATGATAAATTTCGGGCACTTGCGCATGGCATTGATAACATTTGCAAAACCGTTAAAGAAAACCAGGCCTCCTCTTTCATCTTTAATGGCAACCAGTTCATCAAAACTGGCGCCCGAGCAAAAGGTCTTTTCGCCGCCACTTTTTAAGATGATCACTTTTGTATCATCGTGCGTGCCTGCAAAATGAATTTCACGGGCAAGCTCTTCCAGTATTTTCCCAGGCAATGAATTGCTTTGCGGATGAAAGAATTCGATGGTATTGATGCCGTGTTCGATATGGGTTGTTACATATGCTTCCATTGCAATAAAATTTCTGCTAAAGGTAAGGTTATCTTGTTTTTACTTCTTCATCAGCAGTTATTAATTTAACAATTTCCTGTTCAAAAAAATTGTTTGCAGACACTAAGCAATAAGCCAGCCTATCAGCCTAAATCACTATAAAAAAATAATCCTGCTTATTATATCTTGTTGGGCTACACAATTCTCCAAAATAATTGTTTATGAAAGCAAAGTTTGTATCCCTGCTCGTACTCACATCGTGCATTATCAACGTCGTACAGTCGCAGGGGCTCTTAAAAAAAATAAAGGACAAGACTTCGGGAAACGACAACAGCAAAACAACAGAAACCAATAAACCCAGGGTTGCCTGGTGCGATACCGGCCTGGTAAACAATACCTATACCCTTGCATATAGCAGTCCTGATAATTTTACGATCATGTATGATGAAAGCAGGATCGGAATGGGCCGTAACAAAACCGATTACCGCCTGATCTTAAAAAAATGGGTTGACAAAAAACAACAGTTCGTGATCATTGAGAACGGCAAGGTAACCGCCACAGTACCGGAACTAACTAATGCAAATTTAGCAGGGGGACTGCGTGGCCCGCTTGATGGTTTAAGTTCAGGTGCCGGCAGAACAGGAAACGAAAAATATATTATTGCTGAAAACACAACCGTTGTGGTTCCCGGCCAAAGTTCAAAAACAGTGACCGCTCCTGCTAAAATTGATGCCAGCAAAACTAACCAGGCTTTTGAAATGATGAAGAATACAGATGAGTATAAAAAAATGACACCAGCCGAAAAGAAAGAACTGGAAGATGCGATGAAGATGGTGCCCGGTGCGATACAGGAATACAATAATAGTGGCATTGCCGGGCAAACCATCAGCACACCCGAAGTGAAGGGCGCTACGTATAGCGGGGGAACAGGTTTTTTCAGTGTGGTAGTCAAAGGAAAGAATTATGGAAAATTTGCCGGGCAGCCTAACTTAAAAGTTTCGGACGACGAAGCGAATGTTTATATAGTAGGCGGCGACGCAAAAGGAAAAACAACCTTTGTTGCAAACGATAAAAAGATCCCGCTTGATGCAAAAAACCCAACGGGATACGGGCATATGGGAAATTTGATAATGAGCCCGGATGGTAAGAAAGCGGCTTTTACAGAAATGAAACTGATGAATGAAAAAGAACAGGAAGAAATGTTGAAAGACATGCAAAGCGGCAAACCGGCAAAACAAAATTTCATTATCACAAAAGCCGACGGTACATCATTGCAAGTTACCCGAACAGATGGCGGCGACAAATTTAAGATCTCAAACAGCGGGGCTGTTGTGTTTGTTGATGCAAGAACAGGAGAGGTTTTTTCTGATGGCAGATCGATCGGCAAGTTCAATACCGGTGGCAGAGAATTAAACAGCGACGCGCTGTTGTTCAGCAGCAGCTCATCAAAGATCTGTTACTACAACGAAGATGGAAGCCTGGGCTTTATGGACGGAAGCAAAAAAGACATGGGCATTTTATTTCCGGCGGCTGTATCAGAAGGAGGCAAGAGCTATATCACCTGGTTCAGGAAATGCAAAAATGATATTTACATCGGCAAATTTGAATTTTAATTAACCTGCTTTTAAAAAATAATGTTATGAAACTTAAATTAATATTGATCGCTTTTGCGTTTGTTTCCTTTACAAAGCCCGTAACCAATGATTATAAAAAAGATTTTGGGAACGACTATACTCACGCGGTTCAATGGTTGAAATTAAACAGCAACAGTTTTGAGCAGGCCGCAACGCGGTTCGATATTCCGGCCCAGGATCTGAAAGCCATCGTGTTCCCCGAGCTGATCCGTTACAATACGGTGTATGACGCCATAGAAATTAATTCGCTGAAATACCTGTATGTAAGCGAAGGTTGTGCCTATGCCGATTTTTCTGTCGGGCATTTCCAGATGAAACCCTCATTTGCCGAAATGGTTGAGCAGGATGCTAACCAATACCTGGATCAGAATTTTTTACAGGCATGCGGTTTTGATAAGTTGAAAAATATTGCTGACAATGAAGATAGCCGTAACGAAAGAATAACCAGGATAAGCTCTGTTGAGCAACAGCTTATTTACCTCTGTACTTTTTACAAAATTTGTGAAGCAAGATTTGCCGGGCAGCAGTTTGCATCTGCAAATGAAAAAATAAGATTTTATGCGGCCTGTTATAATGCCGGCTACAGGCGCAGTTATGAAGATGTCAGGACTGTACAGGTAAAAAATTATTTTCACACCGGGAAATTTTTTACAACGGTCAATTATAACTATGCCGACATCAGTAATTATTATCTTGAGAAGGAATAGCAGAACTAAAGCTTAAAACAAAGCCCCCGGCAAAACGGGGGCTTTTAATTATCTGAAAGTCATTGTGCTTTCTTTGCTACCATGGTAAGTATTGTTGCCACGCCCGTTACTTCTCCTGTTTCATCGATCATTTCCACAAGCCATTTTACGATACCCTTATCAATATCATCCCCCCGCTTAAAATCTTCCGGCTTTTCAATGACACGTTTATCATTCAGCAATTTTTGTTTGCAGGTAAAGCGGATATGGATCTCGCTGCCGGGATAAACAGGTTTCGTAAAACGCAATTCATCAATACCGTAATTTAACAGAACCGGGTTTTTTTCGTAACTATCCACAAACAAGCCTGCTGCAATACTCATAATAAAATATCCGTGTGCCACCTGTTGCTCAAACATGGTGCCTTCAAAATCGGTTGTTTTAATATGGGCGTAAAAATGATCGCCGCTCAGGTCGGCAAACTTATCTATATCCTCAGATGTGATTGTTCTTTTTTCTGTAATGATCTGGTCGCCAATTTCCAGCTCTTCAAAATATTTGGTGAAGGGGTGTTTACCCGGATCTTTCCCTGCGGCATATTGCTGGTAAAGATTGGTAATGGCAGTAATGGTTGTTGGCGAACCCTGTATGGCCGTGCGTTGCAGGTAATGTTTTACGCCACGCAATCCACCCATTTCTTCGCCGCCACCTGCACGTCCGGGGCCACCATGCACCAACAGCGGCAATGGCGAACCGTGGCCGGTGCTTTCTTTAGCACATTCGTTATTCAACACTAAAATTCGTCCGTGATGCGATGCTGCACCAATAACGTATTGCTGTGCAACTTTATGATCGGCAGTAACAATGGTTGATACGAGGCTTCCTTTGCCGAGTTTACTCAGGTCAATTGCGTCTTCAGTCTTTTTGTATGGCATAATGGTACTGACCGGGCCAAAGGCTTCCACTTCGTGAGAAGGGTTTGTTGTGTAACCCGGAACAGTTGACCACGGATTTTCATTCAGCAGTAAAATCGGTGACATGAATGCGCCTGTGTTTGCATCTGCATCAATTAGCTCCACACTGTCTAAACTGCCATAAACTATTTGAGAAGATGCCAGGAGTTTTTGAATTTGACTTTTTACCTCTTCTTTTTGGTTTTGCCCAGCCAGTGAACCCATTCTCACGTTTGAATTCAGGGGGTTACCAATTGCCGTTTGCGAAAGTGACAAACCTATTTCTTTCCAGATATCTTCCATTTTATTTTCCGGTACAAAAATCCTGCGGATGCCGGTACAACGTTGCCCGGCCTTTAATGTCATCTCCTTTCTAACTTCTTTTATAAAGATGTTCCATTCCGGCATGCCAGGTGTTACATCTTCTCCAAGCACAATACAATTCAGCGAATCTGCTTCCATATTAAATGGAACATTCTCTTTTAAAATAAAAGGATTTGATCTTAACATCAAACCGGTTGATGCAGAACCGGTGAACGTAACCACATCCTGCGATATAACATGGTCTAAAATATCACCGGCACTTCCACATATCAATTGCAAAGCGCCTTCGGGTAAAATTTTTGATGCTATAATTTCCCTTACCACGGCTTCCGTCAAATAGCTGGTAACCGTTGCAGGCTTTACAACGGCTGGCATTCCTGCTAATAAATTAACGGCAATTTTTTCAAGCATGCCCCACACGGGAAAATTAAAAGCATTGATATGAACAGCTACTCCTTCCTTAGGAACAAGAATATGAGTTCCCATAAACGTATTGTTGGGACTCAGGTTGTGGCTATCTCCATCAACACAAAAAACCTCGTTGGGGAATTTTCGGCGAAGCGATGCATTAGCGAATAAATTACCGATACCGCCTTCAATATCCACCCAGCTGTCGGCTTTTGTTGCACCTGTCTTATAACTGATGGCATAAAATTTATCCAGATGATCTCGTAAATGCAGGGCAAGTGCTTTCAGCATATTGCCCCGCTCATGAAATGTCATTTTTCGCAATGCCGGGTTGCCCACGGTTCTGCCGTATTCCAGTATCTGTTTAAAATCCAGCCCGGCTGTGGAGGCTGTTGCTACAGGCTCTCCGGTTACAGCATTATATAATTGTTGCCCTTCGCCATCCCCGGTAATCCAGTTACCGGTTATATAGTTTTCGAGTTTCATGCAATCGCGTATTTGATTGTCAAAGTTAACTTAAAAAGAAAAGAGGCCTGATGCCTCTGTCTTAAATGTTCACAATAGTCCAAATTGCTTCAGGTGGTGCCTTACATGCTTATAATGCAGCAATACCCACTCTTCATAATTCAATTCTCCAAAAACAGGGTGTAATGTTTTCTTCTCCACATCGTCTTTAAAATAATTTTCAAATGCGGCAATTGATTTTTCAAGGTTGTCCAATGCGTCACCCATGCTTGCATACCGCAGTGCCAGCGCTTCCTCGCCAATTACATTTTCGGGTGCTTTTGTATTTTCCCTGAATTCCTTATCGCTGAAAAGAAACTCCCTGTATTTTGGTAAATGTTCAACAGGCGTTACCAGGTCGAACTTTATCTTCCCGGTTGATACATAAAAAAACGCGGCAACGTGCTCAACCATTTGTTGTGCATTCATCTTACCCCATTTGCCAGCAGTGTCTGGGGTCAACGTATTAAATAAAGGCATACATTCCTTTGTAATAAAATTCAGTTTCTGGTCATCCATATTGCATTATTTAGTTCCGCAATGTAAAACAAAAAAGCACCCCAAAGCCGGGGTGCTAAAATCTCTTTAACAAAAATGTTTTACGCTCTTTTATCTATCTCCGCACAAAGTCTTGTAAAGATATCATCAATAGATCCTTCGCCTTTTATCATGACCACTTTACCAAATTTTTCATAATAATCAGCAACAATAGCTGTCTTGCTGCGGTATTCAACGATCCTGGCCCTGATCACGTTCTCATTATTATCATCACTGCGGCCGCTTGTTTCTCCTCTCTTCAATAATCTTTTTACCAGTTCCTCTTCACTCACATCCAGTGCAAGCATAGCAACGATGGGTGCCTTTTTTAATTCCAGTAGATTATCAAGTGCTTCTGCCTGTGCGGGTGTTCGCGGAAAACCATCAAACAAAAAACCTTTGGCATCCGGGTTTTCATCCAGCGCCGAGCTGATCATACCGATCACCACTTCATCAGGAACCAGTTGGCCCTTGTCCATAAAATTCTGTGCTTCCTTACCCAATGGGGTCTGGTTATTGATCTCGTGGCGAAGCAGGTCTCCTGTACTCAGGTGTTTCAAGCCGTATTTGGCTATTAGTTTTTCACTTTGTGTTCCTTTGCCGCTGCCGGGAGGGCCAAATAGTATTAAATTAAACATAAGCATGGTATCCTTGCGAAGATAGCAAATTTAATAATCGTATTTTAAATATTCATTAACAGTATAATTAATAAGTTGAAAAACTTAAAATCTCCCCATTTCGTACATTAAAAAAACTATTTAAACCGAAATTTGTTAAATCATATGAGATCATTAGTATACATAGCATTCTTCGCTTCATTAATTACTAGCGGGTGCAACAATGCACCGGCTAAACAATCTGAAAAAACAAATATGGAACCTGAAAAAAACACGAATCCTGTTTACTCTAAAACAGATACCAGCAAAGTAGAAATTACTGATGCTGAGTGGAAAAAAATATTACCCAAAGATGTGTACAATATAGCCCGTGAAAAAGGCACCGAAAGAGCTTTTACCGGTAAATACTGGGACAGTAAAGAAGGAGGTACTTATTACTGCGCCGCCTGCGGCAATCCTTTGTTTAACAGTAATGGTAAATTTGAAAGCAGTTGCGGCTGGCCAAGTTTTTTTGAACCGATCAGCAAGGGCAGTATCATTTATGCACCCGATAACAGCTATGGCATGAAACGCACGGAAGTAATGTGCGGAAAATGCAAAGCACATTTAGGCCATGTATTTGATGACGGACCTCCTCCAACCGGTTTGCGTTATTGTATCAACTCGGTAATTCTTGACTTTGAAAAAGCAAAAGATGCTGAAAAAAAGTTTGACGAAAAAAAATAATTAAGGCATAAGCTTACCAGCACGCCGTTTATACATTTCATTTGTATTGACGGCGTTTTTTTTGCACCTTCATTGTTCAAACTTCAACAATGATGAAATTTCGTTCGGTTATTTACTGTTTACTTCTTATTGCATTGTGTAACTCTGTTTCGTCGCAAAAAATCTCACTTGATCAGTTTAAGAATTTAAAACCCCGCAGCATTGGCCCGGCGGGCATGAGTGGCAGGGTAACAACAATTGATGCTTTATATACTAACCCCGACCTGATATATCTCGGCACTGCATCTGGTGGCGTTTGGAAAACAGAGAACAGTGGCAGTAACTGGACCCCTGTTTTTGACGAACAAGCAACTTTAAATATTGGCGCTGTTTGTATACAACAAAGCAATCCGTCTGTGGTTTGGGTTGGCACGGGCGAAGGTAATCCGCGTAACTCGATCAATATTGGTGAAGGCATTTATAAAACAATGGATGGCGGCAAGACCTGGAAAATGCTGGGTCTCGAAAAAACCAGGAATATTCATCGCATTATCATTGACCCAACAAACCCTAATATCGTATATGTAGCAGCCATTGGCAATCCTTATGATGTGCATCCCGAACGGGGCGTTTACAAAACAACTGATGGCGGTGAAAGCTGGAAACTTATTTTACATACCAATGATAGCAGCGGTTGCGGCGACCTGGTGATCGACCCTACAAATCCAAACAAGCTAATTGCAGCCATGTGGCAGCACCAACGTACGCCCTGGAGTTTTTACAGTGGCGGAAAAGGCAGCGGCTTATATATTACTGTTGACGGCGGAAAGAACTGGAAAAAACTGGGCAAAGATGATGGTATACCCGAAGGCGATTTGGGAAGAACGGGATTAACCATTGCATACAATGAGCCATCAAGAGTATATGCATTAATTGAAGCAACCAAAAATGGTTTATACAAATCTGATGATGGCGGTTTTAAATGGGAATTGGTTAACAGTGATAAAAGTGAAGTAACCAACCGGGCATTTTATTTCCAGGACATTCGTGTTGATCCCAAGAACGAGAACCGTTTGTACAATATCAAACAAACGATTACCATGAGCGAGGATGGGGGCAGAACATTTAAAACAATTATTCCTTACAGCGGCATTCATCCCGATCATCATGCATTTTGGATAAACCCGCTTGATCCTAATTTTATCCTGGATGGAAATGATGGCGGCATCGGCATCAGCCGTGACCGTGGCCGCAACTGGAATTTTAATGAGCGTATTCCGGTTGGCCAGTTTTATCATATTGCTGTTGACAACAAGATCCCCTACAACGTAATGGGTGGCATGCAGGATAATGGTTCCTGGCGCGGGCCTTCTTACCTGTGGCGCGATGGCGGTATCAGGAATTATTATTGGGAGAATGTTGGAGGCGGCGACGGCTTTGATGTTTCGCCCGACCCCGATAATAATGACTGGGTGTACTCCATGAGCCAGGGAGGCGAGTTGGGCAAGCAAAATGTAAGTACCGGCGAAAGAATGGGCATTCAGCCTCCCATGCCCGATCTTAAAACAAGATTACGCTTTAACTGGAATGCTGCATTTGCACAGGATCCTTTTGATGCAAAAACAATTTATTTTGGAAGCCAGTTTTTACACAAGAGTAACAACAAAGGTTTAACCTGGGAAATTATTTCGCCCGATCTTACAACCAATAATAAAGTGCAGCAACGACAGGATGAAAATGGGGGACTGTCTGTTGATATTACCGGCGCTGAAAATTACAATACCATCATTTGTATTGAACCTTCTGCAAAAGATAAAAATGTGATCTGGGTTGGTACCGATGACGGCAATGTTCAGCTGAGTAAAGATGCCGGAAAAACCTGGACCAATTTTCGCGGAAAAATTCCGGGTATGCCCGTAGGTGCCTGGATACCACAGATCCGCGCCAGCCGCTACAATCCTGCCGAAGCATTTGTTGTTTGTAACGATTACCGCCGTGCCGATTTTAAGCCATACATATTCCGCACAAAAGATTATGGCCAAACCTGGGCTCGCATGATCGATGAAAACAAAGTGAAAGGTTACGCATTGTGTATGATACAGGATCCCGTAGAACCCAACTTGATCTTTGTGGGTACCGAACATGGCCTTTGGATAAGTTTTGACAATGGCATTAATTTTCAACAATGGAAAAATGGTTACCCTTCAGTTTCTACTTACGATATGGCTATACAGGAAAGAGAATCTGATTTAATCGTAGCAACATTCGGCAGGGCCCTGTATGTTTTTGATGATATAAAGGTTTTTAGAAAAGCTGCAGCAAATAATGGTAATGCCTTCGCAAAAAAATTAACGGTCTTCCAGGCGCCAACAGCATACATGGCCCGGTACAGGCCACAACTTGGGTACGACTGGAGTACCTGGGGTTTATATGAAGGCGAAAACCGCAACCGCGGCGCTGCTTATTCCTTCTTCATTAAACCAGGTGAAAAAGCAGACAGTGCTAAAAAAATAAAAACAGACTCTGCCATTGTAAAAATTTATACGCAACAGAACGAATTGATACGCACCGTTAAAATGAAAGTTGATACCGGTTTTAACAGGAGCAGCTGGGGTTTTGAAATGAAAGGCATTCGTCAGCCTGGTTCTGTAAAACCGAAGCCGGGGGCTGCAGAGCCTGGAGGCAATACCGTCTTTCCGGGAACCTATAAATTGGTACTGGCTGTTGGCAACGAATCAGACTCGACAATGATCGTTGTAAATGCAGATCCAAATGTGCAGGAAGATAAAACCATGTACGATGCAAAAATGTCGATGCTGGACAGGCTTGATAAAAGCACTGCTCGCCTCACCGAAATAACCGACAGGCTGGCTGATGCGGAAGAAATTATTTCCAAAGTAGAAGCCCAGTTAAAAAATGAAGAAGGCAAAGAAGCAGATAGTGTGCGCAAGGTTGGCAAGGCCATGACAGACTCGATCAAAACTATCCGCAATTTTATCTTTGGTAAACCGCAGGAAAAGCAGGGTTATGGCTCTCCTTTCCAGGTAACAGTAAATGGCACGTTGGGTGAAGCAAGAGGCGAAGTGCTGCGTAAAACTAAAATACCCGATCAACAGGAAATGCGCATGGCTGCTGAAGCCGAGGGCCTTGTCTCCGAAGCGGTACAAAAAACAAACGCCTTTTTTAATGGCAGGTGGGAGGATTATAAAACCCTGGTTGAAAAAACGCAGGTTAAATTGTTTAAACCTTATAAAGCGATAGACTAATGGTTTTTAAAGCGGCCATAGAGCCGCTTTTTTTGTACTTTTAATTTTTAGCACCATCCGGGGAGAGCCATTATATTTTTTCTCCAATGCAAAATTATTTGATGTATAAAATTTGTACGCTTGCTTTAGCGGTTTCATTAATGCCGCTTGTACAAGATACACCGGGTAGCAGTTTTTCTGTGAATCCTGTTACAGAAACCCCTGCTTTTGTTTTTCCATATAAAAATACCATTGCCACAAATCCTTTTGAGCCCGAAAAAAAATCCGCCGCATCCTGGTCTCAAAACTGGATGGAGACAGCCAGCGAAAACATCCGCAAAACTGAATACCGTTTTACCTGGGAAGAAAAACACAAAGCATATTGCACGCCCAACCGTAAAAATAATCTCCGTTTTTTTTATGATGAAAGTGGGTTCTCCGTTGAACCACGTACAACCAAAATCCCTGTCGGCGATTTTGACCCGAAGGTTATGCCTGCTGATATAAAATACAGGACGATCCCAAACTGGAAAGTAAAATTCGATATTGATAGAAAGCTGCTCGGGAAAGGCCTATGGAAAGTTTCAGAAAATAAAGCTGAGTGTGTTACCGATAATATTACCGTTCAATACATAAACAGCGATGAAGGTATGCGGCAGAACTTTATTGTGCAGCAGCCATTATCAAAAAGTGGGGATCTCAAAATAAACTTGAGCATAAAAACAAAACTTAAAATAATTTTAAATAATGACCGCTTAGAATTCCTGCACAAAAAAAAACTCGTTTTAAATTATAAAGACCTGAAGGTTTGGGATGCTGCGGGCAGAACCCTTACAGCCCATTTCAAAAAAAGCAGCAGTAGCAAATATTGTATAAAAGTAGATGCAAAAAATGCAGTTTATCCAATAACTGTCGATCCTATCAGCACAACGCCGGCAGCCTTACTTGAAAGCAACCAGGTTAATGCAGCGCTTGGTTTTTCTGTTGCCAGTGCAGGCGATGTAAATGGCGATGGATATAGCGATGTAATTGCAGGTGTGCCGGGTTATGATGATCCGGAAATTAATGAAGGAGCAGCTTTTATTTTTCATGGTTCGGCAACAGGCATAAGTGTTACTCCCGCTACAGTGTTGGAAGCTAACCAGGCAAATGCAAATTTCGGCACATCGGTTTCCGGTGCCGGTGATGTAAATGGCGATGGATATAGTGATGTGATCGTGGGTGCAAATCTATACGACAATGGCGCAACTGACGAAGGTGCAGCTTTCATATACCATGGATCGGCAACAGGTATCAATACAATCGCAGCAACAATGGTAGAAAGTAACCAGGCACTTAGTCAGCTTGGTTTTTCTGTTGCAGGAGCAGGCGATGTAAACGGTGATGGGTACAGTGACGTGATTGCCGGGGCATGGCTTTACAGCAATGATGAAGGGGCCGAAGGAAGGGCATTTATTTACCATGGATCGGCAACAGGTATAAACAGCGCAGCGGTAACCACGGTAGAAAGCAACCAGGTTAATGCTAACCTGGGAGTTTCTGTTGCCGGTGCAGGCGATGTAAATGGCGATGGGTTTAGCGATATCATTGTTGGCGCACAGTTATTCGATAATGGCACAACGGATGAAGGGGCAGCTTTTATTTATCATGGTTCCGTTGCAGGCATAAATAGTATTGCTGCAACCATGGTTGAAAGTAACCAGGCATTTTGCCAGTTCGGTTTTTCTGTTGCAGGTGCCGGTGATGTAAATGGCGACGGGTATAGTGATGTGATCGTGGGTGCTTATACATTTGATGACATTGAAACCAATGAAGGAGCCGCTTTTATTTATTATGGCTCAGCCACCGGCATAAATAATATTGCGGCAGCAACATTAGAGAGTAACCAGGTTGGCGCAAGCCTCGGCGTTGCTGTTGCCTGTGCAGGTGATATAAACGGCGATGGATTTAGTGACCTGATCGTAGGCGCAACCCAATATGATAATGTTGAAACCAATGAAGGAGCTGCATATATATATTTTGGATCTGCTGCGGGTATCAACCTTACTGCCACCACTATTTTAGAAAGCAACCAGGCGAATGCACAAATGGGTCGCGGGGTTGCCAGTGCCGGCGACGTAAATGGTGATGGATACAGCGATGTGATCGTAGGAGCTTCACAATATGACAATGTGGAAATTAATGAAGGCGCTGCTTTTGTTTACCATGGTTCTGCAACAGGCATAAACATAACCGCAACAACGATGACCGAATCGGGGCAGGTTAATGCGAATTTGGGATATGCTGTTTCCGGCGCTGGCGATATTAATGGCGACGGATATAGTGATGTGATCGTAGGTGCTCCATATTTTGACAATGGGCAAACTGATGAAGGCGTTGTGTTCATTTATCATGGATCGGCTAATGGTATCAACCCAACAAGCGCTGCCATGCTGGAGTCTAACCAGGCGGCTTCCGGTTTTGGTTTTTCTGTTTCTGAAGCCGGTGATGTAAATGGCGATGGTTACAGCGATGTGATCATTGGTGCTCCATATTTTGATAATCCCCAAACTGACGAAGGGAGGGCTTTTATTTATCATGGTTCTGCCGCCGGTATTAATGTTGTGGCGGCCGCAACGGTAGAATCTAACCAATCAAATGCCAACCTGGGATTTTCTGTTTCTGCTGCGGGTGATGTTAATGGCGACGGTTACGCCGATGTTGTTGTTGGAGCTTATCGTTACGATAATGGTCAGCTCGACGAAGGTGCTGCTTTTGTTTACAGGGGCTCAGCAACAGGTATTAATACAGTTGCTGCTTCTGTCCTCGAATCTAACCAGGCTAACGCATACCTGGGTTATTCGGTTGCCGGCGCCGGCGATGTAAATGGCGACGGCTTTAGCGATATCATTGCGGGAGCTCCGCTTTTCGACAACGGGCAAACAGAAGAAGGTGCCGCCTTTGTTTATCATGGGTCGCTGGCCGGTGTAAGTACTGCTTTTGCTGCCATGGTAGAAAGTAACCAGGTCAATGCCTTTTTGGGATATGCTGTTGCAGGTGCCGGCGATGTTAATGCTGATGGCTACGCCGACGTGATCGTGGGTGCACCGTTTTTTGATAACGGCGAATCCGATGAGGGTGCTGCATTTGTATATCACGGTGGGGGCGCAGGCATAAATGTGGTAGCTGTTTCTATGATGGAATCCAACCAGGTTAATGCAAACCTTGGCGCTGCTGTTGCCAATACCGGTGACAGCAATGGTGATGGATACAGTGATATTGTTGTGGGGGTTCCTCTTTTTGATAATGGACAATCAAATGAAGGAGCAGTATTTGTTTACTACGGAAGCACAACCGGTATCGTTACTTCAAACGCAATCATTATTGAAGCGAACCAGGACATTGCAAACCTGGGATTTGCTGTTGACGGGGCGGGAGATGTTAATGGGGACGGATACAGTGACTTGATAGCAGGAGCTTATGGATATGATAATGGCCAAATGAATGAAGGTGCAGCCTTTGTTTACCAGGGCAACAGCCCGGGCAATGGCAGCCGGAATAACCTGCGTATTTACAACGTCGATCTAACCACCCCACTCAGCAGCAACAATTTCATCTTCGGAAATTTTGGTGCGGGGCTTTATGCAAGATCTTTTTTGGGCAGGGCAAAGGGCAAACTGGTTTGGGAAACAAGATTGAATTATAATGCTTACAGCGGTATTCCCATCACCAACAGTACCTTCTTTACTTCGCAACAGGTTGCTTATACAGATATGGGAATTACAGGTATTGAGTTAAAAAGCCTGGTCACAAAATTACTCGGAGGACGATACAGTAAGCTAAGGGCAAGGATCAAATACGACCCTGTTTCCGCTATCACCGGCCAGGTATATTCTCCGTGGCGCAATGTCTCATCCATTATTGATGCAAACAAACTGGGCATTTTACCCATCGAGTTAATTTCTTTTAAAGCATCCTGGTTACAAAAAGGTAAAACTGCAAAACTTGATCTTACAACAGATAAAGAAAGCGGTGTTTGTTGTTTTGATTTTGAAAAGAGTGCTGATGGTTTTAATTTTTATTCCATTGGTAGTTTACCTGCAAAGAACATACGCGGTAAACAATCTTATTCTTTTATTGATGGAAATGCAACTGGTACAAATCAGTTCTATCGTGTAAAAATAAAAGGCATGGCCGGGCAGCTGGATTATAGCAATATTCAGCAGTTGCAAAATGACGGATCAACAGAAATACTTGTTTTCCCAAATCCAACAACCGATGTACTGCAATTACAGCTGAATAAACCGTATGATAAAATGATCCTGCAAATTTTTAATAGTGCGGGCCAGGCTGTAAAACAAATGACGATTCCTGCATCTAACCAAACCATCACAATTCCCGTGCAAAATTTAGCTGCGGGCAAATACTGGCTGTTTTTACAAACCGGTGCCCAAAAACAGGCGTTGCAGTTTATCAAAGAATAATTAAGCAGGTTAATTTGCGGTTAAGCAGTCAATGCTGTTAAAAGTTGCTTTGTATATCTCTTTTTCTGCTTTTACCTCTTAGCGCTTTTTATTCTTTGCCATCCCCCCTTAAATTTTTACTTTTGCTGCTTAACTTCAAGCTTATGGGTAATGTTAAATTAAGTGTATTGGCCGAAACTTTAAAGGGTTCCGAGATCGTTCGCCTGGGGGCAACCATTAAAGAAAAAATAAAGCAGGGAGAAAAAATTTACAATTACACCATCGGCGATTTTGATTCCTCCATCTTTCCAATACCGGCAGATCTTGAAGCCGAGATCATCAATGCTTATAAAGCAGGTTTTACCACTTACCCTGCTGCCGAAGGCAACCTCGACCTGAGAGAAGCTGTTGCTGCTTTCATGTTATTAAGAGGTGGATTGACTTATGCTACCAACGAAATTTTAATTGCAGCCGGTGGCCGGCCATTGATATATGCTTTGTACCGCGCTGTTGTTGACAAAGGCGACAAAGTAATTTACCCTGCCCCGAGCTGGAACAACAATCATTATGTACATTTTACCGAAGGAGAGCATGTGATGCTGGAAGCAAAAAAAGAGAATAATTTTATGCTTACTGCAGACCAGATAGCACCGCATTTAAAAGGGGCAACTTTGCTTTCACTGTGTTCTCCACTCAACCCAACCGGTACAACATTTGGCAAAGAAGAGTTAAGTGCGATATGCAAGCTGGTGATCGAAGAAAATAAAAGTAGGGTAGATGGCGTTAAAAAACTTTATCTTATGTACGACCAGATCTACTGGACCCTCACATTTGGAGATACCGTTCACTATAACCCTGTTACACTTAATCCTGCAATGAAAGACTATACCATTTTTATAGATGGTATCAGTAAAACCTTTGCGGCCACCGGTGTAAGGGTTGGTTGGGCGATGGGCCCTGCAGAAGTACTTGCTAAAATGCGTTCCATCAACAGTCACCTGGGAGCCTGGTCGCCCATGGCCGAACAAAAAGCCGTTGCCCGTTTCCTGGGTAAAACAGAAGCCATTGATAAATACTTTATTCATTTTAAAGCCGAAATAAACGAGCGGCTTAACAGGATCTTTAACGGTTTTCAACAAATGAAAAAAGAGGGCTTTGCTGTTGATGCGATTGCACCGCAAGCCGCTATCTACCTTACCATACAAATTGATTATGCCGGAAAAACAACAGCGGGTGGAAAATTGCTGGCAAGCCAGGCAGATGTTACTTCTTATATTTTAGATGAGGCAAAGCTTGCCGTTGTTCCCTTTTATGCATTTGGTGCAAATGCCAGCAGCAGCTGGTACCGGTTAAGTGTGGGCACCTGCAAAAAAGAAGAAATTGATGAAATGCTTGGTGCTTTAAAAAATGCTTTGAAAAAGTTGAATTGATCTTTCTAAGAGAGTTGTTTGATCAGCGATCAATTCCTGCAGTTTAAAAAAACAAAAGGTTTTAATTCTTTCTGGCGGATAAGTTTGCGGAGTTGGTTGGGTTTACTGATGACCTTATACTTATTCAGGTCAAGGATCTCGTGGGCGATCGCCAGGTTCTCTATTTTTTCTATGGTATACAGCAATTGATGAAGTAATTCTACTTCATGCTCAATAGACTGGGGAGTCATTAACTCCTGATTGAACAAAACCAGTAAGTCCCGGTTTGGGTTGTTCATAATTGCTGACTGTTAAACGCTACCTGTTGCCATATCCTATCATACCGGCACAGCTGCACTGACTCTTTTTTGAAGAAGCGCAGCTTGCAGTTAACAGCACAGTGACAACAATTAATAGCAGTAATGTTAATTTATTAAGTTGCTTCATAATTTCAGATTAGCAAATTAAACTATTTTCACAAACAATTATTGCATTGTTTTGACCAAAGCCGAAATTTTTAACATCCCGGGTAAAATACCACGGGTGCTGGTGGCCCCCCTAGACTGGGGCCTCGGGCACGCAACCCGTTGCGTTCCAATAATATCTAAACTTCTTCAACAAAATTGCAGCGTTATTGTTGCAGCGG
>Ga0068853_100001164_pt1 | contig 18703 bp, 14 predicted proteins | sample KBSCornC32_FD_65655 | JGI IMG/M metagenome (GOLD analysis project Ga0068853, IMG submission 65655) | Corn rhizosphere microbial communities from Kellogg Biological Station, Michigan, USA - KBS Corn C3-2 | ecosystem: Host-associated > Plants > Roots > Rhizosphere > Soil ...
GCGCCTGCCCGAACTCGGACCGATCGGTTCGAACTGCCTGGCCAACGCGCGTGATTTCCTGGCGCCGGTCGCGGCCTATGAGGACGTCGAAGGCGATTTCGAACTGCTCGCGAAATTCCAGGGCAACCTGTGGTCGGCGCGCATCGATCATTCGCCGCTCGACGTGGTCGGCTGGCACGGCAACTATGTTCCGTACACGTACGACCTGCGCCGCTTCAACACGATCGGCTCGATCAGCTACGACCACCCGGATCCATCGATCTTCACGGTGCTCACCGCGCCGAGCGACACGCCGGGCGTGGCGAACATGGACTTTGCGATCTTCCCGCCGCGCTGGCTGGTGGCGCAGGACACGTTCCGGCCGCCCTGGTTCCACCGCAACATCGCGAGCGAGTTCATGGGCCTCGTGCACGGCGCCTACGACGCCAAGGCGGGCGGCTTCGTGCCGGGCGGCGCGTCCTTGCACAACTGCATGAGCGGTCACGGCCCCGACGCGGCGAGCTTCGACAAGGCCAGCGCCGCCGACACGTCCAAGCCCGATCACATCGTCGACACGATGGCGTTCATGTTCGAGACGCGCGCGGTGATCCGGCCGACGCAGGCTGCGCTGGATTCGCCGCAGCTGCAGCGCGACTACCTCGACTGCTGGCAAGGCCTGCGCAAGCGCTTCCGCGCTCCATGAGCGATCCCGCCGGGCCCGACACGAAGCTGTACGGCGGCTATGCCGACTGGAAGCAGTGGCAGGGCGACTTCGCCGCGAGCGATCGCCATGCGCGCTATTTTGCCGCGGAACTCGCCGGGATCGCGCTGCCCGGCAAGCGCGTGCTCGAGATCGGTTTCGGCAACGGCAGTTTCATGGCGTGGGCCAGGCAGCAGGGTGCGAACGTCAGCGGCACCGAGATCGACGAGCGCATGATCGCGCGTGCGAAGGACAAGGGTTTCGACGCGCACGGTCCCTCGCTCGACGCGCTGGTCGCGCGGCGGCTCACGTTCGACCTGATCGCGGCATTCGACGTGTTCGAACACTGGAGCAAGGACGAACTGCTCGCGAACCTGCGCCAGCTGCATGCGCTGCTCGACAGCGGCGGCGTGCTGGTCGCGCGCTTTCCGAACGGACACAGCCCGTTCGGGCGCGTCTATCAGTACGGCGACATCACGCATGCCACGGTGTTGTCGTCCTCGAGCATCGAGCAACTCGCGCGCATGACCGGCTTCGAGGTGCAGCGCGTGGAAAATGCGCGCCGCGTGCCGGCGCGGCGCGACTTCTGGACCGTGCTCAAGCATCATTGGCGCCGGCGCCAGCGCGCGCGCATCGAAATCCTGCTCGGCAAGCTGTACGGCATCGGGCGGCTGCCGCTCGATCCGAACCTGACCGCCGTGCTGCGCAAGGCCGGCTAATCGTTCCACCATTCACGGAAATCACAGCATCATGAAACTGGCAAGTCTCAAGGCAGGCGGTCGCGACGGCACCCTGATCGTGGTCAGCCGCGACCTGACGCGCGCGGTGCGCGCCACTGACGCGGCGCACACGCTGCAGGCGGCGCTCGAGGATTGGGGCAATGCCGCGCCACGCCTGAACCGCGTGTACGAGCTGCTCAATGCCAGCACCGCGCAGACCATCAACGGCGAGGGCGTGTTCGCGCTCGATATGACGGCGCTCGCCGCGCCATTGCCGCGCGCCTACGAATTCGTCGACGGCAGCGCCTATCTGCCGCATGTCGAACGCGTGCGCCGCGCGCGCGGCGCGGAAGTGCCGGAGAGCTTCTATACCGATCCGCTGATGTACCAGGCGGTGAGCGCCGGCTTTTACGGTCCGCGCGACCCGGTGCTGGTGCCGAGCGAGGAATACGGCATCGACCTGGAAGCCGAGATCGTGGTGATCACCGACGACGTGCCGATCGCGGTGACGCCGGCGCAGGCCGCCGGGCACATCCAGCTGATCGGCCTGATCAACGATGTCAGCCTGCGCAACCTGATCCCGAACGAACTGGCGAAGGGCTTCGGCTTCCTGCAATCCAAGCCGCGCTCCGCGTTGTCGCCGGTGTTCGTCACGCCGGACGAACTGGGTGCCGCGTGGAAGGACGCCAAGGTGCACCTGCCGCTGCTCACGCACATCAACGGCGCCTGGTTCGGCGCGCCGCACGCGGGCGAGGACATGCAGTTCAGCTTTGCCGAACTCGTCGCGCACGCCGCCAGGACGCGGCCGCTGTCGGCCGGCACGATCGTCGGTTCCGGCACGATCGCGAACAAGGACGAAGCCAGGGGCGCGTCGTGCCTGGCCGAACGGCGCACGCTGGAAACAATCGCGCACGGCAAGCCGTCGACGCCATTCCTGAAGTTCGGCGACCGCGTCAGGATCGAAATGCTCGACGCGGACGGTGCGAGCATATTTGGCGCAATCGACCAGGTGATGGCCGCGCCGCGCTAGCGGCCTGCGCCTTGCCGGGCGTCGCGCCGCAGCCGCCGCGAGCGCCCCCGCCCGTCGCCGCGGCACGGCCGGCCGGCGGCAATCTTTGATTTTTCGCGTCTACTGCGGCAGTCTGGACGGGTCAGACAGGGGGCGACAAGGGAGGGGGCATGCCGAACGAAAGCATCAAGCTTTACAGCTATTGGCGTTCCAGCGCGGCCTTTCGCGTGCGCATCGCGCTCAACCTCAAGGGGTTGATGTACGACATCCTGCCGGTGCACCTCACCGATGACGGCGGCGCGCAGCACAAAGCGCCGTTCCGCGACATCAATCCGCAGCAGCTGATCCCGGTGCTGGTCGACGGCGAACGCATCATCCGCCAGTCGATGGCGATCATCGAATACCTCGATGAAGCCTACGACGGCGAGCGCAAGCTGCTGCCGGCGACCGCGCGCGAGCGCGCCCGCGTGCGCGGGCTCGCGCAGATCGTGGCGTGCGACATCCATCCGCTCAACAACCTGCGCGTGATGCAGTACCTGGAAAAGGAATTCAACACGCCGCAGGTCGAGCGCGACCGCTGGACGCAGCACTGGATGAAGGAAGGCTTCGCGGCGTTCGAGTCGCTGCTCGCGCAAAATCCGTCCACCGGCCTGTTCTGCGAAGGCGACGAGCCGACCATGGCGGACATCTGCCTGGCGCCACAAGTATACAATGCGCAACGCTGGTCGGTGGACATGAGCCCGTTCCCGACCGTGCAGCGCATCGCCGCCGAATGCATGAAGATGGACGCGTTCGAGCGCGCCCGGCCGGAAAACCAGCCGGACGCCCCCCGCTCTTAAACAAGTACCGTTGTAGCGCGCAGCGCTACGATCACTCCCCCTCTCCCCTCGGGAGAGGGCACGGGGTGAGGGTCGGGGCTTGCGCAACCTCCAAATCGAAGCGGCGCCAGCGCGGCGCTCACTGCCCTCTCCCACCGGGAGAGGGCATGGGGTGAGGGTCGGGGCTTGCGCAACCTCCAATCGAAGCGGCGCCAGCGCGGCGATCACTCCCCCTCTCCCATCGGGAGAGGTACGGGATGGGGGTCGGGGCTTGCGCAACCCCCGTCGAAGCGGTGCCAGCGCGGCGATCACTCCCCCCTCTCCCATCGGGTCGAGGACCACGCGCTTACGCGATGCGTTGATTGCGCCGGCAGGATAGCCGGCGCGAACAGCGGAGCTGGCCCGAAGGGTGAGCGACAGGAAGTCGCGAATCAGCGCATCGCGTGCGTGGGCTGAGGAGAGGCAGGACGCCGACTGGAGGGCGCTTCAGGGACGAAACCCTGCACAAGCCTTGTCGTCGTTGATTCACGCGCCTTTGCGATACGCGCGTCGACGGGTGCCGTTCGGGAGAGGCGAAAGTGCAGAGCATCGCTTCGTATGGAACACACAAGCGGCCCGGACCCTCACCCCGTACCCTCTCCCGGAGGGAGAGGGGAGTAGGTGTCGCGCTAACGCGCGACGTCGGTATCAGAATGTAGTGGCATCGAATGGATCGTGCACCGGCGCGTCGCCGCCTTCGGACAGGCGGATCTTCAGCGCCAGGCCGTCGCGCGAATCGGCCTTCGAGAGTGCTTCCTCGAGATCGATCTTGCCTTCCTTGTACATCGACATCAGGGCCTGATCGAAGGTCTGCATGCCTTCCTGCAGGCTGCGGTCCATCGCTTCCTTGATCTCGTGGATCTGGCCGCGGCGGATCATGTCGCGGATCAGCGGCGTGTTGAGCAGCACTTCCGCGGCCGGCAGGCGGCGGCCGTCCTTGCCGATCACCAGGCGCTGCGAGATCACCGCGCGCAGGTTCAACGCGAGATTCATCAGGATGTTGCGGTGCGCGGATTCCGGGAAGAAGTTGAGGATGCGCTCGAGCGTCTGGTCGGCGTTGTTGGAGTGCAGCGTCGCCAGGCACAGGTGTCCTGTTTCCGAAAACGAGATCGCGGCTTCCATGGTTTCGGTATCGCGGATCTCGCCGATCATGATCACGTCCGGCGCTTCGCGCATCGCATTCTTGAGCGCGACGTGGTAGCTCTTCGTGTCGAGGCCCACTTCGCGCTGGTTGACCACCGACTTCTTGTGCCGGTGCAGGTATTCGATCGGATCCTCGATCGTCAGGATGTGCCCCGACATGGTCGAGTTGCGGTGGTCGATCATCGAGGCGAGCGTGGTCGACTTGCCCGAACCGGTGGCGCCGACCAGCAGCACCAGGCCGCGCGGCTCCATGATCAGTTCCTTGAACAGCACCGGCAGGCGCAGCTGCTCGATCGACGGGATGTCGCTCTTGATCGCGCGGATCACCATGCCGACTTCGCCGCGCTGCTTGAACACGTTGATGCGGAAGCGGCCGGCGTCCTTCACGGCGATCGCGAGATTCAGCTCCAGGTCGCGCTCGAACTGCGGCACCTGGCCTTCGTCCATCAGCGAATAGGCGATCTTCTTCACCATGCCGCCCGGCAATCCGGTATTGCCGAGGGGATACAACTTGCCTTCCACCTTGATGTTCACCGGCGCGCCCGTCGTCAGGAACATGTCCGACGCGCCTTTCTCGGTCATCAGTTTGAGAAAATAGCCGATGTCCATAAGAGCCTCACTGCCTGCATCTGCGCCGCCAGACCGGCCGACGCGAACACGGGATTTCGACTACGCTTGCGAACCGGCCATTGCCTTGCACGTCCGGCTTTCCCACAATAGCGTTGCCGCGACCCCGCCCCTGTTTACCACGGTACTGCGACGATGCTGTTATGACACCAAATCGGCGAAAAATCCATCGGCCACTTGTCATTTTGGCGCTTGCGCTCGTGCTCGCCGCCTGCGAACCGACGCGGCCGCCGCCGCTGGGGCTGGACGATGCCGCGCACACGCTGGACGCCGCGCGCGCGGCCGGCGCCGCAACGTACGCGCCGCTGGAATTGCGCAACGCCGAGGAGCACCTGAGCCAGGCGCGTGCGCGCGCCGACAAGCGCGACTATGACGCGGCGGCGATGCTGGCCGGCGAAACGCGCGTCGACAGCGAGCTGGCGGCGACCAAGTCGCGGCTCGGCAAGGCGCGCGAAAAAGTCGAGGCGCGCACGCGCGAGAACGCGCAGCTGCGTCAGGATCTGGCCAACACCCCCGCGAACGCGGCGCAGGAACCGCAACAATGAAGCAGTTTCTTGCCGCCACGCTGATGCTGGCCGCCGCGTTCGGCGTGCAGGCCGCCAAGCACGATCTCGACTACGAACGTCTGCGCGCCAGCCTCAACGAACTGGCGGCCGATCCGGTGCTCGGCGCGCTGGCGCCCGCCGAGCGCGCGCTCGCCGAGCAGGCGCTGCAGGCCTTGCTGGCCGACAGCGGCGGCAAGCAGGCGCGTGCCTACCGCGTATACGTCGCCGAACGGCGCGTCGATATCGCGTACGCGGCGGCGCAAGCCGCCGACCAGGAACGCCGCCTCGATGCGCTGGATCGCGAGCACGACCACATCCTGCTCGAAGCGAGCCGGCGCGATGCCGAACAGGCGCGGCTGGAAGCGGAAAAGCAGCGCATCCAGAGCCTGGCTCAGGCCGAGGAAGCCGATCGCCTGCGCGCCGAAGCCGACGCGGCACGCGCGCAGAGCGAACAGGATGCGCAGGCCGCGGAATCCGCACGCGCCCAGGCGGCACAGACCAAGCGCCTGGCCGACGCGCAGGCGCGTGAGTCGGAACTCGCGCGCAAGGAAGCGCAGCTTGCGGAGGCGACCGCCGCGGACCTGCGCGGACGCCTGCAGAACCTGCACGCGACGCGCGGCGCGGAAGGCATGCAGATGACGCTGGACGACATCGCGTTTGCGCCGGGACAGGCCAGCCTGCGTCCCGAAGCGCGCGCCAGCCTCGGCAAGCTCGTCGCGTTCGTGAACCAGGATCGCGCCAAGCCGATCCGCATCGAGGGACACACCGACGCGCGCGGCAACGTCAACGCGAACCAGTTGCTCTCGCAGCGGCGCGCCGATGCCGTGCGCGACGCGCTCGTGGCGGCCGGGATCGCGGCCAATCGCATCACCAGCATCGGCCTCGGTGACGGCCGTCCGGTGGCATCCAACGACAGCGAGGAAGGGCGCGCCAGGAACCGCCGGGTCGACGTGATCCTCGAGGACGTTTCCCGCTAGGATCGGGCGGCACAGTAATTGCTCCAGTCCGCCAGATTCCACAGGAAATTCAGGCGCTTGCCGGCGGGAAAATTTGAGGTTGCGCGGTCTGGGTCAAAGGAGTAGGGTCGGAATTGTCGCGGAATTGCTCTCTCACCCCGCGACGCCATGCCGAGCCCATGACAGCAGCGACCATGAACGACCAGGCGCCCGTCTCACCTCACACGGTGGGCGGCGCGAGCGGTCGCGTCGCCGGGCTCGACGAATCCCTAGAAACAAGAATCACGCGGAACGGCGCATGCCGGTCCGCGCCTGTTCGTGCCTGTGTATCAAACGCAGAGGAGGTTGGCTGATGTTCGAGAACCAGCAAAAAGATGACGTCGATGCGCTGTGCAAGAGTGACTCGGAGTTCCGCAGCTTGTACCAGCGGCACCAGGAGCTCGACAGCAAGGTGCGCGACGCGGAACTCGGGGTGCTGCCGCTGGACGACACTACCCTGCACAACATGAAGAAGGAAAAGCTCTGGGCCAAGGACAAGCTCATCCACCTCTGGGAACGCCATCGAAGTTCCACGCATTAGTCACGTCGAGACAACCGTCGGGTAGCGCGCTTCGCGCGCACCCGCAAACCGCCCCACCTTCAGCGCCAGCGAAAGAATCCAGCTGCCGCAAACCGGCGCTGGTTACCGAAGGTGGGGCGCTCCCCGGCTCAAGCAGGCCGGCAAGAATTCCGCTCCATTCGCACCACGCGGCTTTCGTCGCGCGGCGCCGCCGAGGCGTGGCGCGCGGCGAACTGATATCATTTCCGCCGGTCGCGGCCGCAGCGTTTTCGGTTTGCGCCGCACATTTTCCTGTCGAGCCATGGTCGGGCGTTGCCCGCACACCGGGGTAGCGCATGACGATCCACCAAAGCGTGCTGGAATTGATCGGCAACACGCCGATCATCAAGGCGCAGCGCCTGAATTGTGGAAAGTGCGAACTTTTCTTCAAGCTCGAGAACAGCAATCCGGGCGGCTCGATCAAGGATCGCATCGGCCTGTCGATGATCGAAGGCGCCGAGCGCGCCGGCAAGATCAAGCCGGGCGACACGCTGGTCGAAGGCACCGCCGGCAACACCGGCATCGGGCTGGCGCTGGTCGCGCAGCAGAAGGGCTATCGCCTGATTCTCGTCGTGCCGGACAAGATGAGCCGCGAGAAGATCTTCAACCTGAAGGCGATGGGCGCGGAAGTGGTGCTGACGCGTTCGGACGTCGCCAAGGGTCATCCGCAGTACTACCAGGATCTGGCCGAGCGCATCGCGCGCGAGACGCCTGGCGCGTATTTCATCAACCAGTTCGGCAACCCGGACAACCCAAAAGCGCACGAACAGGGCACCGGCCCGGAGATCCTGCGCCAGATGGACGGCAAGCTCGACGCCGTCGTGTTCGGCTGTGGTTCGTCCGGCACGATGACCGGCTTGTCGCGGCATTTCGCGCAGGCGGCGCCGCACGTCGAGCTGGTGCTGGCCGATCCGGTCGGCAGCATCCTCGCGCAGTACATCAACGAAGGCACGCTGTCGACCAAGTCGGCATCGTGGATGGTGGAAGGCATCGGCGAGGATTTCCTGCCGAGCATTTCCGATTTCACGCGCGTCAAGAAGGCCTACGCGATCACCGACAAGGAAAGCTTCCTCGCCGGGCGCGAGCTGCTCGAGAAGGAAGGCATCCTCGGCGGCTCGTCGACCGGCACGCTGCTCGCGGCGGCGCTCAAATACTGCCGCGAGCAAACCACGCCGAAACGCGTGCTGGTGTTCGTGTGCGACACCGGCAACAAGTACCTGTCGAAGATGTACAACGACTACTGGATGCTCGACAACGGCTTTCTCGAGCGCCAGTTGCACGGCGACCTGCGCGACCTGATCCTGCGCCCGTACTCGCAGCGCGACACCGTCGTGGTCGGCCCGGCCGAGCCGCTGACCACGGCGTACCAGCGCATGAAGCTGTACGACGTGTCGCAGCTGCCGGTGATGGACGGCGACAAGATCGTCGGCATCGTCGACGAATCGGACGTGCTGCTGCACGTGTACGGCGACGAGAGCAAGTTCCGCGACCCGGTGTCCACCGCGATGATCAGCCGCCTGCAGATCCTCGACGTCAAGTCGCCGATCGAATCGCTGCTGCCGGTGTTCGAGGCGGGACACGTGGCGATCGTGATGGACGGCGAGAAATTCCTCGGACTGATCACGCGCATCGATCTGCTGAATTACTTGCGGCGGCGCGTGCAGTAGGTTTGCGTGGAGGGGTGCCGCAGAGAGTCCGCGAACCATTCAAAAAAATTGTTGGCGTCATTGCCGCGCACGCGGGAATCCATCTTGATCTTCGCGTCGAGAAGGGAAAATGGATTCCCGCTTTCTGCGGGCATGACGGCATTCCAGTAACCCGAAAATTTCAGAGTTGTGGAACCCATGAAAAAACAATCCCAACACGGTCTCGGCACGCGCGCGATCCACGCCGGCCAAAGCCCCGATCCCTCCACCGGCGCGATCATGACGCCGATCTACGCCACCTCGACCTACGTGCAGACCAGCCCCGGCGTGCACAAGGGCTACGAATACAGCCGCACGCAGAACCCGACGCGCATCGCGTACGAGAAATGCGTGGCCGCGCTCGAAGGCGGCAAGGCCGGCTATGCGTTCGCGTCGGGCCTGGCGGCGGCGGCGACCGTGCTCGACCTGCTCGATTCCGGCAGCCACGTGATCGCGATGGACGATCTGTACGGCGGTTCGTACCGCCTGTTCGAGCGTGTGCGCCGGCGCAGCGCCGGATTGGACTTCACGTTCCTGGACTTGAATGATGCGGCGGCCCTGAAAGCCGCTTTGAAGCCCAACACGCGCATGATCTGGGCGGAGACGCCGACCAATCCGATGCTGAAGGTCGTCGACCTCGCCAAGCTCGGTGCGTTTGCGCGCAAGCACGGCCTGATCCTGGTGGTCGACAACACGTTCTGCTCGCCGATGCTGCAGCGTCCGCTCGAATTCGGCGCGCATCTCGTGCTGCATTCGGCGACGAAATACCTGAACGGGCACTCGGACATGGTCGGCGGCGTCGTCGTTGCCGGCGACGACGACGCGCTGGTCGAACAAATGTATTTCCTGCAGAACTCGGTCGGCGCGGTCGGCGGCCCGTTCGATGCGTTCCTCGCGATGCGCGGGCTGAAGACGCTGCATCTGCGCATGCGTGCGCACTGCGCGGGCGCGAGCGAGCTCGCCGCATGGCTGGAAAAACATCCCGCCGTCGAGCGCGTGATTTATCCGGGCTTGAAGTCGCACCCGCAGTACGCGCTCGCCAAGCGCCAGATGGACGGCCCCGGCGGCATCATCTCGGTGGTAGTCAAAGGCGGCTTGCGCAAGGCGCGCAAGACGCTGGAGCGCTGCGAGCTGTTCGCGCTGGCCGAGTCGCTCGGCGGCGTGGAGAGCCTGATCGAGCACCCGGCGATCATGACGCATGCGTCGGTGCCGCCCGCAAACCGCAAGCGGCTCGGCATCAGCGACGGGCTGATTCGCTTGTCGGTCGGCGTCGAGGACATCGCCGACCTGCGCGCCGAGCTGTCCGCGGCTCTGGCCTGAACGTCACGGCGCCCTGGGGGGCGCCGCGCTCCACAGTTCCCGCCAGGCACGACGCAGGTAGCCGCGCTCGTAGAAGCGCGGCTCGACCCAGGCGCGGAAGTCTTGCGCCGGCACGCGCCGCGACGCGCGGATCACGCGGCGCTTCTTCAGCATCGACGGCAGGCCCTTCAGCGCATCACGGTACAGCCGCCACAGCACGCGTGCGCGCCCGCGGCGCAGATGGCGCAGGCAGATGCCGCCATGCAGCGCGATGAACCACGGCAGCGAGCGCAGCAGCCAGCCGGCCGGCGCATCCTTGGCCAGCCACCACAGCGAATTGCGGATGCCGTGGTAGAGCACGAAGTCGTTGTCCGGTCCGCCCGACGACAGCGAGCCTTCGTGCGCGACGACGGCATCCGCGGCGTACGCCGGCCGGTAGCCGAGCCAGCGCGCGCGGATCACAAGGTCGGTGTCCTCCGCGTAGCAGAAGAACTGCTCGTCGAACCACTCGCCGTGGCTGGCGTGCAGGTCCTCGAGCAAGCGGCGCGTCAGCAGCGCGCAACCGCCGGTCGGTCCGAGCAGCACCTCGTCGTCGCGCTTGCGGTTCGAGGCGAGGGTGGAGCGGTACAGCGCGATGCCGAGGCTGTCCACACTTCCACTTTTTGCATCGAGCAGGCGCGCTGCCACCATGTCGACGCGCGCGCCCTGATCGAGCTGCGCCTGCATGGCGGAGATAAAGCCGCGCGCCGGCCGCGTGTCGCTGTTGAGCAGCAGCACCTGGTCGAACGCCGGATCGGCGAGCGCCTCGCCCAGCAAGCGGTTCATGCCGCCGGCAAAGCCGAGGTTGCGCGCGTCCTCGCGCAGCCGCACCGTTGCGCCCAGGCGTTCGACCGCGCCGCGCAACACGCGCGCATCCGCTTCGCCGGAGCCGTTGTCGAGCACGAACACGCGGGCGTCGGGCGGCAGATCCGGCAGCAGCGCCTCGAGGCACTGCAGCGTGGTCGCCGCAGTGCGATGGTTGATGATCAGGATCGCGAGCATCGGTTCGCGCGCACTCAGCCGCGTACGTCGCTGGTGTCGGAAGGATACGAGTTGTCGAGCACGTCGCGCAGCTGCACATCCCAGTCCAGCGCCGTATCGCCGACTTTGCGGAACAGCACGGTCGAGCTCAGGTAACCGGCCGGCGTCGCCGCGAAATTCGTGACCGCGTGACAGTTGTTTGCGACCACGAATGCGGGCTCGCCCATGTGGCGTTCGATGATTTCGAATCCGGTGGCGCGATTGAGCAGCGCCGCCCACGCGTCTGCCGAGAAGCGCCAGAAATCCCACGGCCGGTCGTGCATCGGCCAGCACTGGTGCGTGGTGAACAGGCCGAGCGCGCCGGGTGCGAGCACCCGGTTGAGCTCGACCACGAACTTCCACGGCATCAACAGGTGCTCGAGCACCGACACCGACAGCACGGCGTCGAAGGCCGCGCGCGGCAGGAATTCCGAAAGGCGGTGCGCGTCGCCCACGACGTCGACGTTGTCGCCGGCCATCACGTCCACGCCCGTGTAGCGCCAGCCCGACGGCAGCAGTCCCTTGCGGCTCACGCCCGAGCGCGCGCGCGAGCCGACTTCGAGCAGCATGCCTGGCCTGGCCTCGCGCAGGCGGTCGAAAAAACGCGGGATCATCGGCAGCGCCTGATCGTGCACCAGGCCGCGGGCGCCAAGCTTGTCGATGCGGGTTTCGCTGCCGTCCGCGAACCGTGCGATGAGCACCGCGTCGACGAGCAGCGTCGGATCGGCGTCGCAAAACCATTGTCCCTTGAAGCGTGCGCGCTCCGCGGCCCGGTCGATCACGATGGCCACGTCGCGGCTCGGCAGGCGGATGTCCGCCACCGGCAGGTCCGCGACGCCGTCGATGTGCAAGGCGAGGCTGGCGAGCTCGCGCTGAGCATCCCAGATCCAGCCGGTCACCCTGATCATGCCGCCGAAGATCACGAATTGATCGATTGCGTAGTGCACTGTGGGTTGGTCGCCGGGCGGCGTTTGGTCGGCGCGCGGCAAGCCGCTCGCCAGCCGCTGGCGCAACCGGCGCAGCACGCGCCCGATCATGGGTGGCGCCCCACGCGTGTCGATCCCGGATGTGCGCGCGGATGCAGCGCGCTCACAGTGGAAGCTCATCCGCGTAGCGCGGATCGGGCTGAAAATTGACGTCCAGCGACAGGTACGGGTTGTAGTAGGGATCGCCGTGCTCGAACACCGCGGCATGGCGCGCGCGCACGTACGCGGTCTCCTTCGCGAGGCGCTGGCGCTTGCCCGCGTCCGCTTCGTAGCCGCGCGATTTCGACTCGTGGTGATACAGCTGCGCGTACGGCGTATAGACGACGAGGTAGCCCGCCTCGCGCGCGCGCAGGCAGTAATCGACGTCGTTGTACGCGATACCCAAGTCCGTTTCGTTCAGTCCACCGAGTTGCTCAAACACGTCGCGGCGCGTCATGGCGCAGGCGAACGTGACGGCGCTCAGGTTCTGGATCAGCTGGGGCCGGGAGAAGTAGCCATGGTGATTGCCGGGCGACAGCAGGTGCGAGTGCCCGGCGACGCCGCCCAGGCCGATGATCACGCCGGCATGCTGGATGGTGTTGTCCGGATACAGCAGCTTCGCGCCGACCACGCCCACCTCCGCGCGCTGCGAATGTTCGAGCAGCGCGCGCAGCCACTCCGGATTGATGACCTGCGTGTCGTTGTTGAGGAACAAAAGGTGCGCGCCGCGCGCCTGCCGCGCGGCGTAATTGTTGATCGCGGAATAATTGAACGGTGCATCGTAGCGAACGAAGCGCACGCGCGCATCGCGCTGTTCCAGTTCGCGCATCGTCTGCGCGGTTGCCGCGCCGCTGCCGTTGTCGACGCCGAGGATCTCGAAATGCGGGTAGTCGGTGCGCTGCAGGATCGACTGCACGCAGGTATTCAGCAGCTCGGGCCGGTCGCGGAACGGGATGATGATGCTGACCAGCGGCTCGCCGAGGATCGCGCGCCGCACGCGGTAGGTGTTCGGAAAGGGGCCGGAGTCGACCGTACCCTCAATGCCGCGCCGCTCGAGCGCCGCGGCGATCGCGCGCCGGCCGGCTTCATGCGTGTACGGCTTGCCGCCGCTGTCGGCCGCGGTCGAGCCGGGGATCTTGCGCCAGTGATACAGGATCTTCGGGATGTGCACGATCTTGCGCGCGCGCTCGCACACACGCAGCATCAGGTCGAAATCCTGCGCGCCGTCGAAGCCGGCATGAAAGCCGCCGACGTCGAGGAACAACTGGCGCCGGATCACGCTGAAGTGGCACAGATAGTTGTTGCACAGCAGGTAGTCGGGACTGTAGTCGGACTTGAAATAGGGCTCGACGTTGATGCCGCGTTCGTCGAGCTTGTCCTCGTCGGAGTAGAGCAGATCCGGATCCTCGGCCTGGATGCGCTGCGCCACTTCGAGCAACGCGTCACGCGTGAGCACGTCGTCGTTGTCGAGCAGGCCGACGAATTCGCCGCTGGCCATCTGCAACGCCGCGTTCGAGGCGCCGGCGATGCCGAGATTCTGCGGCAGATGCTGGATCTTGATGCGCGGGTCGCCGAGCGCCGCGAATTCGCGCAGCGCCTGGAGGGTTTCCTCGCGCGTGGAGCAGTCGTCCGCGATGCACAGCTCCCAGTGCGGATAGAACTGCCGGCGCACCGACTCCACGGCTGCGTCGAGCCAGCGCCGCTCGACGTTGTAGACCGGCATCACGATCGAGATCAGTGGCGGCTGCTCGATCGATCCGAGCAACGGCGCGGCGCGTTGCTCGTCCATGCGCTGCAGGCGCTTGCGCTGCTCGATGTTCTGCGTGCGTTGCCGCACCAGCTCCTGGGTCTGCGCGTAGAGCTGGTAGGACAGCGTATGGCGCGTCAGCCACGGCGTGTGCCGGTGCAGCCACAGCACCAGCGCGCGTTTGCGCGCCGGGTTGAGGCCCGGAATGGCGTAGTACAGGCGATACAGGCGTTGTTCCGCGGCGAATCCGGGACGCAGGCGCAGCAGCGCGGCGACGCCGCGCACCGGCGCCGTGAGTTTCCAGGACCATGACGCACGCAGCGCCTGCACGCTGTCCTCGAGTCGGGAAGCGTGCTCGCGCACCTGTTGCATCTCCGCCCTGACGGCGCCCACCTCGTGGGTGCGCTGTTCGAGCTGCTGGGCCGCGGCGTCGCGCTGGTGTTCGGCACCGGTCAACGCAGCGCTCAGTTGGGCGGCGCGTTCGCGCTCGGCGTCGAGTCGCCGCTGCTGCTCGATGCCTTCGGCTTGCCAGCGTTCGCGCTCCAGCGCATGTTGCGCCCGCTCTTGGGTACGTTCCTGAGCTTGTGCGGCGAGCGCGGTTTCGATGCGGTCCAGGCGCTCGTTCGCCTGGACGTTGCCGATCACCCGGCCATGCTCGAGATGGTAGGCAAACGCCGCTTCGAATTCCGCCAGTGTCGCGTCGGTGGTGCCGCCCGCGTCGGCGGCGATGTTCTGCACCACGACCGGCCCCGCCGCGTCGCATGGTGCCGACAACAGGCGCCGCAGCTGTTCCTGTGCCGGCGAGAGCTGCACGTGCGGCTTGGCCGCACTGCGCCGCAGCTTTGCATCGAGAAACGCGGACAGACTATCCGGCGTGGGCTCGTGCAGCCCCGTGACGCCAAGCTCGCGCAGCCCGCGCAGCAGGCGCGCGCATTGGCCGGACGGATCGGCCAGCAGTGCGTCGTATGCGACGAATATCGCACGATGGCCGGCCATGTCGGCGAGCAGCGTGCGCAGGTATTTCTCCCACAACGCGACAACAAATGCGGAGGTAAACGTGCCGCGCGGGCCGCTCGCCATGGAGGCGGCAATATCGCGCGGGTCGCGCACGACCACCACGCAGGCCGGATCGCCGAGCAAGGCCTGCCACTGCGGAACGAACAGGCACAGGCGCGGGTCCTTTGCCAGCCACGGCCGGCCGGCGCGTTCCAGACCTTCGACCAGATGCTGCAGACGCTGCAGCGGCTGCGCGCAGGCCTCCGGGTCGAGCCGATGCGGATCGAAGCCGGACAGCTTGTCCCAGCGGTGCCCGCTGCTGGCCAGCAGCTGGTCGTGGATTGCGTTGAGCTCGGCGCGTTCCCAGTAGCCGGTCGGGTTGTCGGTGGGATGCGCGGGCAGCAGTTCGTCGGCGTCGCCCGCCTCGGCGCCCATCAGCGCGAGCACGCGGGCCATGGCGGACGTGCCCGAGCGATGCATGCCGAGTACGAGTATGCCGTGGGTTGTGCTCATCAAGAAGGCGATCCGCCGCTGCCGAGGGCGGGATTATCACCGGTTTGCGGGGCGCGGAGAAAGCGCGCGCCCCACGCAACAACCTACGGGACGGCGTCGAACCCGTTGCGGAAAATGCCGTCGCGGGCACCGATCAGGATCGGTCCGGTCGAGTACTGGCTGACTGCATTGAGCGCATCGTCGGCGGTGATCAGCACGTTGTAGCGGCCGTAGTTGACCGAACCCGAGCCCGGCCAGACATACTGCCCGCTGCTGCTCGCCACCACGCCGCTGAACAGCACGATCTCGTTGCCGTTGCCGGGGATCAGGTCGGGATCCAGGTACAGCGTCACGACGTTGCCCGGCGAGTCCGGATCGGAAAGGTTCCATTTGAAAGTGTAGCCCGGGTTGGCTTGCGCGAACGGCGACAGCACGACCGAATCGAGTTCGACGTCGTGACAGTTCGCCGCGCTCGGCGTGCTGGTGCAGGCGGCCGACACCGGGAATTCGTGCGGGTCCACGCGGAACAGCGTCTGTGTTCCGGTCCACGGTCCGGCGAGCGAGCTTGGCTCGATCGGTTCCGCGGCGATGTCCGCGATGCAGTATTCGTTCGGACCGCCGGAGGCGAGTGGGATGTCCTGCGAGATGGTCAGGTTGCCGTTGGTTTTCTGGCCCCAGAAGAAGCGCGCGACGGAGCCGAGCCCGACCGAGCGCTGGCCAAAGTCCTTCAGCGTGATGCATAGGGAACGATACAGGTCGGTGTCGATCGCATGGTTGGCCAGGTTCATGTACCACTGCGGATCGTTGTTGGTTGGACGGCCGTAGAACGAGCCGGCCGGCGTCGTGTAGCTGACGTTCTTCCAGTTCGGCGTGGCGGTGAAATCGGTCGCAGACAATGGCCCCCAGGCATTGCCGACCACGGTGGCGGCAAAATTGAGTGCCTGGTCGCCGTGGAAGTCCGGCGCTGTGACGGCCGGCATCGGCGTGGCGTTGATGCGGAACGTGGCACTGGATGCCGACGCTGCCGGCGCGCTGTCGCGGCTCACGGTCAGCGTGTACTGGCCGGCGGGAAAGCGCGTCAGGTCGGCCTGGTAGCTCGTGCCGGAGATGCCGCTCGCCAGCGGCACGCTGACCGCATTCGCGCCGGTTTCGTTGAGCGTCACCGAATAGGTGCCGGCATAGCCGGAATCGGTCCATTGCACAGGCGTCAGCTCGCCGGCGGTCGGCGTCGCGGTGAGACGGATCCAGTCGATCTGGAACTGCACGGCCGTGAACGGCGAATTGTTGTCGAGCGCCGGATTCAAGCGCAGAGCGCCGACCGGGAAATCCTGCCAGGCATGCGAGCAGTTGGCGTTCGGCACGTTGTTGGTCACCATGTCGTACGTGATGACCTGCCACGTCGAACTCGCCAGCGCGGTCAAGCCGGTCTGGCCGCACGCGCCCGCGCTGCCGTCGGCCGCGAAGAAACCGAGATAGGACACCTCGGTGTTCGCAGTCGGCCGGGTCGCGAACATCTTGATCGTGAAATAGCGGTAGCGCGTGGTGTCGACCGGATGGTTGAAACCGCGGCTCGAATTGATCGTGCCGGCAAATCCGCCGAACAGCGGGAAGAGCTGGTTGTCGCTGCCGACCGTGGTGCTGGCCGAGAACACGCCCGCGGAAAACGTCTGTCCGCTGACGTTGAACGAGTCGTCGGTATCGATGTCGATGCCGTCGTTCATGTCCCACGGATTGGCGAGCTGCTGACTGGCGTAGTCGTCGCCCGCGGCGACCACGGTCGTGCCGGTCGGCTGCGTGACGTTCAGCGCGATGCCGTCCGCGCTCGACGCCAACAGCGCCGCCGCGGCGATGCTGCGCAGCGTGCGTGTGTTGATACGAGGGTTCATGGGCGCGACCCCGGTTTCGGCGGAAGCACAAGCTTAGCGCGGAACGCGGCGGCTGGCATGCTGAGCCGTGGTTCGCGCGCTGCACTGCACTGTGTAACATGGCGGCTGGTCCGGCCGAACGTGGATACCCGTGAACACGATCATCGCCAGCTCGAGGAAGTGGCGCGTCGCCTTCGCGATCGGAGCAATCGCGTTCTGGATCGCGGCATTCGCTGGCTTGCGCTTGTTTGCGGCCGTCGGCGCGGTGATCGACATGCGGATCGACACACAGCACGCCGGAACCGCGCGCTGGTATCTGGATCGCGGCGAAGGCTTCAGCGAGTCCGACAGCGTGGCCGCGCGCCTGAACCCGGGAACCAACGACATCCGCTTCCGGCTGCCGAGCGCCACCTACAGCGCGTTGCGTTTTGACCCTATCGACAGCGACGCGCCCGTGGTCGTGCGCATCATGAACTGGCATTTCGCGCCCGGACCCGCACCGATTTCGCCCGATCCGCACAGCCTTGCGCCACTGGCCAACATGGCGACCCTTGCGGCCTCTCCGGACGGCGCGGGCGTGGTTGCGGTTCCGACGCCCGGAACCAACGACCCGCAGTTGCAGCTGCCGTTGAAAGGACCGCTGCGGATCGAACCACTGCGTTCCATGGCCACGGACGCGGCCGCGGCCGCGCTGTTGTCCGCCGCGTTGCTCGCGCTGGCGCTGCTCGTGCGCCGCTACGTGCCGACGCGCGTGCTGATCGCGGCCGGACTTTTTCTGGTGGCGGGCCAGATCATCGGTTTGGCGTGCATGTCGCGCACCGGCACGGCTCACCCGGACGAACGCACGCACGCGTTCGTGTTCGAATACCTGACCGAGCATGTGTTGCCGCCGGCCGCCGACGATCCGCGCGCGCAATGGACGCTGTCGACGTTCGGCTATTCGTATCTGTTCGAACTCAACGTGAGCTACGTGATCGCGGCGCGCGTGATGGCGCCGCTGGTGACCTTGTTCCCGACACCGGAACATGCGGCGCGCGTGTTCCAATGCCTGCTCTGGATAGTGCTCGCCTGTCTTGCGCTGCGTCGTCGGCGCGAGACGATCGCGCTGGGCGTATTGTTCCTGTCACCGCAGCTGTGGTACGTGTTCGCCTACTTCAACGGCGACGCGTTGCCGCTGACGGTCTCGTTCCTCGCCGTGTTGCTTTGCGCGCCCGCTGCTGGCGTGCACGCATACCTGGACGGTCGCGCGCGGCTGCGCGCCGCATTCGGTCTCGCGCTCTGCCTCGGTCTGCTGCTGGTGTCGAAAGCAAACTACCTGCCGCTGGTGCCGGCGTTCCTGCTGTGGCTCGCGGTGCTGCACCTGGAGCTGCGCTGGCGTGAATTGCTTGCCGCGCTCGGGGCGTTCGCCCTGCTCGGTGCGTACGCGTTCGCGGCGCCGTCGCCGGCATACGCGGCGTCCCGG
>Ga0068853_100001165_pt1 | contig 18691 bp, 19 predicted proteins | sample KBSCornC32_FD_65655 | JGI IMG/M metagenome (GOLD analysis project Ga0068853, IMG submission 65655) | Corn rhizosphere microbial communities from Kellogg Biological Station, Michigan, USA - KBS Corn C3-2 | ecosystem: Host-associated > Plants > Roots > Rhizosphere > Soil ...
AACAATATGGCTTCGGGCTTTGATTTAGCTGCCGCCCGTTACACAGGCTGAGATCGCCACTCAAATTCACCTAGCCTGTGGTCGAATTACTCATCTCATCGGTCCGTTCCGAACCACCACGCTGCTGAACGATCACAGAACCCGGCGGAAATAGTTCTATTCCCGCGTTCGAAAGCGCCTTCATTATATTGATCGTCGCGTGGTCGTAAACTTCTCTCGGCCGTGTCTTGTCCGGGTTTATCCAGAAATTTACGGTGATCGTTACGCCGTCGGAATTCAGCGTGGTCACAAGCACGGTCGGCTCAGGCTCTTTAACAACTCCTTCGGAAATGTCGAGGGCGCGATGCGTCAATTTTTTCGCGTTTTCTACGTCAGCGTCGTAACCTACGCTAAATGCGAGATTCATCCGCCGCCGTGCGCCCGCTCCGCGTATCGTCAAGGCCGACGAATACATATCGCCGTTCGGGATAATGACACTCTCGCCATCGTCCTTTCTCAGCGTCGTCGCGCGGACTCCGATAAATTCGACTTTGCCCTGATTGGTCCCCACAAAAATGTAATCGCCGATGCTGAACGTCCTGTTCCACAAGATCAGAATGCCGGAAACCAGATTGTTCAAAATGTCTTTGGTCGCAAACCCGATAACAAACGAAGTGAAGCCGAGGCCGGCGATCAAACTGCCGAACGAAAATGACGGAACGATCACCGTAAGCGACGTGAAAATGCCCAGAATAATTATGAAAACAACGATAAGGCGGCTGAACAAAATTCGCAGCCGCTGATCGAGTTTTGTCTTTCTGCTTGCCGCCCAAAATATCCACTTGACCACCTTCGCCAGCAAATAAAAAAGCCCGAGCACCAGAATACCGGCCATTAAATACGGCATCCGGGCTATGATCGACGTAACAAGATTGTTTATCGACTCGACCGCAACATCCGTAACATAGGACGCGTTATCGAGAACCTTTGTGGCCGTATTCGTGTTCTGAAAAAGCAATAACATAAAGCCTATTTTATCAGTATGATACAAAACGTTCATTGGGGGTTGGAATGAATATGTTTGAAATATCCGGTCTTGAAACCGCCAAATATGCAAATCGAAGTGGGTCCACGGCGTTTTCATGATCCGTGTTTTCGTCGTTTCCCGCGGTTTCCGCTCCTTAGGTATTCTTTGCATCTTTGCGGCTTCGCGGGAAATTGCCTGCCCGGTAACCGGTGAAAAACGTAAAGCACGCCGCAAGATTTAAAACTCTCAATGCCCGTTACACTTGACTTCCTTTATGTTTAGAATTAGAATAATTCTAAACAGGAGAAGCTTTTTATGCATAACACTAAAATCGATATCGCAGTAGAAACACGAGGAAAATTGATCGAGGTCCTGAACCAGCGGCTTGCCGACGCGAGCGACCTGAAATCACAGGCAAAACAGGCACATTGGAACGTAAAGGGAATGAATTTTATTGCCCTCCACGAGCTGTTCGACCAGGTTGCAACTGAGGCCGACGCATACACCGACCTGATCGCGGAACGCATCACTACGCTCGGCGGAACGGCTCTTGGAACTGTCCGCCTCGCCGCCGAAAAATCATCGCTGGCAGAGTACCCGCACGAGATAACCGACGGCCACGACCACGTTGACGCCCTGTCGAACGCCCTAGCCGATTTCGGTAAAAAAGTGCGGGCGAATATCGACGATTCCGACGATCTCGGCGACAAGGACACCGCTGATATATTCACCGAGATATCGCGTGGCATCGACAAGCTCATGTGGTTCGTCGAGGCGCATATTCAGGGCTAGTCAAACGATTATGCCTCAACATAATCACCATTTAATTTGGGGCGCAAAAAGGGGGAGATCACGGGAAATTCGTTCAAAAAATCGATGCCACGATCGTTACAAAACTTTAAAACACATCGAAACTGGCATCGATTTTGCGAAATATTACAGGAATTTCCCGTAAAAAATGCATTTTGTATCGATACATTTTTTTCGGCAGAGCAATACGTCAGTCGGTAACCGCTCCGAGGCTGCTGGATGATACAAGTTTTTCGTATTTTGCCGCGACGCCGCTTAGATCGCTAACTTTCGGCGGCCGCCATTCGGCACGGCGTTTTGCAAGCTCTTCGTCCGGCAAATGAACGTTCAGCGTGCGTTCATCGGCATCGATAGTTATCAGATCGCCGTCGCGAACAAATGCGATATTTCCGCCGACGGCGGCCTCCGGCGCAACGTGGCCGACTACCATTCCGTAGGTACCACCCGAAAATCTGCCGTCGGTGATAAGGCCTACAGAATCGCCCAATCCGAGGCCGATAATTGCCGATGTCGGAGCCAGCATTTCGCGCATTCCGGGGCCTCCCTTCGGCCCCTCGTAACGTATCACGATAACATCGCCGGCCTCTATTTTGCGGGCTATGATCGCTGCCATGCAGTCTTCTTCGGAATCAAAAACCCGCGCCGCGCCGGTGATTTTTCGCTGCTTTATACCGGAAATTTTTGCGACCGCAAAATCTTCGGCGAGATTGCCGCGCAGAATCGCAAGATGCCCTTCCGCATAAAGCGGATCGTTAAACGGTCGCACAACGTCTTGATCATCAGGGACTTGTCGGGAAACATCACGCAAATTTTCTTCAATCGTTTTACCCGTTATCGTTAAACAATCTCCGTGCAAAATGCCGTTTTCAAGCAGCATTTTCATCACCAAAGGGATGCCGCCGACGCGATGCAGATCGGTCGCGACATATTTTCCTGAAGGTTTTAAGTCGCATAAAACCGGCACTTTGTGACGGATGGTTTCAAAATCTTCGATCTTGAGATCGACGCCTGCTGAATGTGCAATTGCAAGCAAATGCAGCACAGCATTTGTAGAACCGCCGGTCGCCATGACGACCGCAATTGCGTTCTCGAAGGCCTTTCGCGTCATTATTTTTCGGGGCGTAAGATTGTTCTTTACGGCCTCGGCCAACACTTGAGAAGAACGGATAGTGCTCTCGCGTTTTTCGTCATCTTCGGCAGCCATCGTTGACGAATACGGCAAACTCATTCCCATTGCCTCGATGGCTGATGACATTGTATTTGCGGTGTACATTCCGCCGCATGAACCGGCTCCGGGGCAGGCCCGGCGCTCGACCTCGGACAATTCGTTCTTATCTATTTTGTCCGCGAGAAATTCGCCGACCGCCTCAAAAGCGCTGACGATCGTCAGGTCCTTATCTTTATAATGGCCGGCTTTTATCGTACCGCCGTAAACAAAGATCGACGGTATATCGAGCCGTGCTATAGCGATCATCGCTCCGGGCATATTTTTGTCGCAGCCGCCTACCGCAAGCAGACCGTCCATCTTTTGCGCGCGGCAAACGGTTTCGATCGAATCGGCAATAACCTCACGCGAAATGAGCGAATATTTCATCCCGTCCGTGCCCATCGAGATGCCGTCGCTGACCGTGATCGTGCCAAAAACTTGAGGCATCAATCCCTCGTCGTGGCAGGTTTTTATCGCCGCATCGGCAAGCTTTCCAAGGCTGAGATTACACGGAGTTATCGTGCTGTATCCGTTCGCGATGCCAACGATAGGTTTTTCAAAGTCCGCGTCGTTAAACCCGACGGCGCGAAGCATCGCCCTGTTCGGCGAACGCTCGACACCCTGTGTGATCGTTTTGCTAATTCTGTTAAGAGACATGAGATTCGATTATAAGTTTACCCGCAAAACGTACGAAACTTTTCGATGCATTTTCGTATATTTCGCGGGCAAATTCCGTTCTTACACAGCAGCACTGCGTATTCTTAAATTGCAGAGATCGTCCAGACCGATATTCCCGCCGCAAAGGACGAGGACGACCTTGCTGGACCTGCTGAAATTTTCTTTCAAACGTTCGGCAGCCGCAAGCGTACACGACGCCGCAGGCTCGGCCAGGACCTTTATTTTATCGAGCAAATAGAACAGTTCCAATACCGCTTCGCTGTCATCGACGACGGTTACGCTGCGAAAATATTTTTTCGCAAGCTCGAACGTTAGCCGGCCTACCGAAGGCGCGCCCAGCGTTTTTGCTATTGACGTTATCGCGGGCAGTTCGACTATCTTTCCCGCCTCAAGCGCCTGAGCCATGCTGTCGGCTCCTTTTGTTTCGACGCCCCATATATTCACGTCGGGTTTCAGCGTTTTGACCGCCAGAGCAATGCCGCCCGAAAGCCCGCCGCCGCCGATGCTTACGACGACATCAGTCACGTCGGGGACGTCCTCTAATATTTCCAGACCGATAGTTCCCTGTCCCGCAATAACGGCCGGGTCATCGAACGGATGAACGTAAACGCGGCCTTCGGATTGATAGTCTTCTGCGGCAGCGAACGCCTCCGCAATTGTCGGAAATAATTTGATCTCAGCCCCGAATGCCCGTGTTTTGTCGAGATAATTTTGACGCGTCGAGTCGGGCATCAGGATCAAGGCCTTTTGTCCCAAAGCCCGCGCGGCATACGCCACAGCCTGTGCGTGATTGCCGGCGCTTACCGCAACGATACCGCGATTTTTTTGTTCGTTGGAAAGCGCAAGCATTTTGTTAAACGCCCCGCGCGCCTTGAACGCACCGGTTTTTTGCAGCAATTCCAGCTTTAGGTAAACATTGGTCCCTAGCCGCTCGGTCAGCAGACGGCTATCAATTAACGGAGTTCTGCGAACGTGCGGTTTAATGCGTTCGGCCGCTTGTCTGATCTCGTTTATTGATAGCTTATCTGTCTCTTTTAGTGCGGCTGTCATGATGGTAATTTACTTTACGCGCAGGTTCTCACGCGGTTACAAACTCCTCTACACTCTCGACAACGCGCAGCCATTTCTGAAACCGCGCATCACGACCTGACGTTGCGTCAAAAAACGCCTTCTGAATTCTTTCCGTTACCGGCCCGCGCCGTCCGCTGCCGATAACGTCGCCGTCAACTTCGCGGATCGGCGTGATCTCGGCGGCTGTACCGGTAAAAAATGCCTCGTCGGCGTTTAACAGATGACGGAGTTCTAAGACGCGTGTTTCAACCCTGTAACCTAAACGAAGCGCGATCTCGATAGCAGCGCTGCGCGTGATCCCCATGAGGATCGAATCGTCAGCGCGGTTTGTAAATATCGTTCGATCCTTAACGACGAAAAGATTCTCTCCCGATCCTTCAGCCAGCTTTCCGTCTTTATCGAGCAGCAACGCTTCGTCGAACCCGCGAGCGAACGCGTCCCTTACAGCAAGTATCGAGTTTAGATATTGCCCACAAGCTTTCGCCGTTGTCGGCATCATGCTCGAATGAAACTTTCGCCAAGGCGATACTGTGACGCGAACACCTTTTTCCAAACCTTCGGCACCCAGATAAGCTGACCACGGCCAAGCCATTATCGCAACCTCGACCGGGCATTTTCCGGGATGCACGCCGAGGCTTGCGCTGCCCATGTAACAGATCGGCCGGACATAACAGCTTTCAAATTCGTTCACGCTGATCAATTCGCAGATAGCGTCTTCAAGTTCTGTCTGTAAATACGGGATCTCGATTCCGTAAACTTCTGCGGAGGCGTAAAACCGCTCAAGATGTTCAGGCAGTCGAAACAGCGCCGGCCCCGAGTCCGTCGCGTAACAGCGAATGCCCTCGAAAACGCCGCTGCCGTAATGAAGGCCGTGTGCCGAAACATGAACCGTGGCATCAGCCCACGGCACGATCTCACCGTTTTTCCAGATCCATTTTACGTTGTCAAATGACATAATTCTCGATGTTAAGAGTTCACGCTTCAGCGTGCAGTTCGCAGAACGCTCGAATGAGCGGGTGGACGAATTGATTAACGTAGATGCTTTACCCTTGCGTACACGCGGGATTCCACATTAAGAAAGCAAACTAAAGTTTGAACTCTAAACCGCCCAAAGATGGTTTTCCGTGTTGTAGTGCAGCCAGTAATCCGAGTTTTCCTGCCACTCAGCCCGAAAATCGGTGCAAACAACAGCCAATGTCGGCTCAAGTGCCACGGACGAATGTTCGGCCATCGGCGGCACGACAAGCGATTGGTTTGCTTCGAGAATTTTCTCTTCGCCGTCAACCGTCACCTGCCACTTGCCGTAAATGACATAAATAATTTCCTCGTAGGTGTGAGAATGAGGCGCGGTGACCGCGCCTTCATCCAACTGCACGTGTGCCATCATCAATTTGTTTCCGACGGCAACGCCCCGACTGTATCCGTCCGTCAGTGAGCGTGAAGTTTCAGTGTTCCAGTCGTAGAACTGCATAATTTTCTCCTAATTTACTTGTTTATTTACAAGCGTTTTTTCGGAAAGCCACGGCATCATACCGCGCAGGCGAACACCGACTTTTTCGATCGAATGTTCGGCGCCTTCGGCCTCGAGCTTTTTAAACAGCCGCTTGCCGCCCTCGCATTCGCTCATCCATTCATCGGCGAATTGCCCGCTTTGGATCTCGGTAAGGATCTTTTTCATTTCTGCCTTTGTCTGCTCGTTTACGATGCGGCTTCCGCGTGTAAGATCGCCGTATTCCGCAGTGTTCGAAACTGAATATCGCATATTGCCGATGCCGCCTTCGTAGAGAAGATCGACGATAAGCTTCATTTCGTGAAGGCACTCGAAATACGCCATTTCCGGTGAATAACCGGCCTCGGTCAATGTCTCGAAACCCGCTTGTATCAGCGAAGTCAAACCGCCGCAAAGCACCGCCTGTTCGCCGAAAAGATCGGTTTCCGTCTCTTCTTTAAAGTTGGTCTCTATGATGCCCGCGCGTCCGCCGCCGATGGCCGACGCGTATGCCAGGCCGACAGCCTTTGTGTCGCCTGTCACATCCTGATCGACCGCCAGCAGGCACGGAACGCCACGCCCCTGTTGATATTCGCTGCGGACAAGATGTCCCGGCCCTTTCGGCGCGACCATGAAAACATTCACGTCACCGGGCGGCACGATCTTCTTAAAGTGGATCGAAAACCCGTGCGCGAATGCGAGATATTTTCCGGCGGTTAAAGCCGGCGCGACCTCGTCGCGATAAATTCCCGGCGCGAGCTCGTCAGGCACGAGTATCATCACGACATCAGCCAGCTCAACGGCGTCGCGAGTGTATAAAACCTCAAAACCGGCGCTTTCCGCTTTTGCACGCGATTTGCTGTCCTTTGGCAAACCGACGATCACGTTGCAGCCCGAATCTCTCAAGTTGTTTGCATGGGCATGGCCCTGCGAACCATAGCCGATCACGGCAATTCGTTTGTCTTTGATCAATTGCGGATCGGCGTCCGCATCGTAAAATACTTTCATTTATTTTCCTCAGTTTAATTTATGTCAATATCGCTTCTGGAAATTCCTCGACCTCACGCTCAAACGGCGAAAGACGGTTGATCGCGACACAGCCGGTACGAGTCATTTCGTTAATGTGAAATGGTTTTAGCAGCTCGATAAACGTGTCAACCTTGTCACGGTTTCCTGACGCCTCGAGAATCAACTTGTCATGCGAAATATCGACGACTTTAGCTCGAAATATGTTGACGAGGTTCAATATCTCCTGCCGCTCCGGGCCGCCGGCTGCATTGACGTCGATAAGCGCCATTTCGCGTTCGATGTGCGGCTGGCTAGTTATCGATTTTGCCTCGCGAACGCGTGCGAGCCTGCTGCACTGTTTCAGTATCTGTTCGATAACGCGGCCGTCGCCCTCTGTAACTATCGTGCATCGTGACCAGTTCGGAAGCAGCGTTTTGCCCACCGAGATCGTCTCGATATTATACCCGCGAGCACTAAACAAACCGACGATCCGCGACAGTTCGCCCGGCTCGCTCGCAACCAAAATTGAAATCGTATTTCTCATAAATTGCAGAAGCCCGCACGTTAGTAAGGGCGGTACCTCAACGTGTGCATTTCGCCCTCGATTTCCCTTACTTCAAGATCATATCCCGCGCATTCCCTCCCGCGGGCACGATCGGGAAAACGTTCTCCTCTTTGCTGACAACGATGTCCATTATCGTCACGCCTTTATGGGCCAATCCCTCTTCCAGAACCGCTGCAAGTTCGCCGGGCTTTTGTGCTCTTAGCCCAAGCGCCCCATAAGCCTCGGCGAGTTTTACAAAATCGGGCGAAACGGACAGATCCACTTCGGAATACGCGCGGTCGTAAAACATCTCCTGCCACTGCCGTACCATTCCAAGATAGCCATTATTCATGATGACGACCTTGAGCGGAATGTTGTACTGGACCGCCGTTATGATCTCCTGATTGGTCATCTGAAATCCGCCGTCGCCGACGACCGCAACAACCTGTTTGCCAGGCCTGCCTAGCAACGCACCCATCGCAGCCGGCAATCCGAAACCCATCGTTCCCAAACCGCCGCTCGTCAGCCATTGCCGCGAATATTTGAACGGATAAAACTGCGCCGCCCACATCTGGTGCTGTCCTACGTCGGTTACGATGATCGCCTCGCCGTTCGTGACGCGATGCAGCTCTTCGATCAGCGCCTGCGGTTTGATCTCGGTTTCAGAACGCTCGCAAACCAACGGAACCGACTCACGCCAGCCGTTTATCTTGTCCCACCATTCCTTTCGTGACGCGTGACTTTTAGCGATCGTTTCGTCCTCGGTCTGACCAAGCTTTTCCAAAATTGCGTTCAAAGCGGTACTTGCATCGGCAACTACCGAAATATCAGGACGCTTGTTTTTGCCGATATTCGACGGGTCGATATCGATGTGAATTATCTCGGCGTTCGGCGCGAACGTCGCCAATTTTCCGGTCACACGGTCGTCAAAACGTACCCCAATTGCAAACAACAAGTCGCTTTCCGCGATTGCAGTGTTGGCCGCGTACGTACCGTGCATTCCTAGCATCCCAAGGCTCAGCGGATGAGCCGTCGGAAAACCGCCTAACCCCATAAGCGTCGGCGTAACAGGCACTTGCAAAGCCTCAGCAACGCGAATAAGCTCATCAGCAGCGTTCGACGTAACAATACCGCCGCCGACATAAAAGATCGGCCGTTTTGCCGCTAAAAGTTTTTCAACGACTGTGTCGATCAATCGACCGTCAACGAATTTTTCTTTTTCTTCGAAAAGGAAATCTTCGCGCAAGTTTTTCGGCGTTCTGCAAACCTGCGCCGTTATATCCTTTGGAATGTCGATGACGACCGGGCCGGGTTTTCCGGAGCTTGCGATCTCGAAAGCCTCATCGATTATCGATTCGAGCTCGCAAACATTTCTGACCAAATAGCTATGTTTTACTATCGGCAGCGTGACGCCGAAAGTATCGACCTCTTGAAACGCGTCCGTTCCGATCATCGCGCTGGGTACCTGTCCCGTGATTACGACCAGCGGGATCGAATCCATATAAGCCGTCGCGATTCCCGTTACTGCGTTCGTAGCACCGGGCCCGGACGTCACAAGCGCAACGCCGACCTTCCCGGTCGCGCGAGCGTAACCTTCAGCTGCATGAACGGCACCCTGCTCATGGCGGACCAGATAGTGCGTTATCTCGTCACGAAAACGCCATATCTCATCGTATATGTGCAACACGGCTCCGCCCGGCAACCCAAAGATCGTATCAACTCCGTTTTTTATCAGGCCGCGAACAACGACCTCGGCTCCGCGCGGAAAATGCGGCTCGGTTTCAACCGGTTTTTTCCGAACTGTTGTTGTCTGAACCTGCACTGCGTCTTTCATATCGAGTTTCTAAAAGAAAAAAGCCATTATCGCTTCCCGGATAATGACTCTTTTTCGTATTTCAAACCAAAAAAGCCATTATCCCAACGGAATAATAATGACGATAGAATAAATGCCTGCAATAATGCCGCGAGACGAAAATATGTCGCTCGACTGTATCTTTAATTGTGTGGGCTGTATTACCATTGCTTCTAATTATTGCAAGATTATTACAAATATTTATGCCTGTCAAGAATTATCTAAAATAATTTTTTCAACGCCCCATTGCCAAAAACAAAAGCCACCATCCGTTTCCTACGGACAGTGGCTTCGCAAAATACAGTTTGCCGGAAAAGCCCCTATCCGCTAAAGCAGATAATGACGATAATGCTAATGCCGACGAAAATATTTGCCGCGGAACGCGTGCCGCAGGTAAATATTGAATTAGGATTGTCGTTCGTGTAACGCATCAGATTTGGCTTCCAGCCAATTCAAAGACTAATACAGATCATTAACCGCTGTCAACGGTTAGTTTACCGGCCATCGCGAATCAGGCGTTTTATCATTGCCATCTGGCCTTTGTGGTTTGCTTCGTGATCCACCAGGTGATGAAGCACCCACCGGAGAGTTCCCTCAAACGGATCGGGATGTTGTTCGAACAGCACAACCTTATCCATATCTTCATCGTTAAACTGCGCGAGTGTGTCGATCGAGCACTGATGTATTTTAGTAAGAAAGGCAATACAATCGTCTGCTGTATATCCTTTTAGCGCAAATTCAGTTTCGGTCGTGTCGTAAATGTGGGCAAACTTTACGTCATCCTCGGTCAATTTCCGACCGGCGATGGCCGCCTGTGTCCACCAATACTCGCACTCGCCAAGATGCAGTGCTAGGCCACCGATCTGATGAAACGCAGGCGTAAATCTTTCTGCAAGTTCGTCGCTGGTCATATCCGTTATGATCGAAATCGTTTGAGCACGAACTTCCTCCAGCCCTGCGAGATAAAATCCGATCTCTCGTGTGACTCCGGCCGCGGGTTCCAAAATGTCTCGGTGATAAGCCATATTTATGAAAAAGTCCGAAACTTAAACCGGACTTTTGAAACTTGAATTTTGAATTCTGAGATCAAAAAGCATAAGTGTTGGCCGCGATCAACGTCTCCGCGATCCTCTGCCGTGCGGCTACGGTGTTTATCGGCGAATTATTTTTTGTGAACCGTTTGAGCGCGGTTAGAAGCGTGCGCATTTCGTCGCCTTCACTCATCGCGGCTATAGTGTTTCTCGCTTTCATCTCGATACGCTGAATCGCGTCATTGCAAAAGACAGCGGCCATGTCGATATAGCGCCCGGCAGCGTCTTCGCTGTTCTTTTCGGCAATTTTCTTTGCTCGCAAAATGGCGGTTTCCATCTGGTAAGCGTCCATGATGATGTCCGCCGCATTTAGCAAGATCTCCTGCTGATCCTGCAACGCCGTCATATATTTCTGCGCGGCGGTGCCGATAATCATCAACGCAATTTTCTTGGCGTTTTTGGCAAGCCTTGTCTCGGCGTCGAGCAGCCCTGCGTCCTCGTCAAATGACATTTGCGGGTTAAGAATCTCGGCCTGAAGAGCCTTGCCGGCTTGCAGCAAACCGAGTTTCCCTTTCATGGCTCGCTTTAACAGCTGGCCGGGAATGAGCATCCGGTTGATCTCGTTCGTGCCCTCGTAAATGCGGTTGATCCGCGAATCGCGATAGGCCTTTTCGGCCGGGTAGTCAGCCGTATATCCGTAACCGCCGTAGATCTGCACCATCTCGTCAACAACGTAATCGAGCGCTTCGGAACATGCTACTTTATTGATCGACGATTCGACGGCATATTCCTCGATCGACTGTAATTTTTTCTCGCTGCTTGCTCCGTCGCCGATCAAGGCATCGATCATACCAACGGTCCGGTAGGTGATCGATTCGGAAACCCACGTGCGGATCGCCATCTCGGCAAGCTTGTGCTTGATCGCCCCGAACGACGATATCGGCTTGCCGAACTGGTGCCGTTCGTTCGCGTACCGGACCGATTCGTGAATCGCAAGCTTTGCGCCGCCGGTAGTTGATGCACCAAGCTTAAATCTTCCGACGTTCAAGATATTAAAAGCAATTTTTGCACCGTCACCGACGTTGCCTATCAGGTTCGTCACTGGAACCTTACAGTCCGACAGGATCAGCGGCGTTGTCGAAGACGATCTGATACCCATCTTGTGTTCTTCGTTACCGGGACGACAATTTTCGCTTCGTTCGACGACGAACGCTGAGAATTTTTCCTTTTCGCCGTCAACCTTAGCAAAGACGAGATAAACGTCAGCAAAACTGCCGTTCGAGATAAACATTTTCTCGCCGTTAAGAACGTAGTGCTGGCCGTCGTCCATAAGTTTCGCGGTTGTCTTTGCACCAAGTGCATCCGAGCCGGAACCGCTTTCGGTAAGACAATACGCGGTAATAACTTCACCCGAAACGATCTTCGGTATCCACGTTTTCTTCAACTCCTCGGAGCCAAAATAAAGGATCGGAAGAACGCCGATCGACGTTTGCGCTCCGAAGGTCGTGCCAAAACCACCCGCGCGTCCCATGTTTTCTGCGATCACGACACCAGATACCTGATCGAGCGCAAGGCCGCCATATTCTTCAGGAATATTTGCGCCAAGCAGCCCAAGTTCGCCAGCTTTTTTTACAAGATCGCGGGCGACTTCCCAGGCGTGGTTTTCCATCGGTTCAAGGTTTGGGCGAACTTCGTTATCGACGAACTCGCGGGTGGTGTCGCCGATCATTCGCTGCTCCTCGGTAAAATCTTCGGGCGTGAAGATCTCGGCAGTGTCTGCGATCAAAAACTCGCCGCCTTTCATATATTCCTTTTCCATTTGCGCATCCATAACAATTTTGGCCACGAATTACACAAATGGCACGAATAAATACATTTGTGTAATTCGTGTCATTCGTGGCTAACCTTCCTGTTTTAATCTAACCGCTCAAATATCCCCGCCGCGCCCATGCCGCCGCCAACGCACATCGTCACCATTCCGTAACGTGCGTTTCGGCGTTTCAATTCCTGCAATAATGTCGCGGTTAGCTTAGCTCCAGTGCAGCCAAGCGGATGTCCGAGTGCGACCGCGCCGCCGTTTACGTTCACCTTTGCCGGGTCCATTTCGAGCAGTTTCATAACGGACAAACTCTGCGCCGCGAATGCCTCGTTAAGCTCGATAACTTCTATCTGATCGAGCGTCAATCCCGCAAGCTTCAGCGCTTTCGGTATTGCATAAACCGGCCCGACGCCCATCTCTTCGGGCAGGCACCCGGCGGTCGCGAACGAAACGAAACGCGCAAGCGGCACAACGCCTAATTCTTTCGCTTTGTCCGCGGACATCACGACTGCTGCGGCCGCTCCATCAGACATTTGCGACGAATTTCCGGCAGTCACCGTGCCATTTGCGTGAAACGCCGGTTTGAGCTTTGCAAACCCCTCGGGTGAAGCGTCGTAACGCACACCTTCGTCAGTGTCGAACACAACCTCTTTCTGCCGAACGCGGCCCTTTTCATCCAGCTCATCGATACGAACGGTAAACGGCACGATCTCGTCCTTAAATTTGCCGGCCTTTATCGCTGCCGCGGCTTTTTGGTGCGATTGAAGCGAGAATCCGTCAGCCTGTTCCCGCGTTATCTCGTATTTTTTCGCAAGATTTTCGGCCGTCAGGCCCATGTTCAGATAATAGTCCGGATAGGTATCGACGATCGACGGATTTGGCCGCAATTTATTACCGCCCATCGGTATCATCGACATAGTCTCAAGCCCACCCGCGACGATCACATCAGCACCGCCGGTCGCAATTCGGTCCGCCGCGATCGCGATCGTTTGCAAACCCGAAGAGCAATAACGATTGACCGTCATCGCGCTTGTTTCCACCGGCAAACCGGCTGCGATCATCGCCGTCCGCGCAACGTTCATTCCCTGTTCTGCTTCGGGAAACGCGCAGCCCATTATCACGTCCTCGATCTGCGACGGATCGAGCCCCGCGACGCGGCTGACCGCTTCTTTTATAGCGGCTGCCCCCAAATCGTCCGGCCGCGTATTTCGCAGCATCCCCTTCGGCGCCTTTCCCACAGCCGTCCGCACGGCCGCTACGATTACTGCTTCTTTCATATTTTTATTTTTGCCGCGAATAACACGAATGACACTGATTATTTCTTTATTTGTGTTATTCGTGACATTTGTGGCAAATTCAATCCGTTATTCCTACTTCGACTTCTTCAACCTGTAAAACTTCTTTCAATACCTTCGGCTCGACCTCAACCAAAAACCCGCGTTTGCCGCCGTTTATATAAATCCGGTCGAGGTCAAAAATCGTCTTTTCGGCATAAAACGGCATTTTCGTTTTCGTTCCGAACGGCGATGTTCCGCCGACTAGATATCCTGTTAATTTGGATGCCTTTTCGGGGGTAGCCGGGGCGACGGATTTTACATTCAAAAACCTCGCCAGGTTCTTAGTCGAGACCTCTCTGTCACCGTGCATCAGTATTATCAGCGGCTTCTTCTCGCTTGTTTCAAAGACCAAAGTTTTTACGACGGCGTGTTCGTCAACATCTAGCTGTTTTGCCGATTCGCGTGTCCCGCCTCGCTCGACGTAATCATAAAGACGCGGTACAAATTCCACCTTTTTCTCTCTCAAAAATCTGACCGCAGCTGTAATGGGATAGTCCATAAGTCAAAAAACGTGTCCCGGGACAGGACCTTTGCTCATATCAACCGTAAATATTACAACCAAACCGTTTAGGCAGGTTTTACCTATCTCTAACTGCCGTTTTGTCCCATGCTTGTCCCACCCTTGTCCCACGTCGTCGTGGGACAAATAAACCATTTTGTTTGTTATGTTTATAAAGGTTCCCACCACGTTTTTCACAGATTTTCAAAAAACTTTTTCTACGATGGGATCGATCCCAACGACTGTTGCAAGTATAGCACGAAATCGCATCGCTGGATCATAAATCTATCGCTCGTCTACGGCAGGTCACCGACTGATCTCCTCATATCGAAAGCACGTCACCAGATGGTCGTTCACCATGCCGGTCGCCTGCATAAAAGCGTACATAATCGTCGAGCCGACAAAGTTGAATCCGCGTTTTTTTAGGTCTTTGCTGATCACGTCCGAAACGGCTGTTTTTGCTGGAACTTCGGAGGTATCCTTTACACTGTTCTTCAAGGGCTTGCCGTTAACAAAATTCCAGATATATTTGTCGAACGACCCGATCTCATCCTGAACACGCAAGAAAGCCTGGGCGTTGCCGATCGCCGAAGCTATCTTCAAACGGTTGCGGATGATGCCTTCGTTTTCGAGCAGCTCGGCGATCTTTTTGTCGTCGTATCGGGCGACCTTTTCCGCATCGAAATTATCAAAAGCCGTACGATAGTTTTCACGTTTTCTCAAAATAGTGTCCCAGCTCAAACCGGCTTGCGCCCCTTCGAGAATAAGAAACTCAAACAGAGAGCGGTCATCGTGCAGCGGCACGCCCCATTCGGTGTCGTGATACGCAATTGACAGCTCGTTTTTTGCCCAGGTACAGCGTTTCATATTACGAAAAGGAGCGCGGACACTCTTGTCCGCATCGCCGGTTCCTCCGGCGAAAGATGGTGCGGGCCCCGACGTCGTGCTCGGGTCATCCGAGAGCTCCGCGTCGGAGGTTTTTTCGGACGCAGAAAACGCGTCCGTGCGGACAAGAGTGTCCGCGCTCCTCTATTTCTCGATCTTGTCCACTTCCATAAAGCAGACGCTGCCGCCGGGGGCGACGCTCAGTTTGCCCGTCAGATTGACCTTATCGGAAAGCTTGATAAGGTTACCGCTATTGTCGCGGATCTTTATGTCCTCTTTTTTATATCCGCTCGGCATTTCTTCGATCTCGCTGGAGCCGCTGCCCTGCTCAATTTCTGCGCCGAACACGCGGGTGCCGCCCGGGCTTGCTATCACATCCAGGCTGCAATCGAGCCGGCCGCCGCCGATATTCGAGCAAAATATCGATCCCTTGTCATCAAGAAATCCGCTTGTTACAAAATATTTACCATCATTTTCTACCGCACAAGCCTTCGAGATATCTACCGGAACCGCCGTCTTGCTGCAGCCGGTAAATATCGAACAAACAAAGATCACCGCTAAGATAAAAACCTGTTTCATGCTGTTTATCGCTCCTTAACAATATATTTTTCCGGGATATATTTTTCGATCAGCGCTTCAGGCATCAGATCGAGAAAATCCTTATGCGCTTCTACGACAGAATCGCGTTTCAGTATCTCCTCAACCGGGTTGACCGTCGCAATGCCGACCGATCTCATTCCCGCTCGGTGGGCGGCCTCGAAACCGTTAAAGGCGTCCTCAAAAACCAGGCAATCTGCAGGCTCGACATTCAGCTTCTCCGCCGATCTCAAAAAGATCTCCGGGTTCGGCTTGCCGTTCGCGATGTCTGCCGCCGTCGTTACCGCCTGAAAAAAGTGCCGCATATCGAGGCCGTCCAGAATGAACTCGACGTTGGCATTCGGAGCCGCCGTTGCGACCGCCATTTTTATGCCGAGTTGCCGAGCGCGTTCGAGAAACTCGACGACGCCCGACACCGGTTTTCTGTGCGCCAGAAACAAGCCCCGATACAGCGCCTCCTTTCTATCGCCCAATTCCTGAAGCCGCTCACCTGTTATATTAGCGAAAATCGCCGGAAGTATTTCAGCGTTCGTCTTGCCGGCTGTGTGTATCAAAAACTCTTCCGCATCCATTTCCACACCGTTTTCCGAAAGCATCTGCCGCCAAGCGGTGGTGTGAAACTGCATATTGTCAACGAGCGTCCCGTCCATATCGAAAATGAACGCCCTGCTGCTAAGATCTGTCATTTACCTTCTCTTTATCTGCAAAAAGTTATTTTGGAAATCCTTCAGTTTCGGTCACGCGTTTTGCCTGGCCAAAGTGCCGCTTACAATGTGTCTCCAGAACCGTAAAACAGTCGTCCAGATTGTATGTTACAAAACCCAGGAGCGGCGACGTGATGATCGTTTTCGTCGTATCGATGTCCCTCGGCAGATCTCGCAGGTGGTCGATCATCTGGGTTTGATGTTCGGCAAAACGCTCGATTATCGCGCCGTCGATCTCGCTCGTGGAAGGCTGAGCCTTTGCAGTTGTCTTCACTTTTTTAGGATTATCAGGCCGCACGGCTTTGATCAAAAATCGTCCAAAAAAGCCGCTCAATGGCGACGCCTTTTCCCAGAAGGATCGGCGCAGATCGCCCGCCGCCATTCGCTCAAACAAAGGAAAATACTGACTGTGTACGGTTATCAGATGATCGAAGCACTGCGCGACGCTCCAGCTTTTTTCGGCGGGCTTCCAGTTGAGTTGAGGTGCGGACAAGTTGCCGAAGGTTGTCATAGCGTTATCGGCGGTTTTCTGTAATTCAGCGGTTACATGTTCGATCCTTTCTTCCATAGTCGCCTCCCGAACTGTACTGACATTTTAAGTTGCCACCGGCTTCAGCTAGTGGAAAAGCTTAATCCATCAAATTTGACTTAGCCACCGAAGGTGGCGGCAGAATTTAGCCCCACTCGTGAGAGTGGGGGTCGAGTTCGTCTTAGAAGATAGAGCTATCGTAGATAGCGACAGAGCGTCTGTCGCCCGTTACACGGGCTTAAAGGCTTTTTTCAACCTTCCCCAGGGCTCACGCCCTGGGCTAAATTCTGGCGCCCGTTACACGGGCTAAGACTACTTTCCATCCGACGAATCAAACTGTTGAAGGACCTAGGCGCAAACTAATTCCGCAACGGCTTCCCCGTTTTCAACATCGCGGCGATCCGCTCCTGCGTTTTTCTTGTCCCGCAAAGCGAGACGAACGCCTCGCGTTCGAGATCGAGCATATATTGCTCGCTGACAAAAGCTGTATGATTCAGGTGGCCGCCGCTCATCACATTTGCAAGCTTTTTGCCGACGACTTCGTCATGGTCCGAGATATATCCGCCGCGTTTCATAATGTGCAGGGCAAGTTTCATCGCAGCTTGAGCGGGTTCGCCGAGAACCATAATGTCAGACCGCGGAACCGGCTGGACGTAGCCCAAAGAGTCGAGGTTCAGAACCTGCTGTTTAGCGTCCGCAATAAGGCGGTCGCCGTTCATAGATATCGAATCGCTATCGCGAAGAAATCCCCAAGCTCTTGCCTCTTGCGCAGAGGTAGCAACCTTGCCCATTCCGATCAGCTCAAACGTTTTTTTCAAAAATGCCAGTGGGTCGGCGTCAGGAGTATTTTTTGCTGCGTCCATCGCACGCATTGTCATTTCTTTTGTACCGCCGCCGGCGGGGATAACGCCTATTCCGACTTCGACCAGGCCGATGTACGTTTCGGCCGCGGCTCGAACGCGGTCGGCGTGCAGCGTTATCTCACATCCGCCGCCGAAAGCGTATCCGTACGGCGCGACGACGGCGGGTTTTGCCGAATAACGCAACCGCATTATCGCTTTTTGCAGCGCGGCAACCATCATGTGAATGTCGTCCCATTCTTCCTCTTGCGCGGCCATCAGCAGCAGCATAATGTTCGCTCCGGCCGAAAAATTGCCGCCCTGGTTGCCAACGACAAGTCCCTTGAAATTTCGCTCGACCTCGTCGAGGGCAAAGTTCATCATCTGGACCGTGTCACCGCCGATCGAATTCATTTTCGAGTGAAATTCGAGACAAGCAACCCCGTCGCCAATGTCGATCAACGAGGCGCCGGGATTGGATCTGATCACGCCGGTGCGCTCTTTGATCGATTTAAGGATGAGCACGCCCGGCCGCTCGGGCATCGGTTTGTACTCGCCGGCAACTAGGTCGTAGAACGAATGTTTTCCGTCCTCGTTCCTATAAAAGCTGGTCGCGCCGGACGCCAGCATCTTTTCGATGTTTTCGGGTACAGGCTGGCCTTCGCTGCGCATTCGCTCTGCCGACTCAGTAACGCCGACTGCGTCCCAGCTTTCAAAAACGCCGATCTCCCAGCCAAATCCCCATTTGATCGCGTTGTCGATCTCCACAACCGTATCGGCGATCTC
>Ga0068853_100001166_pt1 | contig 18689 bp, 15 predicted proteins | sample KBSCornC32_FD_65655 | JGI IMG/M metagenome (GOLD analysis project Ga0068853, IMG submission 65655) | Corn rhizosphere microbial communities from Kellogg Biological Station, Michigan, USA - KBS Corn C3-2 | ecosystem: Host-associated > Plants > Roots > Rhizosphere > Soil ...
ATCCGAACTTCTGGGCCAGCTGGTTCGCCCCCAGCACCCCGAGCCCGATGCCGATCAGGCCGCCCACCACCGACAGGGTCAGCGCCTCGACCAGGAACTGCGTCAGGATGTTGAGCGGCGTGGCGCCCACCGCCATGCGCACGCCGATCTCGCGCGTCCGCTCGGTGACGCTCACGAGCATGATGTTCATGATGCCGATGCCGCCCACCAGCAGCGACACTGCGGCGATGCTGGCCAGAAGCGTGGTCAAGGTCTTCATCCCCTCCTGCTGCGCGTTCGCCATCTCGGTCAGGTTCCGCACCGAGAAGTCGTCGTCCTGCCCGGGCCCGATGCGGTGGCGGTCCCGCAAGAGCGCCGTGATCTGCTCCTCGGCCCGCGCCGTCGCGTCGGTCGACGTGGCCCCCACGAAGATCGTGCCCTGCAGGAACTTCTGCAAGCCGCCCTGGATCTTCGAGGCGAACGTCGTCTGCGGAACGAACACCCCGTCATCGTAGTCCTGGCCCATGGGGGACTGGCCCTTGCGCGCCAGCACGCCGACCACCTCGAACGGGATGTTCTTGATGCGGATCGTCTGCCCGACGGGATCGGCCGACGAGCCGAAGAGCTTGTCGACGACGGTCTGCCCCAGGACCACCACCTTGGCCGAGGCGTCGATGTCCGAATCCAGGAGCGAGCGTCCGGCGGCCGCGCGCCAGCTGCGGATGAGGAAGTACTCGGGCGAGGTGCCGGTCACCGTCGTGCTCCAGTTCTGGTCCTCGCTCTGCAGCTGGGCGTTGGTGCGCAGCTGCGCCGCCGCGTACCGGACCGTCGAGATCTCGCCGCGGATGGCGCGCAGGTCGTCCCAGGTCAGCGTCGGCATCGATCCGAAGCCGCCGCGCGCGCCGCCCGCGTTGGTGCTGCCGGGCATGACGATGAGCAGGTTCGAGCCCATCGACGCGAACGACTCCTCCACGCGCGCCTTGGCGCCCTCGCCGATGGCCACCATGGCGATCACCGCCCCCACGCCGATGATGATGCCCAGCATCGTCAGGAAGGACCTCATCTTGTTGCGCAGCAGCGCCCGCAGCGCCACCCGCAAGGTCTCGAGCGGGATCACGACGGTACGCCCTCCTGCTCTTGACCGCCGTCGAGCGCCGCCAGATCGTCGGCCGCTCGCTTCGGCGTCTGCCGGACGTCGGTGCGGATCCGGCCGTCGCGCATGGAGACGACCCGCGACGCGTAGGCCGCGATGTCCGGCTCGTGGGTCACGAGCAGCACGGTGATGCCCGCCGCGCCCAGCTCCTGGAACAGCGCCATGATCTCCAGGCTGGTGCGCGAGTCCAGGTTGCCGGTCGGCTCGTCGGCCACGATGAGGTGCGGCTCGGCCACCAGGGCCCGGGCGATGGCCACGCGCTGCTGCTGTCCGCCCGACATCTGGTTGGGATGGTGGTCCATGCGCTGGGCCAGTCCCACCCGCTCCAGCGCGCGCGCCGCGCGCTGGTGGCGGTCCCGCCCCGGCGCGCCGCCGTAGATGAGGGGCAGCTCGACGTTCTCGAGCGCGCTGGTCCGCGACAGCAGGTTGAAGCTCTGGAACACGAAGCCGAGCGTCCGGTTGCGCACGTGCGCGAGCTCCCGGCGATCGAGGCGCGAGACCTCGCGCCCGTCGAGGTGATAGGAGCCGGCGGTTGGCCGGTCCAGGCAACCGATGATGTTCATCAGCGTCGACTTGCCGGAGCCCGACGAGCCCATGACCGCCACGAAGTCGCGCGCCTCGACGGTGAACGACACCTCGCGCAGCGCGTACACCTCGACGTCCCCCATCCGGTAGACCTTCGAGACGCTGTCCAGCTCGATGAGAGCCATGACGTCAGAACAGCCGGCGCACGCCGCCCGGCGGACCTCCGGGCGGACTGGAAGCGGCCGCCCCGCCCGACGTCGTGGCGTCCACGATCACGAGGTCGGCCTCGTGAAGGTCGCCCTCGACGATCTCCGTCGTCGAGCCGTCGCTGATGCCGGTCTTCACGGACACGGACTCGGGCCGCCCGGCGCGGTCGACCCACACCGTTCGCTGGTCATTGGGCGCGTCACCGCGCGCCGCGCCCGCCCCGCCCCACGCGCCCCCTCCCCGCGCTCGGCCGCCCATGCCGGCCCCGGGACCACCGCCTCCCGCCGGCCGCGCGCCGCCGCCCGGCGGAGCCGCACCCGGGGGCGCGCCCCCCGGGGCCGCGCTCGCGCCCCCGCCTGGCGTCCCGCGCCCGCCGCCGCGAGCTCCCGGCCCCGCGTTGAGCCCCGGCGGCACCGGCAGCCCGAGCGCGGTGAAGATCTCGGCCGTCGGCTTGAACCGCAAGGCCGCGTTCGGCACCTTGAGGACCTCGCTCTTCTCTGCCCAGATATAGGTGACGTTCGCCGTCATGCCGGGACGAAGCTTCAGCTGATCGTTGTCGACGTCGATGACCGCGTCGTAGGTGACCACGTTCTGCACCGTCGTGGCGGCGTTGCGGATCTGCCGGACCTTGCCGCGAAAGCGTTCGCCGGGAAAGGCGTCCACCGTGAAGGTCGCCGCCATGTCGGGCTTCAGCTTGCCGATGTCCGCCTCGGTCACCGAGGTGTCGACCTGCATCTTGCGCAGGTCCTGCGCGATCACGAACAAGGTCGGCGCCTGCAGCGAAGCGGCGACCGTCTGCCCGACGTCCACGCTCCGCGAGATGACGACGCCGTCCGTGGGCGAGACGATGTCGGTGTACTGCAGGTTGACCTGCGCCTGATGCAACCCGGCCTTGGCCTGCGCCAGCGACGCCTGCGCCATCTGCACCTGAGCGTTGGCGACGTCGAGGTTCGCCTCGGCCGTGTCGTAGTCGGCCTGCGCGATCAGCTTGCGCTCGAGCAGGCCCTTGGCGCGCTCGAACTGGCGCTGGGCGTCGCGCGCTTGCGCCTGCGACTTGGCCAAGGATGCCTCGGCGGCGACCTTGTTGGCGCGGGTCTGATCGACCGCCGCCTGGAAGAGCTGCGGGTCGATCTTCGCGATGAGCTGGCCCGCCTTCACCGGCGAGTTGAAGTCGACGAGCAGCTTCTGGATCCGTCCGGACACCTGGCTGCCGACCTGCACGGTGACCAGCGCCGAAAGCGTCCCCGTCGCCGTCACCCGCGCGACGATGCGGCCGCGCTCGACCTTGGCGGTCTCGAGCTCGACCGGCGGCTTGGCGCGAGACTGCCGCCATCGAATGACGCCGTAGGAGGCGCCGCCGAGGACGGCCAGCACCACGAACAAGGTGACGACACCGCGCGCGCGACCGGCCATTTTCGGGGGATCCGGTCGCAAGGATGCGCCGTCTTGACCCGACGTCAAGGAATGAAGACGCGGTCGCGAAGAAGAAGATGAGGCTTTCATGCAGCACCGAGGCTGACCGACGCCGATGACCCTGGTGTGAAGAGCGAGTTTCCGAATGTTGCTCGACGGGAACGCGGTCGAGCTCGGGCGGGCGTCCCCCACCGAACGATCTCCCGCGTTCTTGCTTGACAGTCCGCACCCGCATACGCATCATCACCCACCTTTCGATGCAAGGGCGCCCGTAGCTCAACTGGATAGAGCATCGGCCTTCGAAGCCGAGGGTTAGGTGTTCGACTCACCTCGGGCGCACGGCGCCGTTCCCCTGAAAACAAAATACGATTCACCGGGCGCATAGCTCAACTGGTAGAGCAGCGGACTCTTAATCCGTTTGTTGAAAGTTCGATTCTTTCTGCGCCCACCTGACGCCGCCCCCCGTCGGCCGACTCGCTGAATACCCGCTCGCTCCGGTCGCGGGCCGCGGAGGAGGGACATAGCGTCGCTCGCTCCGGTCGCGGGCCGCGGAGGAGGGACATAGCTCCCCCCCGTGCTCAAACAGTCCTCGGGTCCCCCTTGCGCGTGGAGCACTCGCAAGGTGAGACCGAATGGGGGACCACTGCGGAACTGCGCGCGGGGGGGACTATGTCCCTCCTCCGCTAACCCACTCCCTACGCTCGCTTCCGGAAGGGGCGAAGAGTCAATCCCGGCACCTTCGATCAGCCGGCGTGGTTGAACGGAGAGAGCCATGATCCCCTTCGACGAGCGAACGGAGCGAGCGGGGTTGAGCGGAGGAGGGACATGGTCCCCTCCGCGCGCAGTTCCGCAGTGGTCCCCCATGTTGCCTCCGATTGCGAGAACCGACGCTCGAGGGGGACCCGAGGACTGTTTGAGCACGGGGGGGAGCCATGTCCCTCCTCCGCGCCCTGCGACCGGAGTGAGCGGCCCCGACATAAGGAGGACAGGCCCGACTTCCGCCTGGGCGGATAGTGTAAGCGGGGGTGCGGAGGGGGGTGACCCGAAATTCCACGCATCGGGGCATTTTGCCCCGGCAAATTCTCGACTTTTGCTGGAAATTCAGGGCTATTCACGTGGCATTGTCCGTGCTATTGCTGGCCTCCGCGAATCGGAGACCGGGGCATTTTTCCAGAGTGCCCTGCCCGATCGAGGTGATTGCCGCGAAGCCCGCGAAGGAGGAGGACCGGATGACCATCCTGAAGATGCTTGCCGATGCGTTTCACGAGGGGGGATGGGGGATGTGGCCGATTTTGTTCATCTTGATGCTGACGGTCTCCATCGTCATCGAGCGCGCGGTGTACCTGCGTCGCGCCGTGATCGATAAGGAGAAGCTGGTCGGTCTGCTTCGTTCGCAGATCTCCGCCGGCAACATCCAGGGCGCGATCAAGGTTTGCGCCGGCAACTCGACGCCGCTCACCCGCATCGTGCAGTCGGGCCTGATGCGCGCCAACCGCTCGGACGAGGAGATCAACTCGGCCATGGAGGAGTCGGGCCTGCGCGAGCTGCCTGCCCTCGAGAAGCGGACCTCGTACCTCGCCATGCTCGGCAACCTCGCCACGCTGGCCGGCCTCCTCGGCACCATCACGGGTCTCATCAAGTCGTTCGCGGGCGTCGCCGGCGTCGATCCGTCGCAGAAGGCCACGCTGCTCTCGAAGGGCATCTCCGAGGCCATGAACTGCACCGCGTTCGGCCTCCTCACCGGCATCATCGGCCTCGCGACGTTCGCATGGCTGAACGGCAAGACGCAGAACGCCCTCGACGACATCGCCGAGGTCAAGAAGAACGTCGCCAACATGCTGTTCCAGGCGAAGGCCGCCCTGCACGGGTAGTCGCGCCCCACCACACCCCTTCCCAAAGATTTTCAGAGACTCACAAGGAGACCAAACATGTTTCTTCTCGAGCACTTTCAAGAGGGCGGCTGGGGCATGTACCCGATCCTGCTGCTGTTCTTCATGGTCGTCTTCTTCACGATCGATCGCTTCCTCTACATCTCGAAGTCCAAGGTCGATACCGACAAGCTGATGTCGCTGCTGAAGTCGCAGATCGTCTCGGGCAACATCCAGGGCGCGCTCAACACCTGCCAGTCCAGCCCGTCGCCGGTCACCCGCATCGTCGCCGCGGGCCTGCGCCGCGCCGGGGGCACCGACCACGACGTGCAGCAGGGCATGGACGAAGAGGCGCTCCGCGAGCTGCCGAAGATCGAGAAGCGGACCGGCTACCTGGCCATGCTCGGGAACCTGGCGACCCTCGCCGGCCTCCTCGGCACCATCACCGGTCTGATCAAGTCGTTCGCCGGCGTCGCCGGCGTCGACCCCTCGATGAAGGCGACGATGCTCTCGAAGGGTATCTCGGAGGCCATGAACTGCACCGCGTTCGGCCTCGGCACCGGTATCCTCGGCCTGGCGACCTTCGCCTGGCTGAACGGCATGACCCAGGGCGTGCTCGACGGCATCAACCAGGTGACCGTCGAGACGCTGAACCTGGTCGTCGCTGGACAGCAGCCGAGCGGCCACGGGCAGCAGGGCCAGTACTAGTCACTGAAACGCCTCTCGCGGAGCATTCCCAATGAGCGTTTCAGTCGATTCTGGCGGCGGTAAAGGCGGGAAGAAGTCCGTCAACGCCGACCTGAACCTGGTCCCGTACATCGACCTGCTCACGTGCATGGTCTCCTTCCTGCTGATCACGGCGGTGTGGTCGCAGCTCGCGCGCCTCGAGGCCCATCAAAAGGGCCAGGGGCAAGCGGGCGAGGACACGCCGCCCGAGAAGCAGCTCAAGCTGGTGGTCGTGGTCAATGACGAAGGCTTCAACGTCGTCGCCGACCAAGATCAGCAGCCGATTCCCAAGAAGGGGACGGAGTACGATTTCGAGAAGCTCGGCACCGAGCTGAAGAAGCTGAAGGATGCTCACCCGGACAAGGGCGACGTGCAGGTCGCCTCCGAAGATCAGATCAAGTTTGAGGTCCTGGTGAGGACGATGGATACCGCGCTGACCGCGCGCTTCCCCGACATCTCGCTGATAGACGCCGGCGGAGCCGGGATCTAGAGGACACGCGATGCCCATCAAACCAGCACATTCTCACCTCTATCACTCGGTCACGCTCGAGGTCGCCAAGGCGAAGCTCAGCCACGCCGGGCGCAAGAGCCTGGACGCCCCGCTCAACCTGGTGGCGTACATCGACATGATGACGATGTTGGTCATCTTCCTGCTGATGTCCTTCTCGGCGACGGGCGAGATCCTGTTCGTGCAGAAGAACATCGTGCTCCCCAACGCCCAGAACTGGGCGGAGCTCGAGCGCGCGCCGGTCATCGGCGTGAGCAAGGACGTCGTGACCCTGGACGGAAGCCAGGTCGCCACGGCCGACGATCTGATGAAGGACTCGAACACGGGTGACTTCAAGATCACCGAGCTGCACGACAAGCTGGTGACGCTGAAGAACAACTACAAGCTCTTGCACCCGGGAGAGGACTTCAACGGCATCGCCATCATCCAGTCCGACAAGGGCGTCGAGTTCAAGGTCTTGAAGAAGATCATGTACTCGGCGGCCGTGGCCGGATACCAGAACGTGAACTTCGCGGTCATCCCGAAGACGAAGTCGGCCGGCGGCCCGGCGGAATAGGCCCGAGCCTCTCCTCGCTGGCAGAAGTCACAAGTCACGAGTCAGATGACGGCCGGTCTCGCGAAAGCGGACCGGCCGTTTTCTTTTTGAGGGAAGCTCCTCGTCCGAGCCCAGGCCGCGCGTCACGAGCCCCATCCCCTGCCATGAGCTAGCTTTGATGGATGAAGCTCGACAGACCGTGGCAGCGATGGTTCCGGCGCGAACGGCGCAAGGCGGCGCGGCTGATCCACAATCCAGCGGCGGTGGTCCGCGTCGCCGCGCAAGCTGATCGCAAGGCGGAGCGCGCGGCCGGCGCGCGGGGGCCTCTGGCCCAGCTCTGGGACGATCTGCAGACCTCGGTGCGGCTCGTCCGCGCCTGGGGCCGGCGCGAGTATCGCGGCGTCGGGCGCGGGACGCTGGTGCTGATGCTCGGCGCCCTGCTCTACTTCATTAGCCCCATCGACGCGATCATCGACGCCATCCCGGTGCTGGGCTTCCTGGACGACGCCGCCGTGCTGGCGTGGGTGCTTGGCCAGGCCCGCGCCGAGCTGCACGCGTTCCGCGGGTGGGAGGAGCAAGCCCGTCTCGACTCGGCGGGCGCCGCGCCGCTGCAGCTGGGCGAGCCCGACGCCACGTCCTGAGGCCCGGCCCCCAAGGTACGACCCTCCCGGTCAGAGCACGTCGAGGAACATCGCGGCCCAGATCATCCCGGCGTCGGCGTAGTACAGCCAGGCGCGCCCCCGATAGGGCGCGCCCTCGGGCGTGTAGAGCTCGAGATAGTTCTGGTCGCGGGCGATCAGCTCGGACATGCGGGTCCGGTGCCGGCGCATCGTGACCTCGTCGACCGCGCCCAGAACCTTGAGATAGGCCGGCGCGAGCTGCATCCAGCAGGGGTCGCCCTGGTAGTTCGGCGTGAACGCCTTCGGGATCGGAAGCTCGCTCTCCGGCATGCGGCGCTCGAAGTAGCGGAGCGGGATGGGCTGGGTGAATCCGCGATCCTCGAGGGTCCTGTAGCTGCGTCGCTGCATGTCGGGATCGTCGAAGATGCCGAAGAAGAACGGCCACACGTTCGCGTCGCCCGACGGGATCTCCCGATCGAGCGAGTCGCGGAAGAAGTCGCCGCTCCAGTGGTGATGCAACATCCCGCCGCGCACATCGTGTCCGCGCAATGGATTCGGCAGCTCCGGCAGCTCGTCGAGAAGGCCGCCGAGCAGCGCGATCATGGTGTTCGCGAACACCGTCGAGCGGCCGGTCATACAGTCGCGCGGCCCCGAGAAGTAGCCGTCGGCCCGCGCGAGGCCCGTCTCCGTGTCGAGCACGATGTCGACGAACCGTTCGACGGCGTCCGCCAGCAGCGCGCGGTGCCGGTGGACCAGGTGCTGCGCCCCCGCCGCCCGCAGGCCGTAAAGCAACAGGGGAAGCGAATCGCACCCGTACGCGTAGACGTCGCGCGGGAAGCGACGGTTGAAGATGGTCGTGGTGACGCGCCCGGCCCTCTCGAAGCGCTCGAGCCCCCAGGCCCACGACCGGATCACCTGGTCGCGAAAACCCAGGCGGCACAGCGCCGGCGTGCACATGGCGAGATCGCGCGTCCAGAACTGCTTGAAGTGGCCGGCGGAGCCGGCGAAGAACTCGCCCGTCCAGCAGTCGTCGAGGGCCGCGCGACAGATGGCCTCGACGCTGCCGCCGTAGCGCTTCCATCCGAACAGGCGGCGCCCGATCGAGCGGACGGCGACGTTGGCGCCGGCCGCCATCAACACCGGGTCGAACGGCAGGGGCGCCGCCGACGCGGCGGAGGCGGGCGGCAGGACCAGGCGTTCGCGCCGTTGAGGATCCGCTCCTCTGGCCGGCGCGGGCGGAGCCGGGGGCGGCGCGAGATCAATCTCGGCTCGCTCGGACGAATCCGGCGCGACGGCGCGGGCGGGACGGCTCATGGTGACTCATTTAAGGTGATTCCTGGCGCGGGCCGCCGCTCGCCAAAAGAGCAGGTCACATAAAACTTCACACGCCGGGTCGGGCTGTCCCCTCCCCGACGCCAGACTTCCAGCCCCGATGTCGTTCAGCCGACCACCCGTGCCCCCCTGGGCGACCAGGGACAGCCGTCAGCGCGGCCGATGACCAGCCTGAAACGTCACCTTGACCGGCACCTCTTTGCCGTCTCGCAAGACGACCGCCGTGGCAGTCTCGCCGGGCTTGCTGGCGGCGAGCGCGTACATGAAGTCCTCCACCGTGCGGAGCTGATGGGCGCCGAGCTTCACCAGGATGTCGCCCCGACGAAGGCCCGCCGCCTCGGCTGGACCTCCGGCTCGTACCCCCGCCAGGAGGACCCCCGGCGCCCCTCCCGGCGGACCGGCGTAGTCGGGAATCGTACCGAGCGAGGCGCCAAACGAGCGCATGTCTCCCGCCGTGGACGGCGAGGCGGCGCGCTTCATCGCCATGGGCGCCGGGCGGTTGGCGACCGCCTGGACCAGGGCCGCCGATGCGAGCGCGATCTGGTTGGCGCCCGCGGCGTTGATCTTGTCCGGCGTGTCGCTCGGGCGGTGGTAATCGGTGTGCGAGCCGGTGAAGAAGTGCGCGACGGGGATTCCCGCCGCCGCGAACGGCATCTGATCGCTCGGGCCGTAGCCGTCGGCCGCGCCCTCGGTGCCGCTGCAGTCGACGCGGGCGCCGCCGCAGGCCGCGTCGAGCAGCCCCGCCCACTCGTCGGCCGAGCCGCGCCCCAGGATGGTGACCTTGTTGTCGCGGAGACGCCCCACCATGTCCAGGTTCACCATGGCCACCACCTCCTTCATGGTCACCCCCGGCGGAGGTGAGCGCGTGAAATGAGTGGAACCGAGGGCACCCTCCTCCTCGCCGGAGAACGCGACCAGCACCACGTCGCGCTTCAGCCCCGAAGCCCTCGCGGCGAGGAGCCGCGCGGCCTCGATCAACGTGGCGACGCCCGACGCGTTGTCGTCCGCGCCCACGTGCGGACGCCGGCTGTCGGGGTCCATCGAATGCAGGCCGCCGGCGCCCAGGTGATCGTAGTGGGCGCCGAACACCACCGCGCCGGGCAGCCGTTCGCCTTCCGGCGCGGCGGCCGACAGTCGCGCCACGACGTTGAAGGCCGGTTTGCGCGAGACGGTGACGGCGACGTTCAGCCGCGCGCTGACGGGCTGGCGTTTCTCGAGGCGCGCGAACACCTTCTGCAAAGCGGCTCGGCGCACGAACAATACGGGTAGCCCCGCGTCGCCGTAGCCCGCCACCCGGAGCGCGGGGAGCGGCGCCTCGTCCGGGACCTTTCCGGCAGCCGCGGCGGGCTGATCGACGACGATGAGCGCCTTCGCCCCCCGCTCGCGCGCCAGGAAGGCCTTTCGCCGTACGTCACCCGCGCGCCGGCGCTTGGCCTCGTCGTCCGGGGAGACGGGTCCGGATGACGCCCCGCCGGTGGCCTCGGGCGCGAAGCGCCGCACCACCACGATCTTGCCCTTCACGTCCAGCCCCGCGTAGTCGTCGACCTTCGCCTCCGGATCCACGATGCCGTACCCCGCCAGCACCAGCGGTCCCTGGGCGGCGCCCTGGCCCGAGTACGGCGCCGGCAGGAAAGCGTCGGGGGCCAGCGTCTCGCCGGCGATGGCGACGCGGGTCGCTGCAGCCACCTGGATCTCGACCGGCACGTCGAACATCTGGCGATAGCTGCCGTTGCCGGCGGCGCCCTTCAACCCTGCCCGCTGCACCGCCGCCTCGATGTAGGTCCCGGACGACTCCAGACCGGGCGTCCCGACGCCCCTGCCCTGGCGCTCCGGATCCGCCAGCCAGCGAATGTCGGCCAGGATGCGGTCGGCTCCCGTCTCGGAGAATCGCTTCACCACCTTTTCTTCCCAGCGCGCGACGAACACGTTGGTGTCGTGCTGCCCGGGAGGCGTGGCCCGATTGGACGCGAACGCCAGGTGGGGGCTGGACGGCGAGAACATGGGGAACCCGTCGAATCCGGGCGCGGTGGTGACCCGCTCGAGGTTCGTGCCGTTCGCGTCGATGGCCCACAGATCGAACTCGCGCCCCTTGGGATCGCCGTAGTTCGACGAGAAGATGAGGCGCCGCTGGCTGGAGCCGGCGTCGCCGGCGAAGTCCGTGGGGAAGAACGCGGGCGCGAACGAGGCCGCGTCGAGATAGGTGACCTGATGCGCGTTCGAGCCGTCTGCGTCGGCCATCCACAGCTCCAGCTTGGTGGGCCGGACCAGCCCGTCGCGCAACATGCGCTGGTACTCGTCGCGCTCGGGTCCGGGGCGGGGGCGCGACGCGCGCCAGGCGATGTGGGTGCAGTTTCCGTCGAAGACCGCCCCTCCGTCGTAGCCCACCTCGTGTGTCAGGCGGCGGACGTTCTTCCCGTCGGCGTCCATCCGATAGATGTCCAGATCGCCGTCGCGCACGGACGTGAAGACGATCGATCCGTCGACGGGGCACGTGGTGGCCTCGGCGTCGTACCCGGGGGTCTCGGTGAGGCGCCGCGGGTTCGAGCCGTCGACGCCGGCCCGGAATATGTCGTACGACGGGTAGATGGCCCACACGTACCCACGCGACCGATCCGGCGGGGGCGGACAGGCCGCGCCCGCCAGGTGCGTCGACGAGAAGATGACGTCGGTGGTGTGCGGCAGGAAGAACGCGCAGGTCGTGGCGCCCGCTCCGCTGGACACGGCGATCGGCGTGGGCTTCGGCTGCATCACCGGCAGGCGGTAGATGCGGTCACAGCCGGCCGGCGCCGCGTGCGCCTGAAAGATGAGCTCGGCCCCGTTGGGCGACCAGTAGGCCTCGGCGTTCTCGCCCCCGAAGGTCAACTGCCTCACGTCGCCGAGGTGGCTCTCGCCCTCGCGGGCCAGCAGCACGGCCGCGCCGTTGCCCGGCGCAGACACGGCCGGCGCCGGGGACGCCGCGGCCGAGGCCGGGGCGGGGGGAAGCGTGGACGGCGTCGAGCAAGCGAACCAGGACAGAGCTGCGCACACCCACGAGCACGCCACGACGATCGTCCGAGGACGGGGACTCATCGCGCCATGGTCGCACGATCGTCGCCGATGAACAGCACGATTTCCCGACGCGAGCCGCAGGTCCGCGCCCCTCTCGAGGGCACCGAGGAAGCCGGCTGCGGCGGAGGGAGGCGGTGTAGGTCCCCGTATGGGAACGTGGCGCGATAGCGCAACACGTTCCTAGATTTTTGAGTGTCCTGGTGGTTAGCTTGCGCGGCCTTTCATGCGGTGATTCCCGCTCCGACGGAGGAACTCTCGATGCGCTCGTTCCGATCAGCCGCCCTCGCGATCGTCGTTGTCTCCTCAGCTCTTCTGCACGTCGCCTGCTCCGGCGACCCCAACGATCCCATGACGTGGGCCAAGGAGCTGAAGAACCTCCGCAACCAGAAGGAGGCCCTCGACCACCTGGCCAACATGGATGTCGAGAAGGCGCGGCCCGCCGTGCCGGCCCTGATCGAGCTCTACAAGGACACGCACCGGCCCGAGCACCTGGAGGTGCTCGCCCGCTACAAGGACGATCGCACGAAGCCGGTCCTCATCGAGGCGCTCGACTACAGCGACGACGACTTCGATCGCGCCACCGTCGCCGCCGGCGTCCTTGGCGAGATGAAGGCCACCGACGCGGTCGATCCGCTGATCAAGGCCGCCGAGAAGCCGCTGCCGGTCAAGTCCCGCGCCAACAACGCGAAGCTGGCCGCCATGCGCGCCCTGGTGAAGATCGGCGACAAGCGGGCCGTCCCCGTGCTCGTCAAGATCCTGGGGACGTCGGCCGACGAGCAGGACTTCGCGCTGAACCAGAAGGCGGCGCTCGGCCTGGCCGAGCTGCGCGATCCCTCGTCGATCCCGGCGCTGATGAAGGGCCTGTTCATGACCGGCCGCGGGGCCAACATCTTCCAGGAGTGCCGCCTGGCCCTGGTGCGCATCGGCCAGCCCGCCATCGATCCGCTCATCGACCTCTTGCAGCGCAAGGTGCCCGAGGTCGAGGAGATGGCCAAGCAGCTGAAGTTCGACGAGGTCACGCCCGGCGTGATCCCGTTCAAGGCCGCCGCCCTGCTCGGCGACCTGCGCGCGCGCAAGGCGGTCCCGGCCCTCATGGCCCGGCTGAAGGAGAAGCAGCAGGGCGGCGAGCACACCGCCATCGTGATCGCCCTGGGGCTCATCGGCGCGCCGGCCGGGGTCGATGCGCTGATCGGGGTGTTGAAAGACGCCAAGGCCGAGCCGTCGGTGCGGGTCTCGGCGGCGGACGCCCTCTATCTGTCGGGGGACCGCCGGGCGGTCCCGACGCTGCTCGAGATCGCGAAGTCGGGGTACGTGACGGTGCAAGGCCAGAAGGCGTCCGACCTGCGCGCCACCGCGGCCATCGACCTGTCCCGCATCGCCGGCGCGTCCACGTTCGATGCGTTCAAGGCGCTGGCCGACAAGGAGAAGGATGCCGAGGGCGCGTTCGGCATGGCGCTCGACCGCATGATGGTCGCCAAGGAGTGCGGCGACGAGCTGGGTTGCTACGGAAAGAAGCTGTCCGACCCTTCCTGGACACGCGCCGAGAAGGCCGCCTTCGCCATCGGCTTCTCCGGTGACGCGCAGAAGGGAATCCCGTTGCTGCTCGGCGCGCTCAAGCCGCTCGCGTCGATCAACCAGGAGCGGTTCCCGGTGCACCAGGCGATCCTCTACGCGGTGACGCGCCTGGCGCCGAAGGGCTGCCACGAGTGCATCGACAAGCTCGACAAGCAGATCGAGCGCGACGAGAAGGCCATCCGCATCCCGGGCGCGCGCGACCTGCTGGGCGAGACGCGCGTGGCGCTGGCTCAGATCCAGACCAAGGACGAGAGCCCCGCGCCGGCGGCGGTGGCGGTGGCGGACGAGCCCGCACCGGCGGCGGACAAGCCTGGCAAGGCCGGAAAAGGGAAGAAGGCCGCCAAGCCCGCCGGCAAGAAGAAGGGCAAGAAGAAGTAGCGACCGCGGTGCGGGGCCCGCGCGGCCCCGCCGGTTCAGGCCTTGGTGTGCTCCGCCACGACGGTCGTGGTGATGCCGCCGCGAACATTGAAGGCACCTTCCACGCGGATGCGACGGGGGGCCACGGCGGCCACCAGATCGTCGAGGATCCGGTTGGTGACCGCCTCGTGGAACGCGCCCTCGTCGCGGTAGGACCAGAGATAGATCTTCCAGGACTTCAGCTCGACGCAGAGCCCATCCGGCACGTACTCCACGCGGATCGTCGCGAAGTCGGGCTGCCCCGTCTTGGGGCACAGGCACGTGAACTCCGGGCAGTCGAACCGGATGACGTAGTCGCGCTCCGGGTTCGGGTTGGGGAAGGTCTCCAGCGATTTCGAGGGTCGGGTGGCCATGGTCGGCGGCGGAGAATAGCGCGGCGGCGCGGAGGCGCACGCCGGGACTGGCGCGCGGCCGACCGCCCCGGGTGCATACGGGTCGGCGCCGCGCTACCCTCCGCGTCATGACCGACCTCGTCCTCACGCTGATCGGGCTCGACCGCCCGGGGCTCGTCGAGAGCGTCGCCCAGGTGGTGGCGGACCACGGCGGCAACTGGCTGGAGAGCCGGATGATCCATCTGGGGGGCCATTTCGCCGGTATCCTGCGGGTCGAGGTCCCCCCCGATGGCGGCGCGCCGCTCGCGCGAGCGCTCGACGCCCTGGCGGCGTCCGGGCTCCGCGTGGTCGCCGACGAAGCCTCCTCGGTCGGCGCGTCCGCACCGAACCAGGCGCGAATGGGCTCGGCCGCGACTGGCCGGTTCATGAAGCTCGAGCTGGTCGGGCTCGATCGCCCCGGTCTGGTCCGCGAGATCTCCCAGCTCCTGACGCAGCATGGGATCAACGTCGAGGAGCTCAGCACCGGACGGACCAGCGCGCCGATGTCCGGCGAGATGTTGTTCCGCGCCGAAGCGCGCGTGAAGGTTCCGGCCGGGGTCGAGGCGACGGCCCTGCGCGCGCGGGTCGAGCGGCTGGCCAGCGACCTCACCGTCGAGATCAAGCTCGACGAAGCCGACTGATTGGCCGGCGCGGGAAGGACGAGAAGATCGAGGGCACGGTGCGAGCGGAGTCCATCTTCCTGCCGGTGTGCGTCCTGGCGCTGTGGACGGGCGCCGTGCTGGCCATGACGGGGTTGCGGCGCATCTTCGCGGTCCGCGCGGGCCGGATCACCTCCGACGCCTTCCGGCTGGGCGAGAGCCCGCAGGTACCGGCCGACGTCTCGCTGCCGAATCGCAACCTGATGAACCTGCTCGAGATGCCGGTGCTCTTCTACGTGGCCTGCCTCGCGGCCCATGTCACCCACCGGGTCACGACCAGCCTCGCAGTCCTGGCCTGGGTTTACGTCGGCCTGCGCCTCACTCACTCGGCGATTCACCTCACGACGAACCACGTGATGGGTCGCCTGGTGGCCTTCGCGCTCAGCAACTTCGTCCTTCTGTTCATCTGGATCGGGTTCCTGGCCAGCCTGCTCCGAGCGCGGTTCTGACCCACCGAGGCCCTGGAATTTCGGCTCTGTTCTTGCGGGTTTGACAGGGTAAGCGCGGCCACGGTACCGTGCCCATCCACCGCGATGACGACGCCGAAATTGTCCCGGAGGCTAGCCCCCCTCCCCGCGCTGCTGGCGCTGGCCCTTCCGGCGGTGCCGGCGCCCACCTGGGCCGGGACGGTCCACGGAACGGTTCGGGTGCCGGACGCGATCCGCTCCGGTCGCATGAACCAGGGCTACTGGCGCCTCGAGAACGGCAACGTCCCCGTCCGACCGAGCACGCGCAAGCCGGGCACCGTCGTGGTCCTGGAGGGCATCAGCGGCACCCACCCGCCGCCGCCCAAGACCGTCAGCGTCGAGATCTCGGCCCTCAACGCGTCGCCCCGGTTCGTGGTGGTCGGACCAGGCTCGGTGGTCGAGTTCAAGAACACGGGCAAGATCACCCACGAGCTCTCGATCCCGGCCGACCCGACGCTGATGCCCATCGAGCGGCTCAACGCGGGAACGTTCCGGCACCAGAAGTTCGGCGTCCCCGGTGGCTACCTGGTCCGCTGCGCGGAATACCCGAGCGTGGCCATCTCGGTCATCGTGGTCGATTCGCCCTTCTTCGCGATCGTCGACGACAAGGGCGGGTTCTCGATCCCCGGCGTGCCCGACACCAAGGCCACGCTGAAGGTGTGGGCGGGCGGTCGCTGGGCCCACCAGGAGACGGTCGACACATCGGGCAAGCAGGACCTCGCCATTCGCGTGCAAGCGGCCAAGGGCGCCAAGGAGGCGGACGTCAAGGACGCCGAGGGCAAAGAAGGGGACGATTCCAAAGACCCCGATTCCAAGGGATCGGCGGAGTAGCCGGAGCGCTCATGTTCTTGTCGAAGATCTGGTTCGTCCTGGTCGCGCTGTTCGCCGGCTTCGCGCTGTCGATCGCCCTCACCGCGCCGCGCCCCATGGCGCAGCGGCTGGAAGAGCTGGAGGGGCAGCGGCTCGATCGCGCGCAGTACGCGACCGAGCAGATGCTGAAGGTGGACGCGCACAAGTGGATCGATCGCGTGGCCAAGCTGGGCCGCGACGCCGTTCTGGCCGAGGCGCTGGACGGCGCCTCGCGCGGCAGCGGTGAGCTGGCGGTCCAGCACCGTACGGTCCAGAGCCGGGTCATGGCGTTGCTGCCGGACCTGACCGGCGCCGGGATCTCGACCATCGTCGCCCTCGACGCGAACGGGCGGGTCGTGGCGCGCGTGGGCGAGGACGACAAGAGCTTCGGCGAGAGCATCGGCGGGGCCGAGATCATCGACGACGCGCTCCGCGGCTTTCTGTCGGACGACGTGTGGGGCGCGGGCGGCCACCTGCTGCGCGTGGCGGCCGCCCCGGTGCTGTCGAAGGGCCGCGACCGGGTCGTGGGCGCCCTGTACGTGGGCGCCGAGACCGGCGACGGCTTCAGCGAGCGCCTGAAGAAGAACCTGGACGTGGACATCGCGCTTCTGCTGCGGGGGAAGGTAGTCGCGTCGACGCTGCCGGCCGACGTGGTCGGCCGCCTGCCCGACCTGATCGAGCAGCACCGGACCGAGATCGAGTCGCTGAAGCGCACCCCCGCCCTTCCGATCGAGGCGGGCAACGAGACCTACCTGGCCGTCGCGGCACCCTTTCCGGGACAGGCGGCCCAGCAGCAGGCCTACTACGTGCTGATCGGAAAGAAGCCCGCCCGAGCGGATCTGCCGTCGCTGCTGGCCAGCACGTCGGCCCGCGATCTCGGGTGGGCCAGCTTCCCCTGGATCTCGCTCTTGCTGACCATCGCGGGGGCCATCGGCGTCGGGCTGTTCCTCCAGCGCTGGGAGGTCGACCGCCCCATCAACCGGATGAGGGGCGAGCTGCGGAACCTGATCCGCGTGGACGGGGCCAAGCTCGACGACCACAAGTATCCCGGCGGCTTCGGGGGCATCGCCCGCGAGATGAACGCGGCGATGGAGCACATCGCGTCGCTCGGAGGTTTGTCGGGCGCGCACGCCGTCGGCGGCGCGGCCCACCTGCCAAGCGGCGACATGCCGGCGGCCGGCAGCGCGTTCGGGGCCGAGTCGCACTTCGCGCAGCCGGCTCGCGGGCTCGCGGGGCCGCCCCTCATCCCCGGGCTGGGCGCACCGCCCCCGCCCGCCTTTGCGCCGCCGCCCACGCTGGGCTCGGACGGACCGCCGCCCCTGCCGGGCGCCCTGCCGGAGGAGGACGAGGCGCACGTCCGCGAGGTGTTCGAGCAGTTCGTCGCGACGAAGCGCGAGTGCGGCGAGCCGGTCACCGGCCTCACCATCGAGAAGTTCAGCCAGCGCCTGCGGGACAACCGCGCCGCCCTGATGACCAAGCACGACTGCCGCACCGTCCGCTTCTCGGTCTACGTGAAGGACGGCAAGGCCTCGCTGCGCGCGACGCCCATCAAGTAGCGCGGCGCCGACGAAGCCGTCAGGTCCCGGCTGGCTCCTGGCCCACGCGATCGCGTCGGGCGACGCGCCCGCGACCTGCAAAAAGAAACCGGCGCCGCCCTGGGAGGGACGGCGCCGGGATGCGAGGCGGGGGGATGCGAGGGGCGGCGAAGGGCTCAGTTCGCCAGGTCAATCAGCCACTGCTGGGCGGCGTATCCGTAGGCGCCGCAGTCGTATTGCTGGATGTTCGCGCCGTTCGCGTTGCTCGTGCTCTTGATGTCGAGGCACATGGGAGCGGCGGTGCTGGCGGTCTGCACGGAACGGATCTCGTACCAGCCGGAGCCCCGGGGGTTGAGCTGCCAGAGCTGGTTCGTCGTGTACTTGCACAGGTACTGCAACACGTTCGCCTCTCGCGTCGTCAACTTGTGGTCGACGTCCATGCACTTGCCGCTGTTGACGTTGATGACCTGGTACTGGTTGGCGGCGATCTTGTTGAGGTACCACTTCTGGTTGGCTCCATTGGTGGACGACCACGCCTGGATGTTGCCGGCGTCAGCCGTGCTGAAGGCCGCGACCTCGGCGAAAGTGTTGGTCACCCCGTTCTTGATCGTGTAGGCCGTGTTCGGAGCGAAGTCGCGGTAGACCGTGACGACATGAGTGAAGCCGCTGCACGCCTTGTAGCCGTCGTTGTTGTACGGGGCGTCCGCGGCGGTGCACATCGCGGAACACATCGCGTTCGCGCCGCCCGGGTTCTTGTAGGGTGATCCGGCCTGGTTGGCGCCGAGGCGACCGGGAACGACGCCGAGGGCGTGGTCCTTGCCGTTGCAGAAGTAGGCCTTCGGCGTGCTGCTGAAGATGTTGCCGAAGAACGAGCCCTCCTGGAACGGATAGTCGGCGCTGCG
>Ga0068853_100001168_pt1 | contig 18682 bp, 14 predicted proteins | sample KBSCornC32_FD_65655 | JGI IMG/M metagenome (GOLD analysis project Ga0068853, IMG submission 65655) | Corn rhizosphere microbial communities from Kellogg Biological Station, Michigan, USA - KBS Corn C3-2 | ecosystem: Host-associated > Plants > Roots > Rhizosphere > Soil ...
TGGCGTAGGACATGTGCACGGCGAGATCCGCCTGGATGAACGGAACCGAGGAGGCGATGAGCACCCCGCACTGATACGCGAAGCCGGGCATGAAGCCGCGCACCGAGTCGGGAGCGAGCTCGGTGATGTGCGCGGGGATCACGCCCCAGGCTCCCTGTACCATGAACTGCATCAGGAAGGCGCCCAGCACCAGGAGCGCCATCGTCGGTGCGAACGCCCACAGTGGAATCATCAGCACGGCGAGCAGGAGCGCGAGCACGATCGACTTTCGCCTGCCGACGCGATCGGAGAGCATGCCGAAGGCGATCCCGCCCACGATGGCGCCCACCGCACCCACCGCATTGATCGCGGAGCGCATGTGCGGCGACATGTGCCAGTCGCGCTGGAGGAACGTCGGGTACAGATCCTGGGTGCCGTGCGACACGCCGTTCATGCACGCCATCAGCAGTGTGAGATACAGAAAGAGCCGCCACTGCGAGACGATCGCGCGACCCAGCGACCTGAAGTCGTGGTGACGCGTGCGCTGCCAGACCTCCGACTCCTTCACGCGCATGCGCACGAAGATCGCGAGCAGCGCCGGGAGTCCGCCGAGGAAGAAGAGTGGCCGCCATCCCCAGTGCGGGAAGATGAGGAAATACGCCACAGACGCGAGAAGGTTTCCGGTGGCGTACCCTTCCTGAAGCAGTCCCGAGAGCACGCCGCGCAGCTTCACCGGCGCCTTCTCCATCACGAGGGTGGCGCCCACACCCCACTCGCCGCCCATGCCGATTCCGAAGAGCGCGCGCAGCCAGAAGAACATCGTGTACGAAGTGGCGAGTCCCGAAGCGACCTCGATCACCGAGTAGAACACGAGATTGATCATGAGCGGAATGCGACGTCCGTACCGATCGGCGAGCACTCCAAAGATCAATGCACCGATCGGTCGAAATGCGAGCGTCACCGCCAAGGTCTTTGCCATCTCCCTGTCGGAGACGTGAAAATCCTTTCCGATCGCGGTCAGGGTGACGACGACGATGAAGAAATCGAACGCGTCGAGAGTCCATCCGAGGAAGCCCGCGATGACTGCCGCGCGATGATCGGTTGGCGCTTCCGTGACTGTACCGTCGGCGCGAGCGCCTGATGAAAGAATCATCATTTGGAATCGAGTGACTTCTGATTTCGCGGACGCGTCAAGCTAGTACGATCAACCTACTAACCCATAGTACGGCACGATCGCTAGAGGCCCGCGCCCAAGCGACAAAGGCAAACCCGCCGAAAGACGGGGACGCAAAGCCAACGAGGCTACCGCGCACGAGGCTGCGCCACGCCGGTCGGGTTGCCCGAAGAGCCTGTAAGGACTTTGGATATGTCGATCTCTCGCAACGCGCTCACGCTCGTGAGCTGTGCCGCGCTTTTCGCATGTTCGGCGATGGAAGATCCGTCTTCCAGCACGAGCATCCCCCGTTCGCTCGCCAGGTGGGTGCTCGTTTCGCCCGCCGCTCCGACGATCGCTCCCGGTCAATCGCTTGCACTCGACGTCGAGATGCAGGACGCATCGGGACGTGAGGTCACCGGACAACCGGAAGCGTGGAGCACGAGCGACTCGACGATCGCGACCGTCACCAGCGAGGGAGTGGTCACCGCTCACGCGATCGGCAGCGCGAAGATCTACATCGCATCGGGCGCGCAGAGCGCGTACGCCGATGTGAACGTCTCCAATACGCCGGAGGCGCCGCATTGGGTGGCAGTCGCGCCGGCGACGGCGCAGGTCTCGGTGCATTCGATACTGCCGATCTTCGCGTCGGTCACGGATGCGAACAATCACCTCGTGGCCGATGTTCCGGTCACGTGGAGCAGCTCGAATCCCGCGCTCGCGACCGTCGATGCGAGCGGAAACGTGCTCGGCGTCGCGCCGGGCACGCTGAACATCATCGCGCACGCGGGAAGCAACCAGGCGATGACGCAGCTGCACGTGGTGGCCGCCGCGGGTCCGGGCACGGTGGCGCCGCCGCCTCCGGGTCCCGTTCCCCCACCGCCGCCGCCGGTCACGCCGCCGCCCGGAAGCGGATCGCTCTTCAGCACCTACAGCCCGACGTCGCCGCACTGGTCGCACATCAGCACGATGATGACGGACTTCTACTACTCGTGGAACTCCGCCGAGCGTCGCTGGGCGGGGCAGCACTACGACTTCGCGATGTCCGGGTCGGGTGCGGACTGGCGCAGCGTGAATCCCACGGTCGGGCACCTTCCGTACACACTCGAGTGGACCGTGATCGTTCCCAGCGCGCACTACACGCCGTCGCTCGGCACTGGCTACTACACGGACATGGTCGCGTGGTATCGCGCGCACACGTCGTACGACATCGAAAGCGCATTCCTCCACATCGGAGGGACGGCACGCGACTCGTCGCACCGCAAGGTCGTGGCGATCTGGGATTCGCAGCGCTGGATCATCAATCCGGCCGATGAGGGCGCGCGCCTGTATCAGGTGGATCGGTTCCAGCGCATCACGGCGAACGAGTCGGGCGCGTTCGTGGATGAGGCGTCATCGGACATGACGGGCCATACATCCGGCTCGATCGAGTTTCCCGCGGCGTCGGACTTCGAGGCACCGCAGACCCAGACCTTCGCCGCGATCAAGCGCGGCATCGGAAGCAAGACGCTCATGATCAACACGGCCGAGTACACGAAGCCGTTCGATCGCGCGAACGCGATCGCCGCAGGCTCGGTCCATCTCGAGCGATTGAACAACGCGCTGTTCTCGGGAACCTCGCAGACGTGGCAGTGGGTGGAGGACCTGACGAGCCATGGTGTGCTCGTGGATTTCGTGACGCTGTATGCGTCGACGTACGTCAACTCGATTCCCAACACGTACCCGCACGGCAATTCCGCGACGCCGGCGCAGCGCATGAAGCTGTGGGAGCTCGCGAGCTACTACATGGTGGTGCCGTCGACGCCGCAGAACCTGACGCTGCAGCTCGAGAATCAGTGGAACGCGCCGTACTCATCTCTGTGGCTGCGTGCGCAGGAGGCGGACATCGGGCACCCGCTCGGCGCTCGCGTGCTCGCGTCGCGCGGCACCGATCCGCTCGGCCAGGCGTACGCGCTGTACACGCGCGACATGGATCGGGCCCTCGTGATCATGCGTGTGAATCAGGGGTGGGGATCGCACAGCTACACGGATGCGACTGCGGTGACGATTCCTCTGCCCACGACCGATCAGTGGGTGCCGTTGAACGCCGACGGCACACTCGGCTCTCCCGTCACGAGCGTCACCCTGCGCAACGTGGAGGCGGCGATCCTCATCAAGAAGAGCCGGCTGTAGGCCGGCCGGCTGTTCAGTCGCCGAGGAACTCGCCCACGGGGGCGAGCGTCTCGATGTGGTCGCAGAGGATCTTGAAGGCCGCGAGCAACGGCACGGCGATGAACGCGCCGGCAACGCCCCAGATCTCCCACCAGAGGATCAACCCGATCAGAATCGCGACCGGGTTGAGCGTGAGGCGGCGGCCCATCAGGAGCGGCGTGAGCACGTACGCCTGGACGAGATTGATCGCCAGATAGCTCGCGGGCACCGCGATGATGTGGCCGGCGCCGTCGAACGTCGAGAGCGCGGCGAGCGTGAGCACGCCGACCATCACGAGCGCGCCCAGGTAGGGGACGAACTCGAGGAAGAGCACGAGCACACCCCAGAGCACCGGGTTGGGCATCCCGAGCGCCCACATCACCAGGGCGACCACGCACCCCTCGATGACGTTGATGAGCGCGACCGTCGACAGGTACATCGAGATCGACGTCTCCGTCTCGCGTGCGATCGCGACCGCCTTCTTCTTGTCGCGGAATTCCGGGAGCATCTTCGTGAGCTTCTGCAGGAAGAGATCGCCCGACGCGAGCAGGAAGTAGAGGAGCACGAGCGTCTCGAGCGCACTGGCGAGCAGCGTGGCCGATGTGGAGACGACGCGATCGAAGATGCTCGGTCCGGCGAGCGTCACTTCCTGCGGGCGCGGCGTGCCGCTCGAGGCCGATGCTGCTCGCGCCATCTGATCGGCCGACTTCGTCACCTGCTCCATGGGGCGACGGAGCTTGCGGATCTTCGTGTTCGCGACCGCGAGGGACTGGGGCGCCTTCGCAATCCACGTCTGCGCGGGCTCGGCGAGGAAGTACCCGCCCGCCACGAGAGCGGCCACGATCGACAGCACGACGAACGCCGCACCGATCGGCTCCGGAATCCGCGCCCGCTTGAGCGTGCGCACGAAGGGGCTGAGCAGGAGGTTGAGCAGCAGTCCGCACGTGACCGGCAGAAAGAACGCGCGCGCGAAGTACAAGGTGTAGAACGACGCGATCACGACGAGCAGAATCGCTGCGAGCGAGCGCACGGCCGGCTGCGATTCCATCGTGCTCTCGAGGTGCTCGATGTTGGCCGGCTGGATCTCGCCGGGCGGCGCGGGCGGCGGGCCAGGCACTGCAGCATCGGCGGGCCGGAGGCCACGGGTCGGATCGGGATCCAGCTCTTCGGCGGGCCAGCGAGCGCTCATCCCCGAAAGCTATGCACGATTCCAGCCAGCGGGCTCGGGCGGTGCCTCGCAGACTCAGCCCGATTCAGGCTATCTTCTGTCTCGCCATGACCTCCAAGCCCCGTGTCACGAGCGATGAGCAGGCTGCGGCACTCAAACTCTGGGTGGTGCTGAGCCGCGCTCACCAGACCGTCGCCGAGCTGGCGAAGCGCGATGTCGAGCGCGGCGAGCTGTCGTTGACGGAGTTCGCGGTGATGGAGGCGCTCCTGCACAAAGGAGATTTGACGGCCGGCGAGGTGAGCAGGCGCGTGCTCCTGCGCAGCGGCAGCCTGACGTACGTCATCGACAAGCTCGTCGAGCGCGATCTGATCCGCCGGAGAGTCTGCGACGAGGACAAGCGCCGAACCTATCTCCAGCTCACCACGGCCGGCAACGCGCTCATGCGCAGGATCTGGCCGGGGCACGCCGCCGCGATCGAGCTCGCCACCAGCGGGCTCACGCTGACCGAGAAGCGAACGGTGGCGCGTCTGCTGAAGAAAATGGGGCTGCACGCCGAGAGCGCCGGAGGGGCGGGAACAAAATCCGGGTGAGATATCTTGAATTCAAGAGATCGTCACCGTCCGTCACCGGAGCACAGCCATGGCCACCACCCAAGCAGCAGTCGGCAGCACCACCTGGAAGATCGATCCCGCGCACACGACCGTCGAGTTTTCGGCGAAGCATCTCATGATCACGACCGTGAAGGGACGCTTTTCCGACGTCGAGGGAGAGATCGTGATCTCCGACGCCGACCCGTCGAAGTCGTCCGTCAGCGCCACACTCAAGTCCGCGAGCATCGACACGCGCACCTCGCAGCGTGACGATCATCTCCGCAGCGCGGATTTTCTCGATGCGGCGAACTATCCGGAGATCACGTTCAGGAGCACCCGCATCGCCGGGGACAAGTCGGAGTTCAAGGTGACGGGGAACCTCACCATTCGCGGCGTCACGCGCGAGGTCACCCTCGACGTCACGAACGAGGGCTCGACGAAGGATCCCTGGGGCGGCGATCGCATCGCGTTCAGCGCGACCACGAAGATCGACCGGCGCGATTTCGGGCTGACCTGGAACCAGGCGATCGAGGCCGGGGGAGTGCTCGTCGGAAACGATGTGAAGATTTCGATAGACGTCCAGGCCGTGAAGCAGGCGTAGCTCAGCGTCCCGCGTACATCTGGAAGACGCGAAGGCCGCCCTCCAAGGCGGCCTTCGTGCATCGAGCCCACGCCCTGATCTACTCCGCCTCGAGCCTCGCAGCGATGCGCCTGGGAGCGGTGAGCAGATAGGCATCGCGCAGCAGCTCCCCGACGGTCTTCCAGTTCGGCCTCCGGTCGAGCCGTATGCCGAGCCAGCCCTTGGGACCCACGTAGGGCGGGGCGAAATACCGATCCGCATTTTCGTGCACGAGCATGTCCTGAATCAGGTGTGTGGACTTCACCCACACGCTCGGCCGCCCTGCGCCGTGGTGCGTCTCCGAGGCCGCGTACATCGCGAAGATCTTGTTCTTCACGCGAAAGGTGGGCTCGCCCCACGCCTCCACCTCGTGCGCCTCGGGGAGGGCGAGGCAGAGCTGGCGGAGACGGTCGACCGGGGCACTGGAGGCGGGCTTTCTCGGCATTGTCGGCGGTGGGTGAGCGAGGGTCGGATTCTAACATCGGAACCGCCCGGCAGGGCTGTATCACGGTAGCCTGAGCGCCACTCCGATCGTCCTCCTCTGAGCGGCAGGTCGAGGCGCGGAGGGCGCCCGCACATCTCGCAATCCCCGGACGCAGAGGTTCTGATGAAGCTGCGATCATTCGCGCGCGGCGCGACAGTAGTGGCGAATGTGCTCGCGATCGCCGCCTGCGGCAATCGCGACGTCGGCACGGAGGCAGGGAGCGCCGAGCTCGTGGTCGTGGTGAACACGCCCATCGCGCATGCCGGCGCCGTGGCGATCCACGGGCCCGCGGCGAGCACGATGCACGTGACCGCGACGGATACGTTGCGCGGCCTCACCGCCGGCGAATACCTCGCCCGGGCCGACGATGCGTCCGCGTCGGATTCGCTCGTCAGTCCGGTGCTCAACGGCGTCATGTCGGACAGCGCCGTGCTTCTCGCGGCAGACGAGACCAGGAGCATCACCGGCACGTACACGATACGCGGCGGTTCCGGTGCGCTGTGGGTCGGGAAGTGGGGGACGGTGAATCTCGCCGAAGGCTTCACCTCGCCGCAGCTCGCCGCGGCAGGAGTCGTCGCGGCAGCGGACACGGTGGGCTCCGCGGCGGCCGTGAGCACCAGCTCGGGCACCGCCTTCGACTCCGCCGGGAACCTGTGGGTGACGGACTACATCAACCAGGAAATTCACAAGTTCACGCCGGCGCAGCTCGCGAGCGGCGCATCGGTTCCGGCGGTCACGATCTCCACGCAGAAGGAGCCGTGGGGAATCGCGTTCGATACGCACGGCAATCTCTGGGTGAGCTTCTACAACGGAAACTACGTGCTCCGCTATGCGGCGGGCGATGTCGCCGCTTGGAGCGGGCCGCTCACCGATCCGGCACCCGCGCTCAGCATCGCGACGCCCATCGGCCCTCTCGGACTCGCGTTCGACGCACAGGGGAATCTCTGGGTCGCCGGCTTCGATGTACCGCAGAGCTACGAGATCGACGCAGCGCAGCTGGGCGGCAGCGGCTCGATCGTGCCCACGGACAGCCTGACGTCCGCGTATCTGGAACACGGCTCCGCCCTCGCCTTCGACCGCGCGGGGAATCTCTGGGAGGGCACCGAGCTCGGATACATCGTGAGCTACACGCCGGCGCAGCTGAGCGCCGCATCGCACGGCGAGCCCTCGTTCGCGCAGCTGACCCCATCCTACGCCATCGATGGGCTGGCGTTCGACAACAGCGGTAATCTCTGGTCGGCTACGGAGGGCCAGGACGTCGCGATGTACTCGCCGGCGCAGCAGGAGAGCGGGGATTTCTCCAGTCCTGCGCGGACCCTCACCGCCTCGTCGGGCGAGCGAACGTTCGGACTCGCGTTCAACACCCACGACTCGGCGCTCCCGATCGCGTCGACGCTCGTCGCGGCCTCGCGCACGTCGGGCGCTGGCCGGGTGCTGCGAGTGCTGGCTGCGAATCGCGCGGCTCCGCCGGTTCTGCATCCGGCCGACGGCAGTCGCCCCGGAAACGTCCTCCGCAGGTAGCTTTGGATCGCGCGGAGCCTCCAGTTCCGCTCGACACCGCACCAGGGTCTGCCGTGAAGCAGCTCGACACATTCGTACCGAAGCTGTTCTCGACGCTCCAGTCGTACGATCGCGCCCAGCTCACGAACGACGTGATCGCCGGCGTGATCGTCGGCGTGGTCGCGCTGCCGCTCGCGATCGCGTTTGCGATCGCGAGCGGCGTAACGCCCGACCGCGGCCTCTGGACCGCCATCGTCGCGGGCTTCCTCATCTCCGCCCTCGGCGGCTCGCGCGTCCAGATCGGCGGACCGACGGGCGCCTTCGTCGTCATCGTCTACGCGATCGTGCAGCAGTACGGCATCGACGGACTCACCGTCGCGACGCTGATGGCCGGCGTGATTCTCGTCGCGATGGGGCTCGCGAAGTTCGGCAGCGCGATCAAGTTCATTCCGCATCCCCTCGTGATCGGATTCACGAGCGCGATCGCGGTGATCATCTTCAGCGGCGAGGTGAAGGACTTCCTGGGGCTGCACATGGGAACGGTGCCGGCGCCCTTTGTCGCCAGATGGGCGGCATATGCTGCCGCAATCACGACGATCTCTCCGAACGCGCTCGGAGTTTCGCTCGCATCGCTCGCGATCATTCTGTTCTGGCCGCGCGTGAGTCGTCGCATTCCGGGTCCCTTCGTCGCGCTCCTCGTGACGACGGTCGGAGTCGCGCTGCTGCATCTGCCCGTCGAGACGATCGGCTCGCGCTTCGGGGACATCGCCGCGGCGGTGCCGCACGCGCGCTTTCCGCATCTCACGCTCGAGCAGGTGACGTCGCTGGTCGGACCGGCGTTCACCATCGCGCTGCTCGCCGCCGTCGAGTCGCTGCTCTCCGCCGTCGTGGCCGACGGGATGATCGGCGGCCGGCATCGCTCGAACATGGAGCTCGTGGCGCAGGGGATCGCGAACATCGCGTCGCCGCTCTTCGGCGGAATTCCGGCCACGGGCGCGATCGCGCGCACGGCCACGAACGTGAAGAACGGCGGTCGGACGCCGGTGGCGGGAATGGTTCACGCGCTCACGCTGCTCGTGATCACAGTCGCGGCGGGGCGATGGGCTGCCTACATCCCGATGGCTACGCTCGCAGCCATTCTCGTGGTGGTCGCCTATCACATGAGCGAGTGGCGCACCTTCCTCGCGGAGCTCCGGTCGCCCAAGAGCGACGTCGCGGTGCTGCTGACGACGTTTCTTCTCACGGTGCTGGTCGATCTGACCGTCGCGATCGGGGTCGGGATGGTGCTCGCCGCGTTTCTGTTCATTCGCCGCATGGCATCCGTCACCAACGTGAGCGTGATCACCGCCGAGATTCGCGAGGGACTCTCCACGGATGACGGCGCCGATGAGCTCATGGATCCCCGCGCGGTTCCATCCGGCGTCGAGGTCTACGAGATCAACGGCCCGTTCTTCTTCGGCGCGGCGCAGTCGTTCAAGGATGCGGTCTCGCAGGTGGCTGGTCATCCGAAGGTGCTGATCCTTCGCATGCGCAATGTGCCGGCGATGGACAGCAGCGGCGTGCACGCGCTGCTCGACGTCATTCGGCGCGCTCGGAAGAGTGGAACCGCCGTCGTCCTCGCCGGGGTGCACATGCAGCCGCTCGTCGCGCTCACCGATTCGGACGCCGTCGCCGAGATCGGGAGCGAGAATCTCGCTGGAAACCTCGACCTCGCGCTCGCGCGTGCGAGGGAAATCATCGAGGGCCCGGCGACCCCGTCTGAGCTCGTCACGTAGCGGCCGGCCAACTGTGCGGGGTGCGGTCCCCGCATTAAAATCCAGCGCGCGCCCGATACGCTGCCGTGAGCGCGCGACCGTTTGCCGCCACGTTCCCGAGACCGACACTCGTGCACCAGACCGCTCTAGATGCCCGCCACCGCGCCCTCGGCGCGCGCATGATCCCCTTCGCCGGCTGGGAGATGCCGGTGCAGTATCGGGGGCTCGTGGACGAGCACACGGCGGTCCGCAGCGCCGCCGGGCTCTTCGATCTCTCGCACATGGGCGAGCTCTTCGTCACCGGACCGGATGCCGCGGCTGCGCTGGACTACGCGATCGTGACGGCGCCCGGCAAGCTGGCCGTCGGGCGCGCGCACTACTCGATGATCTGCGATGCCTCGGGCGGGATCATCGACGATCTCATCGTCTATCGTCTCGGCGAGGCGCGGTACATGGTCGTCCCGAACGCGTCGAATTCCGCGGCCGTCGCGGCTGCTCTGCAGGAGCGACTCGCCGGCTTCGATGCCGCGCTCGACGATGCCTCGATGCGCACGTCGCTCGTCGCGATCCAGGGTCCGCGCGCGGCCGAGATGCTGCAGCCCTTCGTGGACGTGGGTCTGAAGACGGTGAGGTATTACTCGGGCGCGCAGACGACCGCGTGCGGAGTGCCCGCGATTCTCGCCCGCACGGGCTACACGGGTGAGGATGGGTTCGAGCTTTTCGTCGCCTGGGACGATGCGGTGCGCGTGTGGGACACGCTGCTCGAGGCGGGCGCTGCACGCGGGCTCGTGCCGGCCGGACTCGGCGCGCGCGACACGCTGCGGCTCGAAGCCGGAATGCCGCTGTACGGCAACGAGCTCGATCGCGACACGACGCCCTTCGAGGCGGGGCTCGGGCGGCTCGTGAGCTTCGCGAAGAGCGGCGACTTCGTGGGGCGTGCGGCGCTCGAGCGAGCGAAGGATCGCCCGCGCAAGACGCTCGTCGGCCTCAAGGTCGACGGCCGTGGGATCGCCCGCATGGGGTACCCTCTGTATCTTCCCGCCGCGACGGATGCGTGCGGCAGCATCACGAGCGGCACGGCGTCGCCGACGCTCGGGTTCGCGATCGCGATGGGCTACGTGCCGGTCGGCCGGTCCGCGGTGAGCGAGCCGTTCGACATCGGCATTCGCAGTCAGCGCGCGAGCGCGCAGGTGGTACCGATGCCATTCTACAAACGTCCGACCTGAGAGGCGGAGAGCCACGTGGAAATTCCCGAGCATCTGAAGTATTCGAGCGAGCACGAATGGCTCGCGCCGGCGGGCAGGACCGCGAAGGTCGGCATCACGGGCTACGCGGCCGAGCACATTGGCGACATCGTGTTCGTGGAGCTGCCGAAGGTGGGAACCACCGTGATCGCCGGCAGCTCGTTCGGCGTGATCGAGGCGGTGAAATCGGTGAGCGAGCTCTTTGCCCCCGTGTCGGGCACCGTGGTCGCGATCAACGAGCGCGTGGCGAAGGAGCCCGAGCTCGTGTCCGCGGATCCGTACGGCGACGGATGGTTGATCGAGGTCGACATGAATAACGAAGGCGAGATCGCGGCGCTCAAGGACAGTGCGGGCTACCGCGACCTCATCGCGAGTCTGCCGGAGTAGCGACGGTGTCTGCCCCCAACGAGTTTGCCGCCCGCCACGTCGGGCCGCGCGACGAGGACGTCGCTTCGATGCTGGAGGTGCTGGGCTATCAGTCGCTCGATTCGTTCATCGATGCGGCGGTGCCCGAGTCGGTGCGGATGCGCCGGCCGCTCGCGCTCCCTCCGGGGCGCGGCGAGAATGCGGTCATCGCCACGATGCGCGAGCTCACCGACCAGAACGAGGTCTTTCGCTCGTACCTCGGGCTCGGCTACAGCAACTGCGATGTGCCGGCGGTGATCAAGCGAAACATCCTCGAGAATCCCGGCTGGTACACGGCGTACACGCCGTACCAGGCCGAGATCGCGCAGGGCAGACTCGAGGCGCTGCTGAACTTCCAGACGATGGTGAGCGATCTCACCGGGCTTCCCGTGGCCAACTCCTCGTTGCTCGACGAGGGCACCGCGGCGGCGGAGGCGATGGCGATGACGTTCGCGGTGTCGAAGCACGCGGGCGAAGGCACGCCGATCTATCTCGTGGATTCGGCCTGTCATCCGCAGACGATCGCGGTGGTGGCCACGCGCGCGGTGGCGCGCGGGATCGAAGTGCGCGTGGACGATCCCGCGAACTTCGGCTTCGGCAGCGGTGTGGCCGGCTGCCTGGTGCAGTATCCGGCGACGGATGGTGCGGTGCGCGACTTCGCGCCGCTCTGCGCGCGCGCGCACGAGGCGGGCGCGCTGGTGACGGTGGCGACGGATCTGCTCGCGCTCGCACTTCTCAAGCCGCCGGGCGAATGGGGCGCCGATGTCGCGGTCGGCAATTCGCAGCGCTTCGGCGTGCCGATGGGCTACGGGGGACCGCATGCGGCGTTCTTCGCGACGAAGGAAGAGTTCAAGCGACACATTCCGGGGCGCATCATCGGCGTCTCGCGCGATGCGGAGGGCAATCCCGCGCTGCGCATGGCGCTGCAGACGCGCGAGCAGCACATCCGCCGCGACAAGGCGACGAGCAACGTGTGCACGGCGCAGGTGCTGCTCGCGGTGATGGCGTCGATGTACGCGGTGTATCACGGGCCCGAGGGGATTCGCGCGATCGCGACGCGCGTGCACCGGCGCACGGTGCAGCTCGCGCGCGGGCTGCGCGCGCTCGGCTGCCAGCTCGAGCACGAGCACTTCTTCGACACCATCTGCGTGCTGGTCGGCGCGGCGCGCCAGCGCCAGATCATGGACGAGGCGGCGTCGCGGCGCATCAATCTGCGGGCGCTCGGCCGCGAGCGCATCGTGGTCGCGCTGGACGAGACCGTGCGGGAGCGCGACGTGTCCGAGGTGGTGGCGTGCTTCGCCACGCCGCAGCAGACGATTCCCGCGCTCGTCGACCAGCGGAGCATCACGCCGCGGAGCATCGTTCCCGCGGCGCTCGTGCGCGAGAGCGAGTTCATGACGCATCCCGTGTTCGCGCGCCATCGCTCGGAGACGGAGATGCTGCGCTACATGCGCGGACTCGAGGCGAAGGATCTCTCGCTCACCGCCGCGATGATTCCACTGGGCTCGTGCACCATGAAGCTCAACGCGACGACGGAGATGCTTCCGGTGTCGTGGCCCAAGCTGGCGGGCATCCATCCGTTCGCGCCGCGCTCGCAGACGACGGGCTATCTGGAGCTCTTCCATCGCCTCGAGGCGGACCTGTGCGAGATCACCGGCTTCGCCGCGGTCTCGCTGCAGCCGAACGCGGGATCGCAGGGCGAGTTCGCGGGGCTGCTCACGATTCAGGCGTATCACCGCGCCCGCGGCGACGATCATCGCGATGTGTGCCTCATTCCCGTGAGCGCGCACGGCACGAACCCCGCGAGCGCGGTGATGGCGGGGATGCGCGTGGTCGTCGTCAACTCGGATGCGAAGGGGAACATCGACGTCGAGGATCTGCGAGCCAAGGCGAGCGCGAACGCCGAGAATCTCGCCGCGCTCATGGTCACGTATCCGTCGACGCACGGCGTGTTCGAGGGCTCGATCCGCGAGATCTGCGAGATCGTGCACGAGCACGGCGGCCAGGTGTACATGGACGGCGCGAACATGAACGCGCAGGTGGGACTGTGCAGCCCCGGCGACCTGGGCGCGGACGTGTGTCATCTCAACCTGCACAAGACGTTCTGCATCCCGCACGGCGGCGGAGGACCGGGGATGGGACCGATCGGTGTGGCCGCGCATCTCGCGCCGTTCCTTCCCGATCATCCTCTCGTATCGCTCGGCCACGCGCGTGCGGAGGGCACCGTCTCGGCGGCGCCGTGGGGAAGCGCGAGCATACTGCCCATCTCGTGGATCTACATCCAGCTGATGGGCGCCGAGGGGCTGACGTACGCGACGAAGATCGCGATTCTCTCGGCCAACTACATCGCCAGGCGGCTGAGCGGCGAGTACGAGCTGCTGTATTCGGGTGCGCATGGACTGGTCGCGCACGAGTGCATTCTCGACACGCGCCCCTTCAAGCAGAGCGCGGGAGTGGATGTCGAGGACATTGCGAAGCGACTGATCGACTACGGCTTCCATCCGCCGACCGTCTCGTTTCCGGTGCCCGGAACGCTGATGGTGGAGCCCACGGAGAGCGAATCGAAGGAAGAGCTGGACCGATTCGTGGATGCGCTGCTCGCGATTCGCGAGGAGATTCGTGAGATCGAGATCGGCGTGACGTCGCGCGAGGACAACGTGCTGCGGCGCGCTCCTCACACGCTGGCGCAGGTGGTCGCCGACGACTGGGACCGCCCGTACTCGCGCGAGCGCGCGGCCTTTCCGGCTCCGGGACTTCGTGTGCGCAAGGTATGGCCAACCGTCGCGCGAATCGACAACATGTACGGCGACCGAAATCTGGTGTGCAGCTGTCCACCGGTCGAGGCGTACGGCGCGTAGGCGGAGCGCGCACCAATATTTCCGTATTGTGCGCCGACTCACACAGCGCGTGCACGTGTATCGCTAGCGTGTATGAACTGTCGAGCCTGATGGCGCGGAAATCGCAATTGCTCTGAATCGCTGCGACGATCACGTGCGCGGAGCGGTTGCAAAAAAATGATGCAGCCGCGTGTGTAGCTCCGCAGGTCCGTGCCGTAGCTGAAATGTCCGTCCCTGCCCTTGCACAGGGCGATCGAGTCATGAGTGCCGCGCTGGTTGCGGAGAAGCGTTGATGCAGTAGGCGACCACTCGAACCATTGGGTAGGCCTGGTGCTCCAATCGGTGCGCGCCCGTATGCTGCGGCGCTATTCGTACGATCGGTCCGAGATGCTCGCGCGTGCGGTGGCGCGTCTCGCACGCGCGCGCGCACCGCGTGCGTTCACGGTGCTGTGGACCGACGCGATCTTCGGGTGGGGCAACGAGCGCTGGACCGCCGAGGCGCCGTATCTCTCCGAAGTGATGCGCAGGGCGGAGAAGTCCCCGAGCTCGATTCTCGAATGTGGTTCCGGGCTGACGACCCTGCTGATGGGCGCCATCGCGACGCGGCGCGGCATTCAGCTCCATTCGCTCGAGCACGATGCGGAATGGCACGCGCGAGTCACGGACGCCGTCGGCGCGTTCGGTCTCACGAATGTGACCGTTCACCTCGCGCCGCTCAGGGACTACGGGTCCTTCGACTGGTACGACGTGAAGCTCGATGCGTTGCCGGATGATTTCTCGCTGATCGTGTGCGATGGTCCGCCCGGTGTGACGCGCGGTGGGCGCAGCGGGATGCTCCCCATCATGCGTGCGAAGCTCGCGGCGGCGTTCTCGATTCTGATCGACGATACGAATCGCGCTGGGGAGGGACAGTTGGCCCTGCAGTGGGAAAACGAGCTGTCCGCGACGCGCGGACGGCACTCCGCTGGACGAGGGTTCGCCAGTCTCGTCGTTCGTGAGCGCTGATACGTGTTGAAACGCAAAGCCGCTCTGGCCGATCGCGCAGCCGTTCCCGCGAGAGAGATCTCGCCCGGCTTCATCGCGCTGGTTCCGCACGAGTGGAACGATCAGTGGCTCGGGCGCGCGCAGATCCTGAGCCGCATCGCGAAGCAGTTTCACGTCGTGTGGTGCGGGCCGCCGCACGAGTGGCGGGAGATACCCACCCGGGCGCGCTCCGGGCCGAGTGTCCAGCAGCCGGTCGACGATCTGCCGATGCTGCACACGTATCGTCCGGAGCCGTGGCTGCCGCGGCTGTACAGGCCATCGACGATTGCGCTGCGCCTCATGCAGTGGCGCCTCGAGAACGCCAGAGAGATCCTCGAGCGAGAGGGGTGTACGCACATCGTGCTGAGCATCTGGAGCCCGCAGTATTCGAAGGCCCTTCCGCTCATCAAGCACGACATGAGCATGTATCACATCAACGACGAATACTCGTTCGCGCGCGTGCAGCAGCCGATCAGCGCGGAGGAGCGCGTGCTCATGGCGGGTGTCGACGAGGTGTTCATTCACTCGCCGGCGGTGATGGCGCGCAAAGCTGCGTTCTGCTCCTCGAGCACACTCACGCCGAACGGCGTGGATTTCGAGGCGTTCGCCACGAGCCGCCCCATCCCCGATGACCTGGCCGCGATCCCGAGCCCGCGCATCGGCTACTCCGGTTTTCTCAAGACGCAGCTCGACTGGGAGCTGCTGTTCGCGACCGCGCAGCAGAATCCGCAGTGGTCGTTCGTCTTCGTCGGAAAGGCGCTCGAGCAGCCGGGCCTTCCCGAGGTGCTGGCGCGGATCGGCGCGCTCGGGAACGTTTACTTTCTCGGCGGCAAGAGCTCGCACGAGCTGGCGGCGTACCCACAGCACTTCGACGTGTGCATGCTGCCGTACTGCGTCGACGACTACACGAAGTACATCGATCCGCTGAAGCTCAGCGAATACATGGCGAGCGGCCGGCCTGCCGTGGGGACGCCGATCCTTCCGTTACACCCCGTATCGGATCTGGTGGCGCTCGCGGAGACACCGGCGGAGTGGCGGCAGGCGATCTCCGCCTCGCTGCTTCCGGATGCGAATTCGCCGGAGGCGCGAGCGAAGCGCCAGAGCTGGGCCAAGGCGCGCACGTGGGACGTGCTCGTGGACAGTATTCTCGCGAAAGTCGAGGCGCATCTCGGCGCGATTCCGCTGAACGTTCCAGCGGCGGTACTCACGCCCGGCGGCGATGAGGCTGCGAGTCCGCTGCGCTGAGGCCTTCGTCTCCCGGGATCGGTGCGCCCGTCGCGTGAGCCGTCAGTCCTTCCATGATCTCGAACGCACGGGCAGACAGCACGTCGCGGCGATGCTCCTTCAGCCACGTGACCACCGTGTGCTCGTGCGCCGACAGATCGAGCTCCCGTAGCCGCTGCAGCGCAGCTCCGAGCGACTCTCCGGAGCCCGCAGTGCACAGCAGGCCGGCTCCCAGCTGTTCCACCAGGGCGGACGACTCGCCGGCCGTTCCGAAGATCAGCACCGGGCGCCGGGATGCGAGGTATTCGAACAGCTTGCTGGGCAGATAGCGCTCGAGCCCCGGGGCCGAGAGCACCAGCAGCACATCCGCAGCGTGCATGCGCCGAATCGCCTCACGCTTGCCCACCTGATCGACGATCTCGATGACATCGGGGTAGGGAAACTCCCGGATCGCGACATCGGCCGTCAACGAGCGGCGGCCGATGAAGGAGATCCGGAGCCGCGCGATCCACTCAGGCCGATCCGCAAGGAGTCGCCGCACGCTGTCGAGAAACTCGAAGGGAGGCGTGTGGCCGGACAGGGCTCCCACGTGCGCGATGCGCACGACAGTCCCCTTGTCGCCGGCTGCGGCCGCGGAGTCGACCGATGCACTCGCGAAATCATCCGGATCCCACCCGTTGGGCACGACGTGGGCCCGCTCTCGATCCAGCTGCGGGAACACCCCGAGCTGATGCTCCAGGAACGACTTCGTCGCGAACAGCACCGCATCCGCCTCGGCCAGACAGCGTCGCTCCCACTTCAGGTCGTCGCCATCCTTGGTCACGAAGTCGAACGGGCACTCGGTCCACTCGTCGCGATAGTCGAGCACGAACGGCACGTCGAAGTGCCGCGCCACGAAACGCGCGGCCACGAACGTGAAGAATGGAGGCCCGGACGCGAGCACAACGTCGGGTGGATCCGTGCGCAGCGTCTCGATTGCGAAGAGCGCGTGTGCGAGCGCCCTGGTGAATCCGCCATCGACGCGCGGGAAAAAGTTGTAGGACGGCTGGCGCGTGGACGGAGGAACGATGTGCAGGCGCACCGACGCCGGCACGCGCGCGAGCAGCTCAGCGCCGTGCTCACTCTCCTTGTCCGGAGCTGGTCCCACGAAGGCGTCGATGCGCCAGCCGTGCTTCGCCCCGTACCGCACGAAGGAGAGTGGCCGATGCACGCCCGCACCGGTATGCGGCGGCAGCGGCGCGAAGAGCGCGAGATGCCGACCATCGCTCGCGCGCATGCCGTCGCGCGCGCTCCGCTTTCCGCGCCGAGGCAACAGCTCGAGACTGAACAAGCTTGCGCCGCTGAGCGCGGTGTCGGCCAGTGTTCGGAAGAGAGTCACGATAGTCGAGCGCGCTGAACGAGTGTGACGAGCCCGTCCAGGTACGTGCGACGAACTGATGCGATATAGATTAACCGGCTTCGGCGGCAATGCCCAGCCCTTTTTCGAAGGCGAGAATGCGTTCACGAGTCACCAGACACATCGCAGCTGTTCTCATGATCTGCGGCGCTTCGTTCGCACTCGTGCTCGCCGCATCGCCGCCCGTGCAGGCGCAGGCGATCCCTGGGCGCGCCGCGGCGGCGCGAGGCGAAGATCCGCCGTCAGGGATGCAGCCGCCCGCGTCGATGGAGGAGATCGCGATCCAGAGCCATGGCTCGCGCATGAACGGGATCGTGTACATGGCCGCGGGTGCAGGAGCCCATCCGCTGGTGATCTTCTTCCACGGGTACCCTGGCAACGAGCGGAATCTCGATCTCGCGCAGGCCGTTCGCCGCGCAGGATACCAGGCGCTGTACGTGGACTTCCGCGGGATGTGGGGCTCGGGCGGAACGTTCTCGTTCGCCAATGGTCTCGAGGACGCCAGGGCGATACTCGCGTGGGCGCGCACCCCGGCGATCGCCGCGAAGTACCATTTCGATCCGCGACGCATCGCCGTGGTGGGTCACAGCTTCGGCGGATGGCTCACGCTCATGACCGTCGCGCAGGAGCCGCGGTCCGTCTGCGCGGTGGGACTCGCGGCATGGAACGTCGGGCTCGCCGCGCAGCGCTTCGGTGCGCACCCCGATGAACGCACCGCCAGTCGCGACTACTTTCGCGCGACCACCGCGCCGGGCGCTCCCGTGCACGCCGGCGACCTGCTCGGCGAGATGACCGCGCACGCGCGCGACTACGACTACTTCGCGCAGGCGCCCGCGTTCGGAAATCGCGCCGTGCTCCTCGTCGGGGCGACGCGCGACTCGCCGGACGAGGGCGTCGCCGTCCACCAGAAGATGGGTGCCGCACTTCAGGAGGCAGGCGACACGCACGTGACGGTGAAGCAGTTCGAGGACGATCACCCGTTCTCGAACCATCGTCTCGCGCTCGCCGATCTCCTCGTCAATTGGCTGAACACGGATTGCGCGAGCACGCAGTGAGCGGCGGCGTGTGAGCTCGACGGACAAAAAGGGCCACTCGCGAGAGTGACCCTTTTTGCGA
>Ga0068853_100001172_pt1 | contig 18644 bp, 10 predicted proteins | sample KBSCornC32_FD_65655 | JGI IMG/M metagenome (GOLD analysis project Ga0068853, IMG submission 65655) | Corn rhizosphere microbial communities from Kellogg Biological Station, Michigan, USA - KBS Corn C3-2 | ecosystem: Host-associated > Plants > Roots > Rhizosphere > Soil ...
TATGGCAGCGAAGACAGTCCATAATACCGGACAATATACGAAGCTGCCGCCTCTATCTTTTCATGTGTATAAAGAACGCAGCCCTCAACTATCTCCGCGATCACAGACACACCGCGACCATCGACCTCGAACAGCTATCCCTCACCGCATGGCATACCGGCGTCAGTCCCGAAGACTTATTGATAACCGCCGAAATAGCCCAGCAGCTGAACAGGGCCATCAACGACCTGCCCCCGAAATGCGGCCTGATCTTCCGCCTGGTAAAAGAAGAAGAGCTCAGCTACAGGGAAGTCGCCGAACTGCTCGACGTCTCGGCAAAAACGGTAGAGAACCAGATCGGTATCGCCCTCAAAAAAATAAGATCAGCCATCCCAAATAAAATCCCCACCAGCTCCTGGGGGTAGCGCCAAAAATTCGTGTCATACATAGTATAGGCACACACTAATCATAATGGAACAGCAACGGCTTTGGACACTACTGGGCAAACAACTCGCAGGAGCAGCGACGGAAGACGAGCTGCAGGAACTGGAACTCCTGCTCGTCGCCTATGACGAAGACCCCCGCACGATCGCCATCCTCCAACACATCTGGACAAACCGCATCCCCGCCAACAATAACAAAACCCCCAACTCCAACAAAACCCCCAACTCCAACGAAGACCCCAACACCCACAATAACCCCAACGAAACCACCAACGCCATCCGCCGCCGCATCGACCAGGCCCTCGGCTGGCCCATACTCCCCGAACCAACAACAAAAAAACCAAACCGCAAAACCCTCTGGCTCGCAACAGCAATAACAACCGCGGCCGCAGCAGCCGCCATCATCCTCACCATCTTCCTCCTCCCCCCAAAAAAACAAGACACCATGAGTGTCCTGTCCACAAAAAAACGATCCCATTCCAACCTCCAGTTCCCCGACGGAACCACCGTAGTCCTCAACGAGAACAGCCGGCTCTACTATAACACCGACTTCGGAAAACAACGCCGCGAGATCATTCTCGAAGGAGAAGCCTATTTCGACGTAGCAGGCGACCCCAACATCCCGCTCATCATACACGCCCGCAACATAGACATCCGCGTCCTCGGAACCAGCTTCAACGTAAAAGCATACACGAAAGACCCCGAAGTGGAAACCTCACTCATCAAAGGCGCGGTCGAACTGACCATAAAAAACCACCCCGAAAACAGACTCCTCCTGAAACCCAACGAGAAACTCGCCATCCCGGCAGCGTCGACAAACTTACCCAATAAAAACACCCAAAAAAACCCGACCGAAAAACCGGAATATCACCTCCAAACCCTGCGGACAGAACGGTCCAGCCGACTCATCCCCGAAATAGCATGGATGTATCGCAAACTGGTCTTCAACCAGGAACCGTTCGCATCCGTAGCCCAAAAGATGGAGACCTGGTACGACGTAAAGTTCCACTTCGAAGAAGAAGACGACGACCTAAAAAAAGAAGTCTTCACCGGCTCCTTCAGCAAAGAGTCACTCCAGGAAGCACTGAAAGCCCTGCAATACAGCTACCATTTCCAATTCACAATAAAGGACAAAGAAGTATTTATCAGAAAAGACTAAACCCATCGCCTATCGACAACAACAAGTAACAACCATATAAAAACACCAGGGGAGATGCGTCAACACCCCCCCTGTAAGACTTTAAATCTGAAGACCGCAGAGCTTCTACATCGGAGGTCTTCCATTTATTAATCTCATGAGATAAAGGTATGCCATATTTTGAATTGCCAAAACTTTTTCGCACGCCATCGCGTACGACACTACAAACCCTGCTTATTATGAATTTTATCGGCTTCTTCCTGACCGTGGTCTGTATACAGGCCTGGGCCGTGGGTCTCCCCCAGGAAAAAGTCACCATCGAGTGCAAGGACATCTCCTTCAAAGAACTGCTGCACCTCCTCGAATCCAGATCCTCCTACAGATTCCTCTACCACGACAGCAGCCTTTCCCCAACCCCGAAACTCAGCATCAGCGCCAAAAACCAGCCGGTACTCAGTATCGTCGACCGCATGATCACCGGCACCTCCCTTCACTACCGCGTACTCGAAAACAACCTCGTCGTCCTCCGCGAAGACAACAGCGGCGAAGGCAACAACGCCAAAGGCAACAAGGGCAAAAACATCAACGGAATATACACCGACGCGGACGACACATCCGACAGCACGGTAAAAGGAAAGATCCTCGACGACAACGGACAACCCCTCCCCGGAGTCACCATCCACGAGACAGGCAGCAAAGGCGGCACAGTCACCAACGACAAAGGCGAATTCTCCATCCACGTCCACAACATAGAAGGCACACTCGAACTCAGCTCGGTCGGATACGTCTCCCAACGCACAAAGATCAGCAAACGCCTCGTACTCGAGATCCACCTCAAATCAGAAGACAAAAGCATGCAGGACGTCGTCGTCGTCGGCTCCCAGCAACAGAGCAGACGAACGACCACAGCCGCAGTGGCAACAGTCAGCGGCAAGGTCCTCGAAAATATGCCCGCCGCCTCCGTCGACGCAGTCCTCCAGGGGCGCGTAGCAGGACTGAACGTACAGGTCTCATCCGGGGAACCAGGCGTAGCCCCCAGTATCGTCGTCCGGGGAAATACAAGGGTCAATACCGGCATAGGCGACGCAAATGTCGCGCAGGCCCGCGCCCTCAGCGGCCCCCTCTACGTCATCGACGGCGTCCCCGTCAACCCGGAAGACATCGCCAATAACATCGACGCCACAGGCACCAACTACCTCGCAGGGATCAACCTCAACGACATCGAAAGCGTCGAAGTCCAAAAGGACGCCGCCGCCACCGCCGCATGGGGATCCAGAGGCGCCAACGGCGTCATCTATATAAAGACCCGGAGAGGCAGCTCCTCCACACCGGAATTCCGCGTCAATACCTACGGCGGTATCACGGTACAGCCGCCCCTTTTAAATACCATGACCGGCGCCGCGGAACGCACGCAAAAAATGTCTGTCATCAACCAGTATGCCACACCCGGACAACTGGCGAACCTCCCCCAGCTGCTGACCGACAGCCTTAACCCCTATTTCAACAATGCCACCGACTGGCAGGGACTTTTCTACCGCAACGGCTCGGTCCGGAACGTGGACATGACCATGTCCGCTGCCAGCCCGAACGTCAGCTACCGCCTCAGCGGCAACTACTACAACGAAAAAGGCATCATCGAAAAATTCGGGTACACCCGCTACGCGATACGCGGCAATTTCGACTTTAAGATAAACCCGAAACTCAACAGCCAGTTCATCGTCGGAATTTCAAAAGGCGACCGCCAGCGCGGAATGAAGTTTTACAACAACAGCGACGCCAATACCCCCGTCAGCGGCGCCGCCCAACCCTCCTCCTTCTTCCGGCTCACCGCCTTCGACTCCGCCAATTTCACGGGACTATACGGCAAACTGCGAAACAAGAACGTCAACGACCAGTATTCCCTGTCCCTCGCCGTCAACTACAACATCCTTCCCTCACTCCGGTTCACCTCACAGGGCGCCGCGAATATCGAAAGCACCAACCGCGACTATTTCCAACCTTCCAATATCGATCAGGTCGCAGCACTGACAGGTGCCACCGCCCAGCCTTCCTATGCCGAATCGGACAAAGGCACCTATTCCACTTACTTTATTTCCAATACCCTCAATTTCTTCAGATCCTTCCTTACCGGAGCCCATACCCATCACCTGACGGTTACCGGATCGCAGCAATTCAACCGGGACGTCGTCAACGGCAGCATCGTATCCGGCTACAATGTCCCTTCCAACAACGTACAGGTGGTCAGCGGCGTCCCCCAGGCCGACCTCGCCGGATCATCCTCCTACGCCGCAGACGGACTGCTTTCTTTTATCGGACAGGCACAGTACGACTTTGACGGCAAATATCTTTTATATGGATCGTATCGCGGTGACGCCTCTTCCCGGTTCGGCAGCGATACCAAATGGGGCTATTTCCCCGCCGCCGGGGTCGGATGGGTCGTATCCGACGAACACTTCATGTCGGGAATAAAAAAATACGTAAACTTCCTCAAGATACGCGCCAGCTACGGGATCGCAGGGTCACAGTCCCCCGATTTCTATGCACCCTACAACTCTTATTCCATCGCAGGGACATACAACGGCGCATCCTCCATTCAACCCAGCTATTCCAACGGCCTCACAAAGAACAACCTCACCTGGGCCAGAACTATCCAGAAGAACCTCGGCGTCGAGATCCAGCTGCTCGACGGCAGGATCTCACTGACAACCGATATCTATGACAAGACCTCGAAAGACGACTACTACGACTTCCAGCTGCCTTTCTATACAGGCTTCCAGAATATCAGCTTCAATGCGCACGACCTCTGGATCAGCAACAAAGGCGCAGACATCACACTGGCCACGCGCAACCTCTCCAGAAAAAGCCCCCTTCAATGGAATATGCAGCTGACGGTTTCCTTCAACAGGAACGCCATCGCCAAACTCCCGAACAACAACAGGACCTTTACGGTGGACGACTACTACGGCGTGACCAGGGTCTTCGCCGTCGGCCAGCCCATCTACGAAATGTTCCAGATGAAATACCTGGGCGTCTACAACCGACAGAGCGAAATTCCTTTCAACCCCCTCACCGGTAACTCCCTCACTTATTTTAAAGGGAATCACAAAGTGACGCCGGGCGACCCCATCTGGCTGGACGTCAACAAAATTGGCGACGTCTGGACCGACGAGGACAACGGCGCCCAGTACGGCGACCGCATCCCTACCGGTAACCCCAACCCGAAATTTACAGGCGGCTGGGTCAACGACTTCACCTATAAGAATTTTAGCCTGAGCATCGTCAGCGTCTTCACCTGGAAAAGGGACGTTATCAATACCTATTTCCAGCAACAGATCAGCAATATCGTAGGAGGCTACTCCAGTAGCATATATACCTTTGCCGCCGACAGACTCCCCGACCTCGCAAGGATCAATTACTGGACCCCGCAACTCGCCAAAACTGCCGGGTATAAGGCCAATTTCCCCTCCATCAACCCGTTTGGCGCCAGCTACTACCAGTACATTCCGATCTCGAGCATGTTCAACGAGGACGGCAGCTACTTCAAGGTAAAGACCGTCGTCGCGGGCTACCAGCTCCCCCGGTCGGTCACCGGCCCGCTGAAACTCTCCAGGGCCCGCGTATACGGCATCGTGGACAATTTCCTCACCTTCAAAAAAGGGACTATGCCTGACCCCGAGTCGGTAGACCAGCTCGGCGTATACACCGGAGGACTCTATCCCCTGCCCAGGAAATTCACCCTCGGGATCGACATACAGTTCTAGCAGAAGGCAGAAGCCGGATTATTCAACACAAATTGATTTGTATGACATTCAGAATACTTTCTCTCCTCCTGTTGCTGGCGCTCTCTTCCGCCTCCTGCAGGAAATACATCTACGAAGGACCCATCAGCTCTACGTATGGCAGCGAATTCTGGACATCCCAGACCTCCGTGGAACAGGCCACCACAGCCATGTACGGACAGCTACGCACCTGCATCCGCAACAGCAGCTCCCATTTTATCAACGGCGACCTCGCAGCCGGCACCTTCCTCCCGAACGCCAACCAGTGGAACCTGGCCAGCATGAAGGCTTCCAACAATCCCCCTTTTAATTTTTCTTACGTCCCCTATTTTGAGGACGTGTTGCAGAACTGGTCGCGGTTCTATCAGGTGATCGCCCAGGCCAACCTGATCCTCCGCAACCTGCCCGGCATGCCCGCATCGGCCTTTTCCTCGGAATCCGTCCGTAAGGGCTACACCGCAGAGGCCCTTTTCATGCGCGCATATACGTATTTCTACATGACCCGCATCTGGGGTGACCCCGTCTTCGTCACGTCAACCTACGACAACGTGGACTACGGCAATATCCCGGCTCTTCCGCGAACACCCGAAGCGGCCGTGCTCGATAGCTGCCTCCGCGACCTGAGGACCGCCGCCGCCGCCATGACCTTCAACAGCGACCCCACCCAATCGATCAGGGCCAACAAAGGCAGCGCCTACGCCCTCATCGCACACATCTACGCCTGGCAACACAAATACGACAGCTGCCATTTTTATTGCAGGCAGGTCATCGACAACGGAGGCTACCAGCTCGAGCCCATGAACTCCTATACCAATATCTGGAAAGGACAGTCTTCGGCAGAAAGCATCTTCGAACTGCCCATGACCTACAACTACAGTGACCCCAACTTCGCATCCAAAGGCAGCTGGGCCGAAGCCCAGTTCTCCTTCTTCGGAACCTTCCTGAAGGGACCCGTTACTGACAACCAGAACAACACCTGCTGGATAGCCCCAAAAGGCGGGATACTGGACAATATATTCGACACGACCGACCTCCGCTACCGCACCATTCTGAGGGCCACGCCTGCCTCCGGCGGAGACGGCATCGGCCGCATGCTCATGAAATATACCAACTTCCTGTACCAGCAACCCGGGACCAAAACCCTGCCCTACATCAATAACAACCTCGTGCTCCTTCGCCTGTCCGATATTTACCTGCTGGACGCCGAAGCCCGTGCATCGACCGGAGACCTCGCAGGCGCAGCCGACGACCTGTCCATGACCGAGACCCGGGCCGGGATATCTTCCTATCTGGCCCCCACCAATCAGTACGATATGCTCGACGAGATCGTCGCAGAACGCGGCCGCGAACTCGTAGGGGAAGGACAGTGGTTCTACGACCTCATACGCACCGAGCCCACGCAGAACTGGCTGGAATACGTAGGCTATCTCGGCACGAGAGTAACCGCATCCAGCAAAGGATACTACTGGCCCCTCGATATGAAAACACTCTTCCCGCAGGACAATCTGCTGGTTCAAAATCCATGGTGGGCCACCCATAAATAACCTTAAAATACGAACAGATGAAATATACAATATTGCCGGCCTTACTCACCCTCCTGCTCACACTGAACGCCTGCAAAAAAGACTATATCACAGGCGGAGCGCCCGGGACCGGGACCAACTATAAAGACCTCACTACCTACGACCTCCTTAAAAGCAGTTCCCTCTACGACACCCTCGTGCAGCTCATCGACGCGGCGGGCCTGAAGGACAAGGTCAACCAGCAGAACTCGACCTTCTTCGCCCCTTCCGACTACGCTGTTTTCAACTATCTGAACCAGCGTACGATACAGGTTCAGAACGCCAACCCTTCGGCAAAGTTCGCGCTGGATTCGCTTCTTTACTACATTCGGGGCAACATCAGCGGCACCCGCGATTCCCTGCTCATGTACCTCGTCCCGCAAACCCTGCCATACAGCTCCCTCACCAATACCGGTAATTTTTATCCGACCGCACTGACCGGCGACACAGTCATCGTATCTTATGAATATACACTGGACAGCGACCTTGGCTACAACTCCCTCGTATCGGGCGTACCCCAGCTGGTATACTACACGCTGCTATGGCAGCCCTACCCGCTCAGCGACACCAACCCGGCCGGCGATATCACACCGGACATCGGCATACACACGCTCTGCACCACCTCAGGCATTACCACAAAAACAGGCATGGTCAACGCGCTCAGCAATTCACACACGCTATTTTTTTACGGTACCCGATAACCCAATAATAATTTATGAAAAGAATAATATCGATCATATTCCTGGGCATATCCCTCTCCACCTGCACAAAATATGGCAACGGCTTCCTCAGCCCCTACGTACAATACGCAGTCAATAATTTTACCGTCGTCCGCGGAAGGACCACCGCTTCGTATTCCCTGATCACCGACGGCTCCAGCATCCCGATGCACGTAAAATGGCTGCATATCTATGATTCATCAGGGAATATCGCCGACACCCTGTTCACCAGAAAATACCCCGTAACCGTCTGGTCGGCCGCATACGACCCGCTCACCGACGTCACCTACGGAAGTATCATCGCCAAACAAACCGTAGTAAAAATGCCGCCCCTCGACGTCAACGAATCCAACGGCACGATCACGGCGAACAGCGGGACCCTCTACCTTCCGCTCGGCACCTATAGCATGGACCTGGCGATCTCCAACGACGCCGGCACAGAGACACTAAAAAAGATCGTGACGATCGTCATTGCCGACGGCAAACCCCTCGAGACGGCCCCCGAGAACGGCGCCTTCAGCAATTCACTGGCCGTCGTCGGCAACGCCGCAGCCGCAAAAACGGTGTTCAACGGACTCAACAACCCTTTCGACTTCATCACCGTAACCCGCCTCGCCGACACCCCCAACAGGATCATCCTGAAAGTCACGGACAGAAACGGCATACCCTTCAACCCCCGGACAGGCGAACTGACCAAACGGCCCAATACCGGACTCAACCCCGTCCCCCCCTTCCTCCAAAACCTGCAGGACTATGCGCCGGATACCTACCAGGCCTCCGATACAGCCATCTCTATAAAATTCCCGCTCGTCCCCTTCCCCATCACGTCACTGGGCAACGGCTACAACATGTACTACAACATCCTTTCACAATACCTCCATATCGACAGCACGGCTACCTGGTCCTCCAACGCCTCCGGCGCATACTACTCCGGCCCCGGCGACAGCCACTACCAGGGAACCTACATGGACGACAGATACAACTACTATATCAGGATACCCATGCGCGTACAGGTACCCGGCTCCTATGAGATCGATATAAGAATTCTCAATACCATTCACCGCTGATTAAAAATCAACACACTCCCATGAACAAGATCATTCACTTCTTCGCCTTTCTTTTTCTTACACTATCTTGCCACGCTTCTTCCGACACAACACACGGCCTCACGGTCCCACTCTCGGGTAGCGCCTACACGACGGAAAAAGGAGTCACCAGAGTCTATTTCCTCACGGCCCAGCCCGGAACTTTACAAATAAACCTGCGAGCCCGCTCAGCAAAAAAAACATCCCTCCTCATAAAACTCGACGACGCAGCAAAGGACACCGAGATCCGCATCGCCGCCGGTGACAGCTATGCCACATTTCCCGCAGGCGCCTTCAACACAAACACTCCCGGCTATCATTTCATATCGATAAAACCCGCAGGCAGCGACAAGTCCTTACCCGATATTCCCGAACTCGTCCTCTCCGGCCCGGCAGCCGAAGGCGCGCGCTGCAACACGAGCAAATACAAAGGCGCCCCCTCCACCCACCTCACATATACCATCCCCGGCGACAGCGCCGCCGCATGGTTCTACACAGAGGTCTCCGTCCCCGAAATAGCCGATCACAGCCCCAACGCCTACTACGAGACCAACGGCTTCTCCGGCGGCTATATGGGCATACAACTGAACTCGCCAACAGAGCGCCGCGTTATCTTCTCCATATGGAGCAACTACAAGACCGACGACCCCAGCACCATCCCGGCCGAATACGCCGTCCGACTCATAAAAAAAGGCAAAGACGTGTTCACCGGCGACTTTGGCAACGAAGGCTCCGGCGGACACAGTCACCTCGTCTTCATGTGGAAACCCGCCACAACCTATAAATTACTGGTTAACGCCAAACCCGCAGGCGACCACACCATCTACACCGCCTGGTACTTCGCGCCGGAGAACCAGCAATGGCGATTGGTCGCACAGTGGGACAAAACAAAGACCGGAGGCAAATTGCTCTCCGGCCTGTACTCTTTCGTAGAAAATTTCGGCGACAACGGACAGGACTATTTCACCGCCCGCTACGGCCACCAGTGGATATGCACCCCCTCCGGCAACTGGATCGAACTCACCCGCGCCCGCTTTACCACCACCGCCGACCCCATCAAACATCCCCGCTTCGACTACGGCGCCGGCATAACACCGGTAGAAGACAGCAACGGCGCGACAGAAGACTGGTTCTATATGTACAGCGGCGGCTTTCGCAAAGTGAACGACCTGACCCGCGGCAGCTACCTGACCCGCAAGCCCGGAGGCATACCGCCACAGATCGACCTCGCCTCCCTGCCCGATAAATAACACACACCCTTCAACACACCAAAAGGAGCGACGCTGTGTCGCTCCTTTTACTTCGAAACACCCGAAAGCCGGTACAAACCCGCCCCATGCCAACGGATCACCGGCGCAAAACTCTCCGAAACCCGCCCCAGCCGCTCACCCGTCCACAGATCCGTCACTCTGCACGAACCTTCAAACCCGATCTCACTCAGCTTCACCGGGACCGGCAACCCCAAACCAGGCGCCACAGCACTCCCCCCGACACCAACCGAATCCACCCCAGGCACATCCCTCGTATTGAACACCGCCAGATATTTATCCTTCGATTTCGGAACATCGGCTACCCAGGCCACCAGATCGTCCGAATGATACAACTGCCGGTTGTTCTCACTATACTTCAACACATTCATCACCGCCTTATTCGTAAGCAGCGACAGCGTAAAGGAATCATTCCCCGGCAGATCACCGCCAAAGAACATCGGGCTCCGGAAGATCGTCCACAACGTCATCAGCGTATACTGCTCATCCCTCGTAAACTTCGTCATCCGCGGATCACCCCTTTCCGCACGAATCCCGATACGCCCCAGCGGCAACATATCCCCATCCGGAAAGGCGCCAAAAGCCCGATACCCATTCCACCGTTCAAAAACTGTAAAATGCTCCTTCAGTTGCTTCCAGCTATCCCAAAAATCCCCCACCGTCCTCCACATATTCGCCTTACTCTGCACATCCTTCGCCTGGTCGATCGGCGTCTCCCCCGGAGACGTACTCAGCACAATAGCCCGCCCACACCCATCGATCGCCTTCCTGATCATCGCCAACTCCTCCCCATGATAAGGCTGCGTCAGATCGTCCACCTTCACAAAATCCAGCCCCCACGACGCAAACAGCCTGAACAGGGAATTATAATACGCCTGTGCCCCCTCCTTCGTCGCATCCACCGTATAATTATCGTGCAGCCAGTCGCACTGCCCCAGCTCACTATAAATATCCTTCGCCGTCACCGCCGATCCATACACCGGCAGACTCCGCTTGACCGCGATCACCGGCACACCCCTCATCACATGCACCCCCAGCTTCAACCCCTTCGCGTGCATATAGTCGGCCAGCGGCTTGAACCCCTTCCCATCCGCAGCCGAAGGGAAACGGACTACCGAAGGCAGATACCGCCCATACTCGTCAATATTGATCTCCGCATTTGTTTCATTGTATCCGTGCGACTTGTCATTATTCACATACCACCGGATATCGACGATAACATAATTCCATCCATAAGGCTTCAAATGCGCGGCCATATAGTCCGCATTAGCCTTCACCTCCGCCTCCGTCACCGTAGGACCATAACAATCCCAGCTGTTCCAGCCCATCGGCGGCACGGGCGCCCATTGATGAAAGCCGGCCTCCTGCCCCAGCCCAGGACCAGTCCCCCGCCCCATCCCGGAACCAGACCCCTGCCCCAGCCCGGGAAAAGACAATGCCAGAGCCATAACCCCCGCCAGAACAAGACGCCGGCCTCCCGAAACACAGAAAATAAAATGCTTCATTCCTATTTTTCCACTAATATCCGGCATTCTGCGGAAACTTCGGCCCTTCCACCACCCGATCTATCTGACTTTGTGGTATCGGCCGCAGAATATGGAAGGACTGGATATTGGCCGCCGCCTCCGGATTCCAGGCCTTGACCCGCCGGACCAACGACTGCGTCCGCACCAGATCCAGCCAGCGCTGCCACTCCCCGTAAAACTCCCGGCTCCGCTCGTCCAGGATAAAGTCGAGGCTCACATCGGCAGGCAAAATAGTCTGAGCCGCCACCGCCGCCGCATTCTGCACCGCAGAATTGGCCTTCCGGAATGCCGCCCGCTGCCGGACCACATTGATCAGCCCCGCGGCAGAAACATTGTCCCCCGCCTTAAAGGCCGCCTCCGCGCCGATCAGATAAACATCCGAGAACCGGTAAATGACCACCGGCCGCGTCGACGGATCGTTGAAATTCGAACCCCTGCTCGCATCCATGAACTTCTTCACCGACGGGAAATAAGAATTCGTCCACAGACTCGGCGGTATGATAATCCCCTTGAAAGGAACCGCCCCATTCATCTGCGGCGCACCCACCACCTCATGATCCGGTATCCACACCGCCGTATCCACACCCGGTACCATCGAATAACCGACACCCCGTGAATTATTGGCGGCGCCGGCAGTATTGCTCACCGCCGTATTGCAGATCCACACCGACTGAAAAGTATTGTCATACCTCGAATCATTCACCCTGTCCGAAAACGCCTGATCCAGCAGATAACGCTTCCCTGTACCCGCCGCAGCCACATTGTTGGGCCGCGTACGGATATACGGCCGCCCGTTCGCAGCATCCCTAACCATCGTCGAAGACCCGCTGTTCACCAGCGCCCCCGACCCGTTCTTATAGGAATTGATCCCGCTGTTCGAAGGATAGTTCCAGATATAGAACCAGGGCGTCAGATTCTGCGCCGCTCCACCGCTGGCCTGCCCGCCCACCGTATACTGTCCGTACTTGGGGTCCGTAGAGTGATCGCTCACGAACATCGTCTCTTTCCCATAGTCATTCGCAGGGTTGAAGGCATCCCCATAGTCCTGCCACAGATCGAGACCATAGGCCGACTTATTTGCAATGATCCCCGAACAGATCGTATACGCCTGCGTAAAGTCGGAAGCGCCGCCGGTCAGCCATCCGCGGGTCAGATAAGCCTTGGCCAACAGATACTGCGCCACCGGCTTACACGCTGCCTTCCCCAAAAACGGAGAAGCAGGCGCATTCGGCAGGTCCGCAGCCGCATCCGTCAGATCCCTGATGATCTGCTCATAGACCTGCGCCGCCGGCTGACGGCTGTCGGCCTTCGATGGAACCGTAATAAAAGTCGTATGCAACGGCACATCCCCCCAGGTCTGCACCAGATAGAAATACCAGAACCCGCGCAGGAACTTCGCCTGGGCGATATACTGTTTCAGCGTCGCGCTGTCCAACCCCGCTGCCGGAGCATACTGCAGAACCCCGTTGAGCGTATTGATATCGGAATACGCAGTCCCCCAGGCCGCACCAAAATTGCTCCCGTTAAGCCCGTTATAGGTGTACAACTGAATGCCGCTCGCCGAAGCACCGGACATATCTTCGTCGACACCCGCTACCATCTCGGCGCTAAAACCCTCCGTGCCCCAGGCCCCGCGGATATCGTTGTAAACACCGGACAAACCACCCAGCAACCCAGCGGATGAATTAAAGAATGCAGGCACGATCCCCGCCTCCGGATGCTCTTCCAGCAACTTCTTGCAATTGCTTAAAAACACCCCGGCGGCCAACAACATCGTTATATGGATATATCTGTATTTCATGGCTAATATTATTTAGAATTTCAAATTGGCCCCTACGGTGAACTGACGCATCGAGGGATTGTTCAAATTGACGGATATCTGTCGCGTCGGCGAGCTCGCATCGCTTGCCCCCGTCGGATTCACGGCATTGCCAAAGCCATTGCCCTCCGGATCTATACCCAGCCCATCCCTGACCAGCGGAGCATAAAAGAAGAAGGGATTTGTAACATTGACATACACACGAAGCGACGTAGCAAAGGTCTTCTTCATAAGACCCGCCGGCAGCTCATACCCCAGATTGATACTCCTGCACCGGATGAACGACCCGTCCCTGTATGCAAGCGTCGACCCAAAATTCAGTCGGTCCGTGCCCGCGTCGGGCGCCGGGAAATCGTTCGTCGGATTGCTCCGCGTCCAGTAATTCGTTTTTACCTGATTGACACGACCCTGATTGAAGAATGGGAAACCATTCCCGCCCCCGTCCGCCGTCAGATAAGGCACCACCACCTTCATCCCCATACGCGCCACGACGACCACCGAAAGGTCAAAACCCCTGTACGCAAACCGGTTCGTCAACCCGCCTTCCCAGCGCGGCTGAAAATTGCCCAGTATCTGCCGGTCGCTCGCATCGATCTTCCCGTCCTTGTTGACGTCCTCGACGCGTATCTGACCCGGATAGGCCTTCGGCGAAGTCTGCGTCGCCGTCAGCCCCTTGGCGGAATCCGCCGTCTGCCAGATGCCTATCTTTTTGTAATCATATATGACGCTCAGCGGCTGCCCTACGAACCATCCGTTGCCCGTATTGGTCTTCTCGGACGGCGTAGTCAGCTGAACGATCTTCTCCCGGTTGAAAAAGAAGTTCACATCCGTGCTCCACGTAAAGCCGCTATGGGTCCGCACATTGACGCTGCTCAGGCTGACCTCGAGACCCTCGCCCTGCGTCCTCCCCAGATTCTGCAGCGTCGAGTTGGCGCCATTGCTGATCGGCAGATTCACCGACAGCAGAATATTCTTCGTCGTTTGCTTATACCAGTCGACCGTACCCGTCAATCGATTATTGAATAGTCCGAAGTCTACACCCACGTCCACCTGTGAAGTCGACTGCCAGGTGAGCGCCCTGTTCGGCAGCGACGTAACGAGATACGCCAGCTGCTGCCCCTGCGTCGTCTGCCCATAGTTATAAGTCGATGCCGTCAGCAGACCCAGCGTTGCATAGGGCGAAACATTTCGGTTACCCGACACGCCCCAGCCCCCGCGCAGTTTAAGATTGGTCAGCCAGGGTATCCCCTGCATGAACTTCTCCTCCGTCGCATTCCACCCCACGCCAAAAGCTGGATACGTGAAATACTGATGCCCCGGCGACAACGTCGAAGAACCATCCACCCGCACCGTAGCCGTCACCAGATACCGGTTGTCATAGGCATAGTTCATCCGACCCATATAGGACACAAGCCCCGACTCCGAAAATCCGGTATTGCCATTCGTATTATCTGCCACAGGCTGACCACTCGCCAGCGCGAAATTGCTGTTCAGGATATAGTCCGCCGGCACGCCGGTGACCGTGAACCGGTTTCGCATGTCATGGTCCTTGTTTACTTCAAACAACCCCGTAAATCCAATACGGTGCTTCTGCGCGATCGTCTTGTCATAATACAACAGATGCTGGATATTATAGGTCCAGTCCTCGATATTGCTCACCGCCGCATTCGACGAGGTCTGGACGGTAGCGGTATTCGTATACGTCAGCGGCCCGTTGTAATCGTTCCCCGACTGCTGGCTATAGTCCAGACCTACATTGATCCGGTACTTCAGCCCGGTCGCCAGCTGCAGTTCGCCGTAAAGGCTGTTAAAAGTCCTGAGCCGCCGCGACCTGGAATAAATGGAACTCTTCTTCGTCAGCAGCGTCAGCGGACTCACCACCGCCGCGTCGATCGAACCGATCGCGGGGAAAAGATTCACAGACCCATCCGCATTATAAGGCTGGGCTAACGGCGTCAGCCGCACCAGTCCTCCCGGCACACCAGACCCGCCCGGCAGGTTCGAATAGTTCAGCGTATTCAGGGTATTGATCCCCACTTTAAAGAACTTATTGATCCGGTGGTCCAGCGTCGTCCGGATCGTAAACCGCTCAAAAGCCTGGTTCGGAATGATCCCCTCCTCCTTATAATAACCAAGCCCCATCCCGAACTGCGTATTCTCATTGCCACCCGAGATACCCAGCTGCTGACTGTTCGTAAAACCGTTCTGATAGATCAGCCCCTGCCAGTCTGTCGACACCCCCGCAGCCAGCGCCGCCTGTTCCGCCGCCGTCAGCGCATAGGCCGTAGTCCCGGGCGACGTGCGGTTATAGGTCGCGGCATCCGCCTTGAACTGCGCATACTGCGGACCGTTGAATACTTTATACTTGCCCAGTATCTGCGAGACACCATAATAACCGTCATAGCTGATCACCGTCTTCCCCGTCCGGCCTCTCTTGGTCGTTATCAGGATCACACCCCCCGAACCCCGCGATCCGTATATGGCGGTCGCGGATGCGTCCTTCAATACTTCCAGATTCGCAATATCATCCGGGTCCAGGTCATTGATACTGCCGCCGTAAGGGATACCGTCCAGCACCAGCAACGGCCCGTCCAGCGCGTCACTCGTACCCTGCGTGGTCGTCAGCGTACGGTTACCGCGGATACGTATCTGACCGCCGGTACCGGGCGTCGCACCGTTGCTGACGATCGACACACCCGCGGTGCGCCCCTTCAGCTGTGCTATCAGGTTAGGAGCCGGCACCTCCTTCAGGGTCTTTTCGCTGACCGAAGCCACCGAACCCGTCACGTCCCTCTTCTTCTGCGTGCCGTAACCCACGACCACCACCTGGTCCAGGTCCCCCGCCGTAATGCTTAAAGAGACATTATAAACGGTCTGCTTGCCGATCCGGACCTCCCTCCCCGGGTGCCCCACCGCCGAAATGACCAGGACCGAGCCAGGCGCTACCGCCAGCTGATACTCGCCGTTCGCATCGGTTGAAGTGCCACCCGACCGGCCCTTCACGATCACCGAAGCACCCGGCACCGGCTGCTGCTTCTCGTCGGTGACGCGGCCGCGTACCGTGACCGGAGACTGAGCTATGACCGTCGTCAACAGCCATAGCGATAATAGTAAATACAATAGGACTGCCTTTAGGTACCCCGGCAGTGAGGGGGCATAAGCCATCGTTGTGTTTTGGTAAATTGAGATCGGAATTTTCATAACCTGGGTTTAAAAATGTGATACTACTTTCCAGAATGCGCTTTTGGGTTGGAGGTCCCTATCAAAAAGTAATGGATAGTCTTTTCGCCCACGAACAGGGAAATCGTCAAGCCAGCTACGCCGGTCGGAAATATTCCAGAAGGTTACTCCCGTGATCACCTTCCTGTACTTCCTGAACAGCTCGAAACACATCTGATATACTTCTTCCTGCTTTTTCCTTTTCTCGGCGCTGAACGCCGTATCCGAATCTTCAGCCCGCCTCTCCCTCGCCACATGCTCCTTGGGATACACCGAAACATCCAGCTCGGTGATCTGCAATGCCACACCCAGCTGCGACATCTGCTGCAGCGTCGAATCCAGCTGCCCGCGCGTCGGCTCATTCACCGCCCAGTGCCCCTGCAGCCCCAGACCGCCGATCGGCACACCCGCGTCTTTCAACTGCTTCACCAGACGGCAGATCTTCTCCCGCTTGATAGCACTGATCTCATTATAGTCGTTGTAAAAAAGAATGGCGTCCGGATCGGCAGCATGCGCATATTCAAACGCCTTAGCCACAAATTCCTCCCCGCAGATATCGTAGAATTTCGACCGCCGGAAGTACTCCTCTGGCTTGTCCGAGATGACCTCATTGACCACATCCCAGGCATATATCCTGCCCTTATACCGGCTCACCACGGCGGTAATATGCTCCTTCAGCCGCCGCAGCAAGACCTCCTTGCTCACGTCCTTCCCATTACTATCGGTAAAGAACCAGCGAGGGTATTGATTATGCCAGCATAAATTATGTCCCCTTATCCGTAAATGATTTCTCAAAGCAAACGCCACGATAGAATCCGCATCCTTCCAATTATACTCCTTCTCCGTAGGATGGATCGGCCCCATCTTCATCGAATTCTCCGGCGTAACGCTGTTAAATTGCTGCAGAATAAGCCCCGCTTCCCCTGCTTTCAGCGCCTGCGGCGAGACCGCAACGCCTATCGGAAAATAATCCTTGTAATAGTCCTTCAACCCCTTCACCTCTTCCGTCTGAAAAGGCGACGCCGGCAAACCTTCCTTATTGATCAGATTCGGATTATCCGGATCATCGGCCCAGGCATATCGCACATACAACGGCCCGGCAACCGCGTCATTCCAGACGACAACACTATTACCCTCTATCCTCGCATTCGCCCAGACGAACTTCCTGTCCGCCCCCGCTATTGCAAACTCCTCCGGCTCCTGTCCGTCACTGGTCGTCAGTCCTCCACCTCCAAAAGACACGACTATTTTATTTCCTTCAACCCTCGAACCCACAACCAATGGCCCCGAAGCCACCACCCCAACATCCCCATAGGCAATCTTCTCCGCCTGCAGCGCCAGCCGTTCCCCCACCTCCTTCTTGCGGTCCGGGTGAATATCGTTCCATTCCCCCAGATCGATCGCCACCGCCATCCCCGTATTCTCAACGGCCAATGCCTTCAGCTGCGCCTCCCGCGTAGCCGCCCACTGACTCTCCGACGGCTGATAACGGATATCCCCAAACCCCGGCAGCTGCACATACAGGAAAGGCATCTTCCCCTCCCCCCACTGCGTCCTCCAGTCCCCGATCAACGCCGGCATCAGCCGCGTATATTGCGCCGCGTTACCCGTATTGGCCTCCCCCTGATACCACAACACTCCCTTAATGGCATACGGGACCAGCGGCGCTACCATCGCATTATACAACCCTGCAGGCGCAAACCCACCTCCCCCTCCTCCACCCAACCTTCCGGGAACCGCAACCTGCCCTACCTTATAATTCCACACCCCCTTCAGATCGATGGTATCCTTCCCCGCCACAAGACAATAGGGCTTGTCAAAAACAAACCCACCCTTCCCCGAACTATTCGTCACCCTTACTACTATCAGATTCTTCCCCGGCTTCAGTACGCCCGCCGGCAGGACATATCTTCGCTGCGGATACATATAGGTGGTATGACCGACCTCAACACCGTTTATATATACCACATCCGCATCCACGATCCTCCCCAGCACCAGCTTCGCCGGCCCCTCCGCCATTGCAGCAGGCACATCCAATTCTTTCCTGTACCAAACCGTCCCATGCAAACCACCCGCGCCCTGGTCTTCCCAATACCCCGGCACATTG
>Ga0068853_100001173_pt1 | contig 18642 bp, 15 predicted proteins | sample KBSCornC32_FD_65655 | JGI IMG/M metagenome (GOLD analysis project Ga0068853, IMG submission 65655) | Corn rhizosphere microbial communities from Kellogg Biological Station, Michigan, USA - KBS Corn C3-2 | ecosystem: Host-associated > Plants > Roots > Rhizosphere > Soil ...
CGCAACAATCCGGGCGGCCTGGTGGACCAGGCGGTCGATGTCTCAGACGCGTTCCTCAAACAGGGCGCAGTCGTGCTGACCCGTGGCCGGACCGATACCGAATCCTCGCGCTATGACGCCAAGCCCGATGACTTCGACGCCAAGCTGGCCAACGTGCCGGTGATCGTCCTCATTAATGGCGGCACGGCTTCGGCGGCCGAGATCGTCTCGGGCGCGCTGCAGGACCATAAGCGAGCAACGATCCTCGGCACCCGCTCCTTCGGGAAGGGCACGGTGCAGTCGATCATCCGGCTGGGTTCCAATGGCGGCATCCGGCTAACCACCGCACGTTACTACACGCCCAATAATCGCTCGATCCAGGCAGCCGGCATCCAGCCCGACATCCTGATTACGGAGAACGTCCCGGCCGACCTCAAGGGCCGCGACGAAATCCTTGGCGAAGCCGGGCTCAACGGTCAGATCGGCGGCGGCACCGAGCAGCAGGCAACCACCGGCTCGTCGGTCTATATCCCGCCCGACAAGAAGGACGACACCCAGCTGCAGATGGCCATCAAGCTGATCGACGGCACGGAAACCAACGCCGCGTACCCGCCCAAAGTGGACGGCTGAGGCTGCCATTGTGCTATCGCTGCGCGTCGAGGTGGGGCGGCTGATTCGCCCCGCCGGTCCCTAGGACAAGGTCATGGCGGACGACCTCAGCGCACCATTAGGCCGCAAGCGCGCAAAGCCCGCCGCGCCCAGCTTCAAATTCCCATCCGGCGGCAAGCTGCCGCTGGCGCGTATCGGGCTCGGATTGATCGGCCTGATTGCAATGGGAATTGTCGGCCGCATCCTGCTGGTCAACGATCCTACGGGCGGGCGTCCGGTGGCCCAGATCGACGTTAACTCGCCCCACAATGCCAACTCACTTCAGGACGCCGTCAGGCCCGCCCCCCAAGCGAGCATGGCAACCATCAGCGTCGGGCCCGAGCAGCCAGCGAGCGGTCCGCTGGTCTCGATGGTCGGTGCCGACGTGCCCGACGGCAATCCGGACGCGGCAGCGCCCGGTGCCAATGCCGATGGCCTCTTTCCCGATCTCCTCGAGCAATCCGAGCATGGCTCGATCCCCCGCGTCTCGCCCTCCGGCCAGACGCCGTTCGAGGCCTATTCGCGCCCGTCGCTGACGCCTGCCACGGCCGGCGGCAAGCCGCTGATTGCGCTCGTCGTCACCGGACTCGGGCTCAACCAGACGAGTACGCAGGCCGCGATCGACGGCCTACCCGACGCCGTCACGCTGGGCTTTGCCCCCTATGGCAAGGGCCTCAAAACCTCGGTGGCGAGCGCACGCGCCAATGGCCACGAAATCCTGCTCGAGGTCCCGCTCGAGCCGTTCGACTTTCCGCAAAGCGATCCGGGGCCGGATACCCTCCTCACCGGACAGGCGCCGCGTGACAACCTCAACAAGCTCTATTCGGTAATGGGCCGGTTCGGCGGCTATGTCGGCGTGCTTAATTACATGGGCGCCCGCTTCACCGCGTCGACCGCCGACTTCAATCCAGTGATGGAAGAGCTCGCGACGCGGGGTCTCGGTTATCTCGACGACGGCTCGTCCAACCGCTCCGTGGCGCCGCAACTGGCGACTGCGAACAATGTTGAATTCGGCCGTGCCGATCTCGTTCTCGATAGCGACCCCGCCCGCGCGCCGATCCTCGACCAACTCAAGGCGCTCGAGAGCAAGGCACTCGCGTCGGGCCAGGCTATTGGCCTGATCTCGGCGCTGCCGGTTTCGCTGCAAACGCTTGCCGAATGGGCCAAGACCGCGGCCGACCGCGGCTTCACCATCGTCCCCATCAGCGCCTTGATGCACAAAGGCTCATGAACAATCCGAAGCGCGAAAGCCTGCCCTATCGCGACTGCGTTGGGATCGCCGTGTTCAACGAACGCGGACAGGTCTTTATCGGCCGACGGCGCGCCGACGATTTGTCCGAAGTGACCGATCCGACGGCGCTTCGCTGGCAGATGCCGCAGGGCGGCATCGATGCGGGCGAAGCGCCGGTGGTCGCCGCCCTGCGCGAGCTGTTCGAGGAGACCTCAATCCGCTCGGTGGAGCTGGTCGCGCAGGCTCCTGACTGGATCTTCTACGATCTTCCTGACGAAGCGATCGGCATTGCCCTCAAGGGCAAATATCGCGGGCAGCGCCAGCGCTGGTTCGCCTATCGTTTCAAGGGAAACGAAAGCGAGATCAATGTCGAGGCCCCCGGTGACGGAACGGTACCGGCCGAATTCGACGCCTGGCGCTGGGAGGCACTCGACCGGCTGCCGGAGCTCATCGTCAGCTTCAAGCGCGATGCCTATGAGCAGGTCGTCGCGGCCTTCCGGCATATCCCCGCACAATTCGCGCGATGAAGATGATCGGACTGATCGGCGGCATGAGCTGGGTTTCGACCGCGCACTACTACGAGCTGATCAACCGCGAAGTCGAACGCCAGCTCGGCGGCCTCCATTCCGCACCGATGATCGTGCACTCCCTCGATTTCGCGCTGATCGAAGCATTGCAGGGCACAGAAGACTGGGACTCCGCTGGGAACTGGCTTGCGGATTCGGCGCGAGCTCTGGAGGCACAGGGTGCTGCCCTTGTCGCCCTTGCGACCAACACGATGCACATATGCGCGGCCGCGATCCGGCAGGCGATCCGCGTGCCCTTCCTTCACATCGCCAGCCCAACGGCTGAAGCTCTGCTTGCGGATGGGATTACGCGCGTTGGCCTTCTTGGCACCCGGTTCACGATGGAGAAGCGCTTCTACATCGAAGAACTCGAGCGTGCCGGGCTCGACGTTCTCGTGCCCGATGTCGGCATCACCAATCTCAACGGCATCATCTACGAAGAGCTGGTCAAGAACATCGTTCTCGACACATCCCGGCGAACCTATGTTGAGGCCATTGATCGGCTCAAGGGCCGAGGAGCAGAAGCAGTGATCCTCGGATGCACCGAGATCGGCTTGCTCATCGACGACAGCACCAGCTCGCTGCCGGTCTACGACACGACCGAACTTCACGCCAAGGCGCTGGTGACGGCCGCGCTGGCGTGACGGACGGCAGTTCTTGCTAGGCAGCGGCGCGGCCGAACCGGCTTGGATCCTCGGCCAGCACAAAGCGATCGACAATCCGATCGAGCTCGGCAGCCTGGGCCTCCGACTGCTCGATAGCAGCGTTGGTCTGCTCGACCAGCGACGCGTTGTGCTGCGTCATCTCGTCGAGCGTGCGGACCGCGCGGCCGACCTCCTCGATGCCTGAGGCCTGCTCACGACTCGCCGTCGCGATGCCGTCGATGAGCTGGCTCGACTCCTTGGCCGCCTCGAGCATGGTGACGAGTTTCCCAGCGGCCTCGGCGACGAGCCTTGAGCCATTGGCCACTTCGGTGCCCGATTGTTCGATAAGCCCCTTGACCTCCGCCGAAGCCTGCGCCGCCGACTGCGCCAGCCGCCGCACCTCGACCGCCACCACCGCAAAGCCCTTGCCCGCTTCGCCGGCGCGCGCCGCTTCGACCGACGCGTTGAGCGCCAAGAGGTTGGTCTGGAACGCGATATCGTCGATCAGCCCGATGATGCTGGAAATCCTCCCCGACGAGGCAGTGATCCGCTCCATCGCGGCATTGGCGTTGCTCATCACCACGCCGCCCTCGCTCGCCGTTTGGCTCACGGCGCGCGCTTTCGCGCTGGCGCCTTGCGCCCGGTGCGCATTGTCCCGCACGGTCGAGGCAAGTTGCTCCATCGCCGCCGACGTTTCGGCAATGGTGGAGCTCTGCTTGCTGGTGCGATCATTGAGATCGTTGGCGCCAGAGAGCAATTCTCCGGTCGCCGTCTTGAGTGTGCGGGAGGTCTCGCGCAGGCCGTGGACGATTTCGCTTAGGGTGTCACAGACGCCGTTGGTGTCGTCGCGCAACTGCCCAAATGCACCTTCGTAATGGCCGGTCATGCGTTGGGTCAGGTCGGTATGGGCGAGTGCGGCAAGCACCTCGCCCGTTTCGCCCAGACCGCGCTCGACGGTTTCAACCAGATTGTTGACGCTGCGCGCCAGGCTGTTGAGTTCGGGATCTGGAAACTCGGCCTTCACCCGACGCGAGAAATCCCCGTGGCCGGCCGCATCGACAACCTGGCCGAACGAGCGCTGCAGCGCCTGCATCATTTCGGCGCGCTCTTCACTTCGCCTCTGCGAGGCCATGCGCTCGTCCTCAGACATGGCAGCGACCTGACGCGCATTGCTCCTGAACACATCGAGCGCGCGTGCCATGGCACCAAGCTCGTCGCGACGCTCGCGACCCTTGACCTCGGCCTGAAGATCGCCCTCGGCCAGGGCCTTCATTGCCGACGTGAGGCGTCCCAGTGGACGGGTTATAGAACGCGCATAGAGCCAGCCCAGGATCGCGATGACAGCAAGGAGCGCACCGCCGATGCCGGTGATCATACCGACCAGCGCGTGGGTCGGCCCGAAGATTTCGGACTGGGTCATCACCGCTGCAACGCCCCAGCTGACCTTGTCCGTGACATCTGCTGGTGCGGCCGCGACCACTACCGGAGCGCCCCGGAATGCCGGGATCGAGGTGAAGCCCGGAACGCCCGCCACCGCGGCCTTGATGGTATCGTCGAAGACGGTAGGCTGGAGTACGTCGCTCTCGGGCGTCAACGAAGAGTCCGAGCGCGCCAGACCATCGGGCCCGATAACGATGGCATCGCCCGTCGTGCCCAGTCCCTGGCGATAGCTCACCACATTGCTGACCCTGGTGGCATCGACCGCGATGGCGAGGACGCCGAGCTTGGCGCCAAGCGCATCGAAGATGGGTGTGGCAAAGAAGATTTCAGGCGCTCCGCCGAGCGGACCGTAAGCCGACATGTCAGAAAAGCCGATCGCCCCCGGCTTTCCTGCGGCCATGGCGGCATTGTAGGCCTGCGCGAGCCCCGCGCCGTCGCCGGCCGGCAGGGTCGCGGCGAAGTCATCATGCTTGGTCGTCGAATAGACCACATCGCCCTTGGCATCGATCACATAGAGATCGCTATAGCCCGCATCGCTGATCTGTGCGCGGAACACCGGATTATAGTGGACATGCGCGAACGCGTAGGACGCCGCGACGCCGCTGGCGGGGCCACCCGCCGCATCGTCGATGCTGATGCGCTTGGCAACATCGCCGGTGGCGTATTGGGCCTTGAGAAGGCTGGCCGGGCTGCCGGCTTTGCTCATCTCCGCCCAGCCGCTGACGAACCCCGCGGCCGCATCCTGCGCCGGTTCGGACTTGGCGGTCCGCACGAGATCCGACTGGATGGCCTGCAGCGAAAGACTGAGCTCGTTGGCGCGCTCGAAAGCGAGCGTTTCGAGATTCTGGCGGGCCTGCGTATCCAATGCGCCCGCGGCGAGAAAATACGAGGTGATGCCCACCCCCGCGCCGACGACAATGGCCGAGCCCACGACTGCCAGCGGCAACCCCTGCGAAATCTTGAGATTGGGCAGTTTCATCGTCGGACCTCACCGTCGGGCCCACCTTCAAGAAAGAGGGCGCGGCGCGACGAGGGCGAGCCTAGTATTACATGGCTAATGTTCTGTTACGTACGACGGGCGCCTTAGAACTCGGACCAATCCTTGTCGATCGCGGCGTTGCCCTGGCTGAGGTAGCTGCGCGCCGCGGCCTTGACGCGATCAGGCGACGGACGGCTCGGCCGCGTGGCCGGCGCAACGGCATGATCACTGGTGTCGGCGACCGTGAACACATCGATGATTCGGTCGAGCTCCGCGGCCTGCGATTCGGTCTGCTCGATGGCGGCATTGGTCTCCTCGACAAGGGCCGCGTTGTGCTGGGTCATCTCATCGAGCGTCCGGACGGCTACGTTGACCTCGTCGATCGAGGACGCCTGTTCGCGGCTGTCGTGGGCAATGCCCTGCAGCAATTCGAAATTCTCGCGCACCCCCCGGAGGATCGTTTCGAGCCGGGTTGCCGCCTCGACGACGAGCTTCGAGCCGGCCTTCACTTCCGTGCCCGATTGCTCGATGAGTTCCTTGACCTCGGCCGAGGCCTGCGCCGCCGACTGGGCCAGACGACGAACTTCAACCGCAACGACGGCAAATCCCTTGCCGGCCTCGCCTGCACGCGCCGCTTCCACCGAGGCGTTGAGGGCGAGGAGGTTGGTCTGGAACGCGATGTCGTCGATCAGCCCGATGATGTTGGAAATCTTCCCCGACGAGGCGATGATCCGCTCCATGGCTTCGGTTGCCGCATGCATGACCTGTCCGCCCTCTTCGGCGACGCTGGTTACGCTCTGCGCACCCGCGCTCGCCTCCTGCGCACGCTTGGCATTGTCGGTGACGGTCGCCGCCAGTTGCTCAACGGTGGCGGACGTTTCTTCGATCGTTGCCGCCTGCTTGGTCGTCCGCTCGCTCAGATCATTGGCACCCGAAAGAATTTCGCGTGTGGCGTTCCGCACGGAATTCGAAGTGCCCTTGAGCCCGCTCATGACGACATTCAGTGAGTCGATGACCGCGTTGATCGAATACTGGAGCCGCTTAAACGCGCCGCGATGTTCACCCGTCATCTTGCGGCTGAGGTCCTTGTCGGCAAGGGCGGCCAGCACGGCGTCGGTCTCCCTGAGGCCGTGATCGACGGCATCCACCAGATTGTTGACACTGCCGGCGAGCTTGTTGAGCTCGAGATCGTCGAAGCTGGCGGAGACGCGCTTGGAGAAATCGCCTTCGACAGCGGCGTCCACGACCTCGCCGAACGCCTGCTGCAGCGACTGCATCATCGAAACGCGCTCGACGCGGCGCCGCTCCGAGCCGGCCCGCTCTTCTTCGGTCATGCTGTTGACCTTGAGCGCATTCTCGCGGAACACCTCGACGGAACGCGCCATGGCGCCGATCTCGTCGTGGCGGCCTTTGCCTTGGACGTCGACTTCGAGATCGCCCTGGGCGAGCCGATCCATCGTGCGTGTCAGCCGCGTGATCGGCCGCGCCACCGAGCGCGAGAACAAGAGGCCCAGGATCACCGCCAAGCCTAGCACCACCGCCGAACCGATCAGGATCGAATTGCGCATGGCGGTCAACGGCGCCATCGCCTCATCGCGCGAAATGGTGGAGACGAGCGCCCATTTACTTCCTTCGAAGCTGACGGGGCCGGCGACCGTCAGCATATCGAGATTGCGGTAACTCGAAACGATCTCGACCGGCGTTGGCTGGCCGCCAAGGGCCGCGTCGATCTGCGGCGTGTGATACTGGGTCTTGAGGATGTCATTGCCGTCGGTGAACGGCGAATCGTTGTGCAGCAGGAAATCGGCTCCGACGAGCATCGTCTCGCCTGTCTCGCCCAGGCCGATGCGGTTGTTGAACACCGAGTTGAATTGCTCGCTCGAAAGCTCGAAGGCGAGAACACCGATCGCTTTCTTGTTGTTGAAGATCGGGGTGGCCATGAAGGCGGTCGGCGTGCCTCCGTTGGGCGAATAGGGCGCGAGGTCGTCAAAGACCACCTTGCCCGGCTCCGTCATCGCCGCGGCGGCCGCATAGACCTTGCCCAGGGTCGAGTCGGCGAACTTGCCGCCGGCCGCAAAGCTCGTGGCGAATTCCGGTCCCTTGCCTTCGCTGTAAACGAGATTGCCCGCGGCATCGAAGATCATGATGTCGCCGTAGCCGTGCGCGTGCACCTGCGCGCGGAAGCCGGGCTGCACTCGGCTATGGGCCATGTCGTAGGTGACGCCCGTCGACGGAAGCTTCACCGAATCCGCCATATCCAGCTTGCCCTCGGGATTGGGGTTGTTGGTGACGTAGGCGTCGTGGAGTGTCGTTGCCGCGTCCGCGACCATGCTCCAACCGACGGTGAGATTGGCAAGGCCGGAAATTGTGCTCGAGGATGCGGCGGTGACGAGCAAATCGTCCTTGGTCGATTCCAGCAGGGCGCTGAGCTCGCGGGTGCGCTCCTTGGAGACGGTGACCAGCTTGTCCTCGGTCATCGAGGTCACGGTATTGGCAGCGATCAGATACGCCCCGATCCCCACGGTCGCGCTTGCGACGAGAGCCACTCCCGCGACCACGATGGGCAGGGTTTGAGCGATCTTGAGACGCGGCAGCACAGACATGAAAAACGACCTCCTGGTCGGGTCCACGCCCAAGCAAAAACGCGCCTTGGACGGAGCCCTCTGGCACCGGAGGTTAGGAGATCATGGCTAACGAAGCCTTACGGCCTGACAACGATAGTCAGGGCGGCGTCAGTGAACCGTGGCAGATGCCGTGGCCGTGCCCGCTTCGAGCAGCAGATTGCGCCACTGGTCGAGCTCGTTCTGGAGCCGATCTTGCTCGGCGGCGGTGGTTGCCGCCTGGAGTGAGGTCATACCCGCGGCGATGAGCGCCTCGATCTCGGTACGATTGAACTCGGCGACGGGACGGGCCTCTTCGGCGAGAATGGTGAGGCCGGTTGGGGCGACATCGGCAAATCCACCGCGCACGTAATAGACGTGCGCGATGTTCTGCAGATCCGTCACGGTAATGAAGCCTGGACGGAGCACGCTCATCAGCGGCGCATGTTCGCCGAGGACCGTAAAATAGCCCTCAACGCCCGGGACTGTGACGGAGCGAACGTCGTCCGACAGCGCCAGGCGCTCGGGCGAAACGATCTCGATGTGAACGCCGTCCGCCATGACTCTTCCTTACGCCGCCTGCGCCAGTTTCTGCGCCTTCTTGACGGCGTCGTCGATGGTGCCGACCATGTAGAACGCCGCTTCAGGCAGGTGGTCGTAATCGCCTTTAACGAGACCGGAGAAGCCTTTGATGGTGTCTTCGAGCGCAACAAAGATACCGGGGGTACCGGTGAACGCTTCGGCTACCGAGAAGGGCTGGCTCATAAAGCGCTCAATCTTGCGGGCGCGCGCCACGGTCAGCTTATCGTCTTCCGACAGCTCGTCCATGCCGAGGATCGCGATGATGTCCTGCAACGCCTTGTAGCGCTGGAGAATTTCCTGGACGCGCCGAGCGGTGTTGTAGTGCTCTTCGCCCACGATATCGGCGCTCAGCATGCGCGAGGTGGAGTCGAGCGGATCCACCGCGGGGTAGATGCCCTTTTCCGAAATCGCGCGGTTGAGCACCGTGGTCGCATCGAGGTGTGCGAACGAAGTCGCGGGGGCCGGATCGGTGAGGTCGTCGGCCGGCACGTAGATGGCCTGCACCGAAGTGATCGAGCCCTTCTGCGTGGTCGTGATGCGCTCCTGGAGCGCACCCATGTCCGTTGCGAGCGTCGGCTGGTAGCCCACGGCCGACGGAATACGGCCAAGCAGAGCCGACACTTCCGAGCCCGCCTGGGTGAAGCGGAAGATGTTGTCGATGAAGAACAGCACGTCCTGGCCCTGATCGCGGAAATGCTCGGCCACAGTGAGCCCCGAGAGCGCCACGCGTGCACGAGCGCCCGGCGGCTCGTTCATCTGGCCGAACACCAGCGCGCACTTCGACCCGGCGGACGAGCCGTTGTTCTCGTGCGGGTCCTTGTTCACGCCAGACTCGATCATTTCGTGATAGAGGTCGTTGCCCTCGCGGGTGCGCTCGCCGACGCCGGCGAACACGGAATAACCACCGTGCGCCTTGGCGACGTTGTTGATGAGCTCCTGGATGAGCACGGTCTTGCCGACGCCGGCGCCGCCGAAGAGGCCGATCTTGCCGCCCCGCGCGTAGGGCGCCAGCAGGTCAACGACCTTGATGCCGGTAACGAGAATCTGTGCTTCCGAACTCTGCTCGACAAAGCTCGGCGCGTCCTGGTGGATGGCGCGGCGCGAGGCGGTGACTACGGGGCCGGCTTCATCTACGGGCTCGCCGATGACGTTCATGATGCGCCCGAGCGTCTCGTCGCCCACCGGCACCGAGATCGGGTTGCCGGTATCGGAAACCTCGGCGCCGCGCACCAGGCCTTCGGTGGTGTCCATCGCGATGGTACGCACGGCGTTTTCGCCCAGATGCTGCGCCACTTCGAGCACCAGGCGGTTGCCGTTGTTGACGGTCTCGAGCGCGTTGAGAATGGCCGGCAGGTGACCGTCGAACGTGACGTCCACTACAGCGCCGATCACCTGGCTAACGCGCCCAACCGGCTTGTCCGACTTCATGGGAACAGCTGCTTTTGCCATCTGGAGTGCCTTCCTTAGAGCGCTTCCGCGCCCGAAATGATTTCGATCAGTTCTTTGGTAATCTGCGCTTGGCGCTGGCGGTTGTAGACCAGCGTGAGCCGCTTGATCATGTCGCCGGCGTTGCGCGTGGCGTTGTCCATGGCGCTCATCTGCGCGCCGAAGAAGGACGCATTGTTTTCGAGCAGCGCGCGGAACACCTGCACCGAGATGTTGCGCGGCAAGAGGTCGTTGAGGATCGCTTCCTCATCGGGCTCGTAGTCGTAGCTCACCGCGCCTTCCGCTGCCGCCGCGGCGCCGTCGAACTTGGCGGGGATCAGCTGCAGGGCCGTCGGGATCTGCGCGATCACCGACTTGAAGGTTGCAAAGAACAGCGTCGCGACGTCGAATTCGCCGGCCGCATACATGTCGAGGATCTTCTTGCCCACGCTCTGCGCGTTGACATAGCCGAGCTGGCGCACTTCGCGGAACGTGATCGTTTCGACGATGTTCGACGCGAACTGGCGCTTGAGGATGTCGTTGCCCTTGCGGCCGACGGTCAGGATCTTGACCGTCTTGCCTTCCTTGAGCAGCCGGTTGGCTTCGTCACGCGCGAGACGCGCGATCGACGAGTTGAAACCGCCGGCGAGGCCGCGCTCGCCAGTCGCAACGACCAAGAGATGCACCTGGTCCTTGCCCGTGCCGCCAAGAAGCGACGGAGCATCGGCGCGACCCGCATAGGCGGCGCCGAGCGACGCCAGCACCTGCGTCATGCGCTCCGCATAGGGGCGCGCCGCCACTGCGGCCTCCTGCGCGCGGCGGAGCTTCGCCGCGGCCACCATCTGCATGGCCTTGGTGATCTTCTGGGTCGACTTGACCGAGGTGATCCGGTTCTTGAGGTCTTTGAGCGAAGCCATGTGGCTCTCGTTCTCTCCGTGAGCCGCTTAGGCCGTGAAGGTCTTCTTGAAGTCTTCGATCGCCGCCTTGAGTCTTGCGCGGATATCGTCGCTCAGCGATTTCTCCTTGGCGATCTGCGTGAGCAGATCCGCGTGCTTGCCGCGGAGCGCCCCGAGCAGGCCGCGCTCGAACGGGCCAACCTGCGAAACCTGGAGGTCGTCGAGATAGCCCTGGCCACCGGCAAAGATCACCGCGACTTCTTCTTCGGGCTTGAGCGGCGAGAACTGCGGCTGCTTGAGCAGCTCCGTGAGGCGAGCGCCGCGATTGAGGAGGCGCTGCGTCGCGGCATCGAGGTCCGAACCGAACTGCGCGAAGGCCGCCATTTCGCGGTACTGCGACAGCTCACCCTTGAGCGAACCGGCCACCTGCTTCATCGCCTTGATCTGGGCGTTGCCGCCCACGCGCGACACCGAGATACCGACGTTCACCGCCGGGCGGATGCCCTGGAAGAAAAGGTTGGTCTCGAGGAATATCTGGCCGTCGGTGATCGAAATCACGTTGGTCGGAATGTAGGCCGACACGTCGTTGGCCTGCGTCTCGATGACGGGAAGCGCGGTGAGCGAACCGAGCCCGTGATCTTCGTTGAGCTTGGCGGCGCGCTCGAGCAGGCGTGAGTGCAGGTAGAACACGTCGCCCGGATAGGCTTCGCGGCCCGGCGGGCGGCGCAGCAGCAGCGACATCTGGCGATAGGCGACGGCCTGCTTGGTGAGGTCGTCGAACGCGATCACCGCGTGCATGCCGTTGTCGCGGAAATATTCGCCGATGGCTGCGCCGGTCATGGGCGCGAGGAACTGCATCGGGGCCGGATCGGACGCGGTCGCCGCGATGACGATCGAGTATTCGAGAGCGCCATTGTCCTCGAGGACCTTGACGAACTGCGCGACGGTCGAGCGCTTCTGCCCGACGGCGACGTAGATGCAGTAGAGCTTGTCGGTCTCGGACGCGTTGGCCTGGTGCGCCGGCTTCTGGTTGAGGAAGGTGTCGAGGATCACGGCGGTCTTGCCGGTCTGGCGATCGCCGATGATGAGTTCGCGCTGGCCGCGGCCGATCGGGATCAGGGCATCGATCGCCTTGAGGCCGGTCGACATCGGCTCATGCACCGATTTACGCGGCAGAATGCCCGGCGCCTTGACGTCGACGCGGCGGCGTTCTGTGAACTGGATCGGGCCCTTGCCGTCGATCGGGTTGCCCAGCGCATCGACCACGCGGCCGAGAAGGCCCTTGCCGACCGGGGTATCGACGATCGAACCGGTGCGCTTGACGGTGTCGCCTTCCTTGATGCCGCGGTCGGCGCCGAAGATCACGACGCCGACATTGTCGGTTTCGAGGTTGAGGGCCATGCCCTTGATGCCGCCCGGGAACTCGACGAGCTCGCCGGCCTGTACATTGTCGAGGCCATAGACGCGGGCGATGCCGTCGCCGACGCTCAGCACCTGGCCGACTTCTGACACCTCGGCTTCCTGGCCGAAATTCTTGATCTGGTCCTTGAGGATCGCAGAGATTTCAGCGGCTTTGATGTCCATTATCCGACCTCTTTCATGGCGATCTTGATCGCCGTCAGCTTGGTTTTGAGAGACGAGTCGATCATCCGCGAGCCGACCTTCACTTGAAGGCCGCCGATCAGCGAGGAATCGACATGTTGAGTGAGCGTAACGGTCTTGCCGATCTGGCGCTTCAGCGTGTCGGCGAGACTGGAAAGCTGGGACGCGCTGAGCGGCGCGGCGGACGTGACGTCCGCATTGACCTCGCCCCGGCTTTCAGCAGCGAGGGTCTTGAAGGCCTTGATCACGGCGGGAAGCGCGAACAGGCGCCCATTCCGCGCGATGACTTTGACGAATTTTGCAACGGTGCCGTTGGTGTTGGCCTTGGCAAGGATCACATCGGCGGCGCCGGATTTCTGATCCGCGCTGATCACCGGTGAGCGCAAGAAGCGGCGGAAATCCTCGCTCTCGGCGCTGAGCTTTTCGAGATCGGCGAGGCCGGCCTCGACCTGATCGACGCTGCCCTCGGACTGCGCCAGATCAAACAGCGCCGCCGCATAGGGCCGCGCGATCTGCGTCACAACCGAATTCTGCTCTGCCAATGCCGCTCCACCCTGTTGCTGGGCGCGTCCAAACCCGCACGAAACGGGCGATTGCCGACGCTAGAAAGGCTCGGGGGCAACCCACCGCCCTGCCCAAGCCGCGCCCCCTCTAACACGTGCCCTTGGGCCCGCGCAAGGCGCGGAAACAGGGGTTTTTCGAGTGCGGTTGTCGCAGGGCGAAAGGGCAGCATCGGCTCAATAAAAACTCATCGGATCGATGTCGACCTGGACGCGGAGATTCCCCTTCGGTCGCTCGGCCGAATTGAGCCAGAAGCGGACATAGCCGCTCAGGTCGAACTCGCGCGCGCTCTGCGCCAGAAGCCGGACCCGGTGGCGACCGCGGACCATGGCAACGGGGGCATCGGCAGGCCCGAAGAGGCGCAGATTTTCGGCCTGCGGCGCCGAGCCCAACAGCCGGCGGGCAAAGCCCATCGCCTCGTCATGCTCATTGGCGGAGACGATGAGCGCCGCGAGCCGGCCATAGGGCGGCAGTCCGCCGGACTCGCGCACCTCGAGTTCGTGAGCGTAAAAGGCCTCGCGGTCCTGCTTGACCATCGCCTCGATCACCGGATGGGTCGGGTGCCAGGTCTGTAGGAACGCACGGCCGGCCTTGGCGGCACGGCCGGCGCGGCCCGTGACCTGGGTCAGGAGCTGGAAGGTCTTTTCCGCGGCGCGCGGGTCGCCATGGGCAAGCCCGAGATCGGCATCGAGGACGCCGACCAGCGTCATCTTCTCGAAATGATGGCCCTTGGCGACGAGCTGGGTGCCGATGACGAGATCGTACTCGCCCTTTTCGATCTCGCTGAAGCGGTCTCGCAGCTGGGCGTTGGAGCCCATGTCGGAGCTGAGAATGACCGGCCGGGCATCGGGGAAGCGGGTCGCCACTTCCTCCGCTACGCGCTCGATGCCCGGCCCGATGGGGATCAGCGAATCGACGGTACCGCATTCCGAGCAGGTACTGGGCCGCTTCTGCTCGTGCCCGCAATGATGGCACATCAGCACGCCGCGGAACCGGTGCTCGACCAGCCACGCATCGCAGTCCGGACATTGATATTGATGGCCGCAGGCGCGGCAGAGCGTCAGCGGGGCATAGCCGCGGCGGTTGAGAAAGAGCAGCGCCTGCTCGCCGCGATCGAGGGTGGCAAAGATCTCGCGGGCGAGGCGCGGCGCGATCCACTGGCCCTTGTCAGGAGGCTCCTCGCGCATGTCGAGCGCGGTGATGTCCGGCAGCGCCGCGTCCCAGAAGCGCGAGGTCATCAGCACATGGCTGTAGCGGCGGAGATTGGCGTTGTTCCGCGACTCGACCGAGGGCGTGGCGGAGCTGAGGATGACCCGCGCATCCGCAAACCGGGCGCGCACCACCGCCATGTCGCGGGCGTGATAGTTGAGGCCGTCCGATTGCTTGAAGGCGCCATCGTGCTCCTCGTCGAGGACAATCAGCCCAAGCTCGTGGAACGGCAGGAACAGCGCCGAGCGCGCCCCGACCACGGCACGCACCGTGCTTTCATTGACACCGCGCCAGGTGCGGGTGCGCTGCGCCGGGGTCATGTCCGAATGCCACTCGGCCGGCCGCGTGCCGAAGCGGCGGGCGAAGCGATCGAGGAAGGAATGGGTGAGCGCGATTTCGGGCAAGAGCACCATCGCCTGCCGCCCGGCCCGCAGCGTATCGGCCACGGCCTCGAAGAAGACTTCGGTCTTGCCCGAACCGGTGACGCCGTCGAGCAGCGCGACGCCGAACGTCTTGGGATCGATCTGGCGGATCTGATCCAGCGCCAGCGCCTGCTCGGCGCTCAGCGCCGGCGGGGCGGCATCCGGATCGGGCGGCAAGGCGATCGGCGGCGCCGGGATCGTGAGCCGCTCCAGCGCTCCTGCCCGCTCGAGCCCTTCGATCACCGACGGCGTGACCCCGCTCGCGCCGACGATCGCGGTCTTGGCCCAGGCGAACCCGTCGGCGACGGTATCGAGCACGCGCAGCCGCGCCGGGGTCAGGCGCTCCGGCTCAATGCCGGTTTTGCGGAAGGCAGTGACCGGCCGCTCCGGCTCCAGCGCTTCCGATGAGCGGAGCACAGAGCGCAGCACGAGACCCGGCGGCGCGAGCGTGTAGCGGGCGACCCAGTCGACGGTACGGAGCAGCTCATCCGAGAGCGGCGGCGCGTCATAGATGATCTCGATGTCCTTGAGCCGGTTATGGGCGAAATTGTCCTTGGGCTCGCCCCAGACGACGCCCATCGTCAGCCGGCCGTTGAGCGGGACGGCGACGATCGAGCCGCGCACCACCGCCTGTCCGTGCGGCACGCGATAGGAATAGGGCGCCTCGACCGAGACGCTCACCATCACAGCCGCAACATCTGTAATCTGGCTCATTCGTGCTTGCTTTGTTCACGTGAAACATGGGGAGCGCAAGCCCTTCTTGCGAGCCCGGGATGAGCCGATTGGCTGTGTCGTGCGTAGTGCTGTCATGGCCATCGGCGACATCATCAGCGTCAACGACAAGATGCAGCGCGGCTATCGCTACGAGCTGGTGGCGGCGGCGGGCCGCAGCTTCGATCCGGGCTTCACACCCGCCTTCACCCCGGCCGAGATGCTGCATCAGGGGGTGTTCGAGGGAAAATATCTCAACGACTGCCGCAAGGAGTTTCCGGCGAGCTGGTTCAGCGGGGCGAAGCTGAGTGACATCGCCGACCCGAGCCTCAACGCCTTCGGCATCAGGAGCCGGCAGCCGCTCTCGGTCTGGCGCGACAAGGGCTGGATCATCGGGCCCGATCCGCGCGGCTGGTTCCAGTGGTATTGCCGGTATTATCTCGGCCGCCGCATCCCTGATGTCGACAGAAAGCAGATTGCCCGCTGGCGCAGCTTTGCCCGACACGCCGCGCAGGTCAGGCACAATTGCGATCCGCACGATCTGAGCTGCCGCCCGCGCCAGCGCCAGGCATTGCTCCAATGGGCCTATGATCCTTTCATCTGATCGGCGCGTCAGCCGGTAAGCCGGTGGAATTCGGCGCAATCGCTCTGTGAGCATCCTCCTTCGATGCACTAATCTTCAAAGTACTCCAGCGCTGGAGAGCATGGAGAGATTTGAGCTGGCGCCGCATCGAGCGGCAGGGGGGATTTTTTGAATGACCGACACGAATTCCATGGTGCCCGGTAGTCGCCCGGTTGTTGACGACAAAGGCTTCGTACTCGCCGTCTACATCCTTTATCTGGTCGGCTTCGTGACCGGCGGCGCTGCGACGCTGGTCGGCCTCATTATTGCGTATCTGAAAAGTTCCACCGCCGACGAAACGCTCCGGACGCATTTTCAATTTCAGATCCGCACCTTCTGGATCGGGCTCCTTTATGGCCTGATCAGTGCCCTGCTCTGCCTCGTCATCATCGGGTTCTTCCTGCTGCTGGCCCTGGCGGTCTGGATCCTGGTCCGCTGCATTAAGGGACTGATGCTGCTCAATGAGGGCCGACCGATCGCCAACCCGCGCTCCTGGATGCTCGGCTGACCATCAGATCATCTCGAGCTCGCCTTTGCGCTTCGGCGGCGGGAAGGCTGCGTCCAGAGCCGCGATATCTGCCCCGCTGAGGACGATATCGGCCGCCGCGCGGTTTTCGCGCACATGCGCTTCGGCGGTTGCCTTCGGGATGGTGATGACATCGTCGCGCAGCAGCGTGAAGGCGAGAGCGATCTGCGCGGGTGTCGCTTTGTGCGCGACGGCGATGCGCTGCAATTGCGGGTGATGGGCGAGCCGGCCCTGCTCGACCGGCGAGTAGGCCATGATCGGAGTGCCGTGCGATTTCTGCCAGGGGAGCAAATCAAACTCGATGCCGCGGCGCGTGAGATTGTAGAGCACCTGATTGGCGGCGACGGCCTTGCCGCCGACATCGAGCACATCATCCATTTCGGCCACGTCGAAATTGGAGACGCCCCAGTGGCGGATCTTGCCCGCGGCCTTGAGCTCTTCGAAGGCTCGCACCGTGTCGGCGATGGGATGGCGGCTCGGCCAATGCAGCAAATAGAGATCGAGCCGGTCGGTCCGGAGCCGCTTGAGGCTCCGTTCGCAGGCGGCGGTCGTCCCCTGGCCGCTGGCATTGCCGGGCCAGACCTTGCTCACGAGGAACACCTCGTCGCGGCGGCCGGCGATCGCTTCGCCCACCATCTCCTCGGAGCCGCCGTCGGCGTACATCTCGGCGGTGTCGATCAGCGTCATGCCGAGATCGAGGCCGAGCCGCAGCGCTTTGACTTCATCGGCACGGCGCTTCGGGCTTTCACCCATCTTCCACGTGCCCTGCCCCAGCGCGGGGACCATTTCGCCCGAGGGCAGGCGGACTTGCTTGATGTCGGTCACAGGCGCATTCCTTCAACGATCGCTTCACATCGAACGCCTAGAGTCGGGCCATGTCCACTGCTCTGCTCGCCGATGACGAGATGTCGCGCCTGGTCGCGCTCTGGCAGCGCGATTTGTCGAGCGTGCGCCGGCTCGCAGCCAAGACGCTCGAGGCCTATAGCCGCGACGTCGGGCAGTTCTTCACTTTCATGGGCGTGCACGCGGGCGGGCCGGTGAGCATTGCGATGCTGACGGAACTGCGCGCCGCGGATTTGCGGGCGTTCATGGCGCGGCGGCGGCAGGAGGGCGTCGAGGCGCGCTCGCTGGCGCGCGGGCTGAGCGCGATCAAGAGCCTGTTCCGCTTTCTCGAACACGAGGGCGTGCTCTCCAGCGAAGCGCTGAACACGATCCGCGCGCCGCGTGCGAAGAAATCCCTGCCCAAGGCGCTGACGGTGAGCGAAGCGAAGGCGACGATTACGACCACCGATGAGATGGAAGACCGGCCCTGGGTTGCGGCGCGCGATATCGCAGTGTTGACGCTCTGCTATGGGGCGGGCCTGCGTATCTCGGAAGCATTGAGCCTGTCGCGCGCCGACCTCGAAGGGCCGACGCTGCGCGTCACCGGTAAGGGCGGCAAAACGCGGCTCGTGCCGCTGATCGATCCTGTGCATCAGGCGGTCGAGACCTATCTGACACTGGCGCCATTCAAGCTCACGCCGAGCCAGCCGCTGTTTCGCGGCGTCAAGGGCGGGGTGCTCTCGCCGCGCCTGATCCAGATGCGCATGGCGCAATTGCGCGGCGCGCTCGGACTGCCCCCGGGTGCTACGCCGCACGCGCTGCGGCATTCGTTCGCGACGCATCTGCTCGGTCGCGGCGGCGATCTGCGCGCCATCCAGGAATTGCTTGGTCACGCGTCGCTCTCGACCACGCAGATCTATACCGCCGTCGACACCGAGCGATTGTTGGACGCCTATCGGGCGGCGCATCCACGGCATTAGAATAGCGCTCCATTGGCCGTGACCTCGCATCCGGTGGCGAGCCGGACATTTGCCTGACGCACGGCCCACCGAGATGTGGGCGGCGGGGCGGGACGACAGTCCACGCCGGTAGTCGGCAGGAATTGGGACTTTCGTCCCGCCCCGCACCGGGGAGAGCAGAAGGAGAGGCTGGTTTCGCGTCGCCTTGACTTTGAGCC